>ENA-USTZ01000736-USTZ01000736.1-human-gut-metagenome-genome-assembly--contig:-NODE-736-length-14189-cov-8.114867_pt1 | contig 14189 bp, 9 predicted proteins | sample MGYA00250049_ERZ773375 | MGnify/ENA primary metagenome ERZ773375 (study PRJEB29103, sample SAMN06111956) | human gut metagenome | biome: human gut; feature: ankylosing spondylitis patient; material...
TTGCGATTAAGTGCAAAGATGGATTTGATAATAAGTGGAACAATAAATATGTTGAGGTCACAGAACAAGTAGGGAGATTGGGTTGTTTCGGATTCATGATAATCAATATTCCGGGAACTTGGTTCGGGTGGTGGTCTGACGAAACATTTGCAGTATATCTGATTGTAGATACCATATTGGTAATGCTTTATTGTGCTATTTGGATTATATGTTTTAAGAAAAACAGCATTTTCAGAGCATTAGCACTTTCTATTATTCCTTCAATGTTGTTCTTATTTAGTGGGATTATGAGTAGGTCAGTGCTATTGATTATTGCATCAGTATTATTTGCACCAAGTCATATTGTGATTTCATATAAAAATGTAAAATGATATTTACAAATTTGAATTTGGAGGGGCAACATGAATTCTTATAAATTACTCTTTGATTGGCAAATTTCTATGCCAGATAACTGGCAAGGCGAATACGATAAAGAGAGTGGTCAGTACATTTTTTATCCTGACAATAGTGATTTGACAATTCGTATAACACCGTTCCACGCAGAAAGGGATGGTATACTTGCACCAAGAGAAGTAATGGAAGATGCTTATATCAGAACAGTGCCAGTATCTGCAAGACAGCGAAATTTAGATTTCTACATTCCAAGCGGATTTGAAGCAAAGATATACGACGATGTATTAACGGAAGATAGCAACACTATTTATGTTGTTTATGTAGGGTATTATTCTGCGGGTGAATTATTGTCTATCAGCATATGGAGTACCAACAGAGATGAAGGTGAACAAGCCTTAAATGTTCTTAATACGATAAGGAAGTAAGCAATCGCCAAATCCCAGTTTCATGTTGCTTTTAATAATTGAATATTGAATGATTTTACATAGCCGTTAAGGAGTAATTTTTGCTCCCTAGCGGCTTATTTTATTTTTCAAAGTAGGAGGTGAGAAAATTGAAAATTAGAAAGGTTGATGACAAACCGATGGTCATTCACACCAAGGAGAAAGCCAAGATTCATGCCCACGAACCGAAGGGAGCCAAGATTAAGGGGAGTAACATCTATACAGTAGAGAGAGGTCCTAAGACAGCTGGTGCAAAGGTAACTGATACGGATAGAAAGAAGTCCTATCGAAAGAGTACCATTCATCAGTCAGAATCGAAGAATAAGGGACTATCAAGATTTAAGCGAAACCTTAAAGAATCCAACACTTCCATCAAGACCAAGAACACGAATCTTCACATTGCAGGAAGAACTGGAGCACTTGCAGCCGGGGCAGTAACAGAGCAGGTAGAAGGTGGGCATGAGGTATCGCAGGCAGCATATCTTGCATATGAAGCAAGCCGCCCTGTTACCGGAACTGCTTCTAAGGGTGCTGCACTTTTCAGGAAAAAGGCGGCAGCCGAGGCAAAGAAGCGTATCAAGAAGGTAGAGGCAGGAAAGAAGCTGGCAAAAAAGACAGCAAAGAAAGCTGCCAAAGATACAGCCAAGACTGTAGCTAAAGAGACGGCAAAAGAAACAGCAAAGACTACTGCTAAGGTTGCAACGAAAACTGCTACAAAGGCAGCTGCTACAGCGGCAGGAACAGCGGTTGCACCGGGAGCAGGCACGGCAATCGGCATGGCAGCCGGATATGCGGCAGGTGCGTCCATAGAGGTCAAGGATGAAAAAATGACCAACCGGAGCAGGAAGATAAAATTCTTTCTGGATAAGATGAAAGCACAGGAGAATCAGACAGACAGCGTGGCAAAGCTGGTAAAGGATCTGATTGTGCGAAAAGCGATTACCTGGGTAAAGGCAGCGGCACCGATTGTTGGATTGGTGCTTTTATTACTTGTTCTTGTAGTTGCCATGATTGCGGTTCCGGTTATAGCGGTGATAGCAATCCTTTACAATTCTCCATTTGCTTTATTTCTGCCACCACTTGAATCAGGAGATACCGTGCAGACAGTAACGAGTGCTTATGTGCAGGAGTTTAACCGGGATGTGAACACGAAGGTTAATGAGCATACCGGATATGATCTTGGAGAGCTTGTATATGTGGACTATGAAGGTATGGAAGAAAACCCAAGCAATTACTATGATATCATGGCAGTCTATATGGTCAAGCATGGTGTCGGAGATACTGCAACAGTCATGAATGATACTTCTAAAGGCTGGCTGCAGGCAGTTGTAAATGATATGTGTTCATACACCACAAGCACCGGAACAAAGGATGTGGAAGAAACGGATGCAGACGGCAATGTGACTACTGTCACGAAGTCTGTTCTGTATGTGAATGTAACGCTGAAATCGTACAGGGATATGATTTCGGTCTATGGGTTTAACTCTGATCATGTGGAAATGCTTGAGCAGATCATGAGTCCGGAGTTTATGGGACAGCTTGGATATGCCGGAAGCGGAAGTGGCGGCGGAGGCGGAAGTCCGGGAGTAAGCTCCATGACTGAGGATGAAATCAATGCCATCCTAAACGAAATTACAGACAGCAGGCAGAAAACAGTCTGCTCCTATGCACTACACAGAGTTGGTTTTCCTTATAGTCAGGATTTAAGAGACAGCGGTAACTATTATGACTGCAGTTCCTTAGCCTATTATTCATGGAAAGATGCAGGCGTGGATATTAGTTATGGCGGTGCAACCACAGCGGCAGCGGAGGCACAGGGACTTGATGAAGCCGGAAAGACTGTCTCCTTTGATGAGTTACAGCCGGGAGACCTTATCTTTTACAGTTTTACAAGCAATGGAAGATATAAGAACATCAGCCATGTGGCAGTATATGTCGGAAATGGCAAGGTGGTAGAGGCACTTAATGAAAGTCTTGGTGTGGTCTACAGGGATGTGGCAAGCACAGGAAAGATTGTTGTGATAGGAAGACCATAACAGGAAATTTGCAGAGAGGGCATAGTCCCTCTCTGAGACTGGAGGTAAGAATGGATTTAAAAGATATGATACTGGTAACAGAAAACGACAGGGGAACAGAGACAAATATGCTGATGACTCTGGATGATTATAAGAGTTTTATAGCAGTTGATGACATGTCAGAGCTTGCAGACAATTTGTTGCAGCTTGGAAGAACACTTGGTGAAGCAGATAACTTCGCAGAGTATTACAGGGCAGCAAATGTAACTGTATCTGCGAGATTCTGTCTGGATGATATTCAGCTGGGGCACTTTCTTCAGGGACTTTATAACGATTCCAAAGAATTTCGGTTTGATAAAGAAGCCAGTTCTTCTGAATGTGTTGCAAAGCTTAAGGAGATTGGAATGACCGATAAGGGCTGGGTGGATGATTTTAACCTGCATTATGAAAGTGTGGACAGATCATTTGAAAGGGGACAGACATTTCATAACTTCAATGACCATGATTACATGGTGCTTGAAGCATTATCACCAAGGAATCTTGTGGTGATGGATATGAAGTCAGGTTCCCTTACAATCGCCCTTGGTGCGACAGAGTATAAGCGTTATCCGAAGGATGAGAAGCCTACAAAGGACAATACCACAATCGGAGTATCGTGGGAGCATGGCATTTATCTCGGTTCCACACTCTCAACCACGAATTTCAAGGCATACAAGAGGGAGTATGGCACACCGGAAAAGATAGAGGATATCTATGATTACAGGGCAAAGCTAAAGCAGAAGTTCTATTTTTATCAGGATATGTCAAAGGATGATGATGTACCAAAGAAGCTGCAGAATGACTTCCTTCACCAGATGTATGAGGATTTTGGAACGATTGAAGAGGACTGTTTTTACGACAGGCTGGAAGATGGAAAGTACGATGAAGGCTTTAAGGAAAGACAGGTAAAGGAAGAAAAGAGCCGGTGATGAGATTTTTACAGGAGGCGATATCATATGGAACAGGAATTTGATGTTGAGATAAAAGAAGTGCTTTCACGAGTACAGAAAGTAAAGGCAGAGTCGCTTGACGATGCCATCAATAAGGCAATGGATATGTATTATGCAGAGCAGATAGTCCTTGGAGCAGAGGACATGAAGGGAGTTGATTTTGCACCTATCAGCGAAAGTCAGCTCCCTTCTTCATTAAAAGAAAACGGAGGAAGAGCAAGATGAAAAGTGATTCAACAACAGTAATTAAGAACATGGAGTTTTTAGTAAAGGAACTTCATAAGGAGTGGGACAGATCGGGTGCTTCTAAGGCATCCGTTATTATTTCCCTTGAGGAAGTAGATGGTATCAATGATAAGTTAAAAGAGATTATCTATCAGACACAGAAGTCAGTCGATGAGGATGAGCTGACCTTTAAACAGAGCATTGCAAAGTCCAAGGAGTGCTATGTGCTTCTTCGTGTGGTGCGTAAGATTGCAAAGAAAAAGGATAAATGCGAAAAACAGGCAATCGACAATGAATTTGCAATCGAGCTGGATAAGGATGAGTTAAAGCTATTTAAGGGATTGTTTGCAGAGATGTTTAAGTAGAGGAGGACAAAGGTATGGGCGTTGATATGAAGGTCAAAGCGATATACGATTCTGAAATTGGTAACATCACAAGATCAGAAAAGAACTGGAAGGATGTGTTAAAGGTCGCAGGTCAGTTATACCGCTATGAATTTGACAATATCGTTATGGTAACAGCTCAGAGACCTCCGGAAAAAAGCACACTCATGGCAGATTATGATACCTGGAAAAAGGTGGGAAGATATGTAAAGCGTGGTGCGAAAGGCTGCGCCATCTTCCCGTCAAGGGCACTGAATCCACGCATGAGGTATATCTTTGATATCAGTGATACCGGAGGGAAGAATGTTAAGCTGACATGGGACCTTGAGGGAGAAAATCTTAAGGATTATGTGGATTTTCTTGTGTCAGAAGGTCAGATTGAGCAGTACGATAACAGCGACAGGGAGTCTCTAAAAAATATATTAAAACAGTTTACAGGAACAGATGTTTGGCTTATAATAAAAGAAGAGTTCGGAGACCGAATGACCGAGCTTATGCAGCTATCAGGTAGTGTGATAAAGGAAGAAAGTAAGAAACGCAATGGCTTACAGCAGGAAATGGACATGGAGCAGCTTGTATATGCAAGTGTCATGTATGCTGTAGGGACGAGATGCGGATTTGACTTATCTGTGCAAGAACAGGATTTTAGTCAGATCGTAAATATCAAAGACGAAGAGATCATTTACCGTCTTGGTTCCATTGTATGCGATGTCTCCTGTAGTGTTCTTAGAGAATTTAGTCGTAACTTAAAGGCAATCGAGAGCGAAAGGAGAATTGGATATGTTAGAAGAAATGACTTACAAGGAAGTGGACGGACTGCTTTATCCGCAGATAGAGATGCCGGACGAGACGGAGGATCTCACGAAGCTGGGCAAATACGGAAGGATGGCGATGAACTATCTAAAGGAGAACGAGCCGGCAAGATACAAGACGCTGATGAGATTCGGGAAGATGTACGAGAAGATGTCAGCGGTAGAGGAGGAAGCGAACCAGCTGTACGACCAGCTGGAGATGCAGTATCTGGCGAAGCACAAGCCACAGAATCCGTCATCGACAATGGAGATGTGGAAGATAAGAGAGCAGGCGAAGATGCAGGCAGAGGAAGTGGTACTGAATCAGATAGTGATGCGATTCCACTAGAATCAGATGATACAGAACTGAATAGGGAACTTGATGAAATCAATTCATTGGGTGTTAGTAAGGAAGCCGAATATACACAGGCTTCCTTTTTTTTCGACCAGAACGGGCAGGCAAGCATTGGCACCATTCATACTGAGGACGAAAACAATAATCAGTTTATGCGTCAGTTCGAGCAGGACAGAAAAGCTGCATTAGCAGGTAAATACAATTACCTGAATCCCAAAAAGTCTGCAACAGTACCAAGTGAGTATATCAAACAGGTGCTTATGAGAGGTACAGGTTTTATCGGTGGCAAGGGCAGGGTATGCAAGATTTTTGAAACTGAGATTGATGCAGGAACCAGGGCAAAGCGTATCAAAGCAGAATATGGTCAGGGAGGTGCAGGCTGGCCGGTTGACGGACTGGGACTGCACGGATATGACACATTTCATGGGAATGGACTGCGTTTTCAGTGGCGAGATGAGGATGGAGAGGTTGAAGGATATGTTTCGTGGAAAGATATCGAAAAAGAGCTTGGTGTCCTTATTCTTACAGGGGAATACCAGCCTGAGACACCTCGTATTGATGAGCTTGCGATGGACGGACTCCGTGAGGATGATGAGGTCATTGATGCCGAATACCGGGAAGTGGAACCGGAGGAGGCAGAATCAGAGATTGATGATTATGCAATACCGGATGAGCCGGAGAGCTATGCTTCTAACAGAGATTATGTAAGTGCAAAAGGCATGACACCACAGGAAACTGCCGATGAAGACCGCATGGTAACACAGGCAGAATATGGTGCAGAGATAGAAGCTGAAACAACTGAAAAAGATCCATCAGAGCTTCAGTATATTACACCGATTGATTATGCCAAGAGGATAGCAGAGCTTGATGAAGACCTGCGTGATGCAGCTGAGATTCTGGTGACAGATTGCAGCTGTTACACACCATTTAAAGCATTTCTTATGGATGTTGTGCAGTCTGATTTTGCATTTATGCCCAATAAACTTGACCTTATCAGGGATATCGCATTAGGGACAGATAATGCAGAAAGAAAAGCATATTCCAACAATAAGTATGGTCTTGTGGAGTACTCAATCAGAAGCGGATATGTGAAGATCAGCTATAAGAACAGGAATGGTGTGCGAAAGGAAGGTGCTCTCGACTGGCGTGAGTTATACGAGATTTTATCCTATATGGTAAAACAGCCATTTTACTGTGGAGAAGACCAGAAAAAGTATTATCAGGAGACAAAGCAGAAAGCTGACAGGGATAAGATGAATCCGGTCTATAAGAGATTCTTTGATATCGAGGATAGTGTAAGAGCCAATCGCCTTGAAACCAGGGAAAGAGCGATTGCAAATGGCTGGAATACCAAGATCGATGAGAATGGACATGTAGTTTCAGATGATGTGGTATCAGTATCTGTGGATGATATTCAGGCTGATACAGAATCACAGGAAACTGTAGATTTTACACCAAAGCAGGAACCAGTACAGCAAGTAGAAAGTCTTGAAAATGAGAAGAATGTTGCCGGGCAGACGAAGCACAACTTCCATTACAATCTCTGGGAAATGGAAAAAGGCGGTGCCAAGACCAGATATCAGTGGAATATGGATGCAATTCGTACTTTAAAGCAGATTGAATCAGAAAACAGGCTTGCAACACCGGAGGAACAGAAAACCTTGTCGAAGTTTGTCGGATGGGGCGGACTGTCACAGGCATTTGACGAGGAAAACGCAGGCTGGAGCAAAGAGTACAAAGAACTCAAAGAGATGTTATCGGATGAAGAGTATGCTGCAGCTAGGGCAACAGTAAACAATGCCTTTTATACTTCACCGGAGATTGCCATGTGCATGAACTCGGCACTTGTCCAGTTTGGTTTCAGAGGCGGCAATGTATTAGAACCATCTATGGGTATCGGTAACTTCTTTGGAAGTATGCCGGCACCAATGCAGAGAAGCAAGCTGTATGGGGTGGAGCTTGACAGCATTTCAGGAAGAATTGCAAAGCAGCTTTATCAGAATGCCAATATCAGTATCACAGGATTTGAGAATACCACATATCCGGATAACTTCTTTGATGTGGTTGTCGGAAATGTGCCATTTGGTGATTATAAGGTATTTGATCCAAAGTACAACAAGTATAACTTCCGTATCCACGATTATTTTCTGGCAAAAGCACTTGATCAGGTAAGACCGGGAGGCATGGTTGCAGTAATCACCACAAAGGGAACACTTGATAAGGCAAATCCTACTATCCGAAAGTATCTGGCTGAAAGAGCAGAGCTTGTGGGAGCAGTAAGACTTCCGAATACTGCATTTAAAGATAATGCAGGAACCGAAGTGACAGCAGATATCCTGTTTTTGCAGAAGAGGGAGAGAAAGATTGATATTGAACCTGACTGGGTACACCTTGGTGTGACCGAGAACGGAATTGCAGTCAACTCTTATTTTGCAGAGCATCCGGAGATGATGCTTGGATCTATGGAATATGATACAAGGATTTATGGACAGGACAGCAGATATACAGTCTGTGTGAATAATGACGAGAACTTCAATATGTATGAAGCATTAAACAAAGCTATCGGTAATATCAAAGCACAGATGACAGATTTTGAGAGAGTGGCAGATGAGGCGGAGCAGACGGAGGAAGTTATCCCGGCTGATCCGGATGTGAGAAACTACACTTACACATTTTTTGAAGGAAAGCTCTATTACAGGGAAAATTCCGAGATGGTAAGAAAAGAAGTATCACAGACTGCCGAGGAGCGAATCCGAAGCCTTGATGAAATCAGACAGATAACAAGAGAGCTGATTGATATCCAGATGGATGGCTGCAGCGAGGAGGAGCTTTCTGATAAACAGAGACTTCTTAATGTAAAATATGATGCTTTTGTAAAGCAGTATGGAGCCATTACTTCAAAAGCAAACAGAATAGCTTTCAGGGATGACAGCGATTACCCGCTTCTTTGCAGTCTTGAGGAAGTAAATGAAGACGGGGAGGTGAAAAAAGCGGATATGTTTTATAAGCAGACGATTAAGGCAAAGACTGTCATAGACAGAGTGGAGACGGCTGTTGAAGCATTAAATGTATCCGTCAATGAATTTGGATATGTAAATCTTGCCTATATGCTTTCTATCTATGAGCCGGATATTACAAATGCAAAGGAAGAACTTGCAGAAAAGTCCGGGCAGACAGCGGGTGAGATAACGCTAAGTGATGATGCTTTGGCAGAGCTTAAAAGGGCAGTTCTTGTGGAAGAACTGGACGGACTGATTTTCCTTAATCCCGACCGCTACAATGAGAATAATCCTGATATCGGCTGGGAGACAGCAGACGAGTATCTCTCCGGCAATGTCAGAGACAAACTTCGTGTAGCAAAGGCTATGGCAGCTGATACAGACAATCCGCAGGCAGAAAGATTTGTAGGAAATGTGGCGGCACTTGAAAAGGTGCAGCCGGAATGGATTGAAGCTTCAGATATTGATGTAAAGATTGGCACAACATGGATTGAACCGCTTGATTATGAGCAGTTTATCTATGAACTTCTCAATACACCAAGGCGTGCAAGGGCAGTCAGAAGCCAGTTTTACAATACCGGTATTCAGGTACACTTAAATAAGATGAGCATGGAATGGTTCGTCGAGAATAAGAGCATGGATAAGCATTCAGTGGCAGCTACTAAGACCTATGGTACAAGCCGCATGGATGCTTATTCTATTATTGAGGATACGCTGAATCTTAAAACTGTAACAGTAAGGGACAGGATTGATGATGGTGATGGCAAATATCATTACGAAGTCAATAAGAATGAGACAATGCTTGCAAGGGAAAAACAGAACATGATCAAGGAGAAGTTCAAGGAATGGCTGTTTGCAGAGCCGGAGCGAAGACAGAAGTATGTGGAGTATTACAACGAGACATTCAATAATATCCGTCTGCGAGAGTATGACGGAAGCCACTTACAGTTTCCGGGAATGAATCCGGCGATTGAGCTAAAGCCACATCAGAAAAATGCTGTGGCAAGAATCCTTCTTGGAGGAAACACCCTGCTGGCACACTGTGTCGGTGCCGGAAAGTCCTTTGAGATGATGGCTGCCTGCATGGAGCAGAAGAGACTCGGACTTGCCAATAAGACAATCATGGTTGTTCCAAAGCCACTTATCGGGCAGACTGCATCAGAGTTTTTAAGGCTTTATCCGTCAGCAAATATCTTAGTTGCCACAGAGCGTGATTTTGAAAAAAGCCGCAGAAAGCAGTTTGTATCAAGGATTGCAACAGGTGACTATGACTGTATCATCATGTCGCACTCGCAGTTTGAGAAAATTCCAATCTCAGCAGAGAGAAAGGAAAGAATGCTTAACGAGCAGATTGATGAAATCAGCTATGCGATTGATGAGATGAAGGAGCGTAACGGAGAGCGATGGACTGTAAAGCAGATGGAAAGCCAGAAGAAAAAACTGGAGGAACAGCTGAAATCCTTGTCAGATGAGAGCAGGAAGGATGACCTTATAACCTTTGAGGAACTTGGTGTGGACTCTATCATGGTTGACGAAGCGCACAATTTTAAGAACCTTGCGATTTTTTCCAAGATGAATAATGTGTCAGGTATCAGCAGCAGTGGAGCGAAGAAGTCAACGGATATGCAGCTTAAATGCCAGTATTTGTCTGAGATAAATGATGGCAGAGGCATTGTGTTTGCGACAGGTACGCCAATATCCAATACCATGTGTGAGATGTATGTCATGCAGCTTTACTTACAGAAAGCGGCACTTGAAGAGATGGGGATTTATCACTTTGATTCCTGGGCAGCGAACTTTGGTGAAGTGACAACAGCACTGGAGCTTACTGTAGAGGGAAGCGGTTTCCGTTTTAAAAGCAGATTCAATAAGTTTACGAATCTGCCGGAGCTTATGAATATCTTTCGTGAAGTAGCAGATGTGCAGACCGCAGACATGCTTGACCTTGATGTGCCGGCTCTTCGTGGCGGCAAGCCTATCATAGTGGAGTCAGAGCCTGACTGGTATGTAAAGCAGGTTATGGAAGACTTTGTTGTGAGGGCAGAGCGTATCAGAGGTGGTGGAGTTGATCCAAGTGTGGACAACTTCCTAAAGATTACTCATGAGGCAAGATTACTCGGAACAGATGCAAGGCTGATTGATAAGGACGCACCAAATAATCCAGATGGAAAGCTCAATAAGGTAGCGGAGAATGTATGGAAAGAATATGAGAAAGGAAATGCCAACGGTCATATAGGCTGCCAGCTTATTTTTTCGGATATCGGCACACCGGGACCGGATAAGGACTTCACTATTTATGATTATCTGAAGGAAACTCTTATCCAGTATGGTATTCCGGCAGAAGAGATAGCATTTATCCATGATGCCAAGACAGATGCACAGAGGGATGCACTTTTTAAGGAGATGAGGACAGGTAAAAAGAAAGTTCTTATTGGTTCAACGGACAAGTGTGGAACAGGTGTCAATGTGCAGACACACCTTGTAGCAATGCATCATGTGGATTGTCCGTGGAAGCCAAGCTCCATTGAACAGAGGGAAGGACGAGGCATCAGGCAGGGCAACGAAAATGAAGAAGTAGCAATCTACAGATATGTCACCAAAGGAACCTTTGATGCATACAACTGGTCGCTCGTTGAAAATAAGCAGCGTTTCATCAGTCAGGTCATGACAAGCAAGGCAGTAAGCCGAAGCTGCGAGGATATCGACGAGGCAACACTTTCCTATGCAGAGATTAAGGCGGTTGCCACCGGTAATCCTTTGATCAAGGAAAAGATGGAGATTGACAATGATGTCCAGAGATTAAAGCTCTTAAAGGCATCCTATGACAATCAGAGATATGGACTTCAGGACAACTTTATGATTAAGTACCCGAAGCTCATTAAGACAGCAACAGAAAAGCTTGCCAATGTAAGAGAAGATGTAAAGGCAAGGGATAAAGAACTGATTGATAATCCGGAATTTGCCATTACCATAGGCAAAGCAACCTACACAGAGCGTGTGGATGGAGGAACGATGATGCTTGAAGCAATCAGCAAATGTAAGACCGGAGAGACAACTGCAATCGGCAAGTTCCATGGATTTGAGCTGCTTGTGGAAAAGAACTTCCTTGACATCAATTATATGGTGCTTCGTGGAAAGACTGAGTACAAGGCAGAACTTTCCACAAGTCCGGTCGGCAGCATGGTAAAGCTGGAAAACCTGTTCAATGGACTCCATGAGAACATTGATTTCTTAGAAAAGAAGATTGAGCAGTACCAGAATGACCTTGAAGCATCAAAGGCAGAGTATGACAAGCCATTTGCATACAGCAAGGAACTGGAAGAAAAGCTGTCAAGGCAGTGTGAACTGAATGCCCAGCTTGACCTTGAGAACGCAAAGGCTGTGGATGCAGACCTGAGCGGACCGGAGGAAGAAAGAGAAGCTGATGACAGAATGGAATCTGCAGCAATTGTAGCAGAGGATAAAGGTGCTTATCAAGCGGACAGAGAGGGCAGAACACGATAGGAGAGTGAATAATATGAGCATAAGAAAAGTGGTCGCAGGACTACTGATTACAGCAGGGATTGCCATTATGGCAGTCCCTTTTTTCTGGCGGGCAACCGGAGAAAAACAGACAGAACAGCTCATAAGTGAATTTGAGCAGACATTGGAGGATGATTACGATGAAGAAACAGATGTGGAGGAAGAGCAAACCTCCATTAGTAAAGAGGATGAAGCCATTCTTAAAGAAGGCGGTGTTATCGGCATCATTGAGATACCGGGCTTAGATATCAGGTATCCGGTAATGGAAGGAACCACAAGTAAAGTGCTTAATGCCGGGATTGGTCATATAGAAGAGACTGCAGGAATCGGAGAAAGTGGCAACTGTGTGTTATGCGGTCACAATGGCAGCAGATATGGCACATTTTTTACACCACTAAGTCAGATATCCATAGGTGATGAAGTAATGATAACCGACAAAAATGGACAGAAGCATATCTATGAGGTAACAGAGACAGATGTAGTAAATCCGTATGATAACAGCATCAAGACACAGGGTGATGAAAAAGAACTAACTCTTTTTACCTGTTCCCAGAAAGGAACCATGCGTTTTGTAGTCAGGTGCATTTATAAGGAGGCGGAGATGGATGAATAAGAGATACCGGTTAGGTGAGATAGAAGAGGCAGTATCGGAAATGGAAGAGCTAATTGACATCGAGGATGATATTGCAGAGATTGATGATGACTTTCAGATAGTCGTAAGCGGCTGGTCTGTGTATGTCGAAAGCCTGAATCTGACACTCAGACAGGGAATAGCCTGTGTATGGGATGCAGAGGAAGGATTATTTATGCCTGATTTTGATGTGACCATCGTGTATGAGGGGAACATTGAAACACAGGAGTGGCTCTACTATGAGCAGGACGGAATGGTCGTTACACTTGGCAACTGGTTAAATGGCAGATTGTCTTGTGAACAGATAGAACAGCTTTGGTGTGAGTTTATCATACCGGAGCAAAACAAAGAACAAAAAGAAAGCGAGGAATAGCATATGAAGTATTCAATTAAGGTAAACGAAGTAAGGGCAAAAGAGGGCAGCAATATCAAAGGATTTGCAACAGTGGTATTCGGTGATTCATTTAAGATCACCAATATTGCAATCCTTGAGAATAAGGACAAGGGAGAGCTTTTCGTATCAATGCCAAGATACCGCTCCAATGAGCGTGATGAAAGCAACGGTGTGATCTATAAGGATGTGTGCAATCCTATTACAGCAGAGTTTCGAGAGGAACTCTATACCAATATCCTTGATGCCTATGCAAGAATTAAGGAACCGGAGAAAGAGGAGACACAGAAGCAGGAGCGTACACAGGAAATGCCGGAGTTTTCAGTAACTGTGACACCTTATGAGAGGGAAGGCAGTAACATCAAGGGACTTGCCCGTATTTACTTTGAAAACAGTTTCATTGTAAATAACATCAATATCGTGCAGGGCAAAGAGAAAATATTTGTATCAATGCCTTCTTATAAGACAAAGCAGGTGGACGAGCAGGGCAAGCCAATCTATCAGGATGTCTGCTATCCGGTCACAAAGGATTTCAGGGAAAAACTCTATAATGAGATTATCTCTGAATATGAGAAAGCAAAGGATAAGAGCAACGAAAAGGCAAGAGAAAGTGCAGAGAAACATCATGGCAATCCCGATAAAGAGAAGGACAAAGAGGCGACGCCCTTTCGATAATCAGTAATCAGAGTACAGGGGCGGCCAAGGCTGCCCCTTTTACAGAATGGAGGAAACAGAATGGATATGGAAGCAGGAAAAACACTTACCAATGAGGAGGTTATAAGGGAACTTCTCGAATTACTAAAGAAAAATGCCATGAAAGAGAAGGCAAACGATGTATTTGAGATATGCAGCTATGTGGACGGACTGGAGAAAAAGATTGATTCCATGACGGAAGAACTCACCAACATGCAGAACCAGATCAAAGAAATGCAGGAAGATACACTTGTCAATAATGCAAAAAAGGCATTGTCAGAAGCACAGGAGCGACTTAATACCAGATGTGAGCAGATAAAGTCACAGGTATTAGAAGTGAAAGAACAGGTCAAATCTAC
>ENA-USTZ01000747-USTZ01000747.1-human-gut-metagenome-genome-assembly--contig:-NODE-747-length-14078-cov-4.643311_pt1 | contig 14078 bp, 10 predicted proteins | sample MGYA00250049_ERZ773375 | MGnify/ENA primary metagenome ERZ773375 (study PRJEB29103, sample SAMN06111956) | human gut metagenome | biome: human gut; feature: ankylosing spondylitis patient; material...
TAGCAAAACCTCACAAGGAGGGGATCAATGTGGAACAGCAGATCTTTGAGCTGCACAAGCAAGCGTTTGGATCATTTCTTGCGCAATTGCGGCGGGAAAAGGGCTGGACGCAGAAGGACTTGGCCGAGAAGCTGTATGTCTCGGACAAGGCAGTTAGTAAATGGGAGCGGGGGCTGAGCGTGCCGGACGTCTCCCTGCTCCTGCCGCTGGCCGAACTGCTGGGAATTTCGGTGACGGAGTTGTTGGAAGGTCGGCGGCTGGAGGAGCAGCAGCTCCCAGCCAATGAGGTGGAAGCGCTGGTCAAAAAGGCGCTGACCATCCCCAAGGAGCCGGTGGAAGTCCGGCGTGGACGAGTGAAAAAATACCTGCTGGTGTATCTGGTCTGCAACATGCTGGGCGCGGTGGAAGCGCTGGCCGTCTGGAATCTGGGATGGGTGTCTGAAAAAATGGGAACGCTGTTGTGGGTCAGCTGCTTTTTCGGGTTCTTTTTCGGAGCATACTATTTTTTTACAGAGGAAGTTCTTCCAAGCTACTATGATGAAAACCGCATCAATTACATTGCGCAGGGTGCGTTCCGGATGAATATTCCGGGAGTCTATTTCAACAATCATAACTGGCCGATTATTTTGCGGTGGGCACGGATCTGGACGGTTGTCACCGCACTGGCCATGCCGCCGCTGTTTGCGGTCGGAACATGGATCGGGAAACGGGTCGGCGTGGAGCTCGGCTGGGTGATTTGGGCGCTATATCTTGGAAGCATGGTTCTGTCCATCATTGTTCCGGCAAAAAAGTATGAATTTCATGCCCCTCTATGATACCCTGCCTTGCTGGCCGCATCGGCAAAAATTGGCGCTTCGGCCAAGAAGGGGGCGTGCGGGGAATCGCGGATTTTTGTGCTCCATGCAGTAAAATGCCCTTTTGCATCGTTTTATAGAGCAAAAGGATGTGGTTCTATGAAACGGAGACGTTCTGCGCAAAAGCGCCGCACGCGGCGGCGGTGGCTGATTTTTCTGCTGATTTTGCTGGCGCTGCTGCTGTTCTGGCCCCGGCGGGTCAGTCTGGAAGGACTCATCAGCCCTGAAGCGGTTCTGATGGACGCGGACAGCGGGGAAGTGCTGGCCGCAAAAAACGCGGATGCGTCCATCTATCCGGCGTCCATGACCAAGGTGATGACAGCACTGCTCGTCCTCGAAGCAAACCCCGACTTGGATACGCCGGTGACGCTGCCGGGGGAGATCTTCCCGGCCTTGCAGACGGAGAAAGCTTCCATGGCGGGCTTTCTGCCCGGTGAGACGGCCACGGTGCGGGACCTGTTATACGGTGCGCTCCTGCCCTCCGGCGCGGAGTGCTGCGAGACACTGGCGCGGGAGGTGAGCGGCTCGGAAGAAGCATTCGTGGCCTCGATGAACCGAAAGGCCGCAGCGCTGGGGATGGCATCCACCCACTTCTGCAACCCCACCGGTCTGCACGACCCGGAGCATGTTTCCACCGCGCGGGACATGGCTGTTCTGCTGCGGGCGGCGATGCAGAATGAGATGTTCCGTACGATCTTCGCAACAGCCCGCTACACCGTGCCGCCCACGAATCTGCACCCGGACGGCTTTACGATGGAGAGCACGTTTTGGAGCGAACTGGACGGCACGGAGCTGCGCCGGGGAAAATTTCTGGGCGGCAAAACGGGCTATACCAGCGCCGCCGGGCTCTGCCTTGCCAGCGCGGCGGAAGTGAAAGGGAAGACCTATCTCATGGTCACGGCGGGGGCGCAGGGAAACCACAACACCGAGCCTTACCACGTCGATGACGCCGTGAATGTCTGCCGTCAACTGGCCCGGTGAACGGTCATGCGCAGAATCACTAATTTTTGCATCTATTTTTTAGTGAAGCTTATCAAAAGAAGACGCTTGAAAAAAACCTGCAATCTGTTATAATCACATTCGTGAATCCCACAACGTCCTGCCCCTTTTCCGGCAGGACGTTTTTGTCGGTAAAAAATCGTTTTTTCTGCCTTTTGATGACCCCCAAAGGAGGGCGCTGACATGACAAAAGATATGACACAGGGCAGCCCGCTGAAGCTGCTCCTCGCTTTCGCGGTGCCGCTGATGCTGGGCAGCCTGTTCCAGCAGTTCTACAATCTGGCCGATACCATCATCGTGGGCCGGTTCGTCGGCGTGGAAGCGCTGGCGGCGGTCGGCAGCGTGGGCGGCCTGAACTATCTGGTGCTGGGCTTCGTCAACGGCATCGCGTGCGGCTTTTCCATCCCGATCTCGTGGGCCTTCGGCGCGAAGGACTACCGCGAGATGCGCCGCTACACCGCCAACGCGGTCTGGCTGTCGGTGTTCTTCGCCGCCGTGCTCACCGTGGCCACGGTGGCCATGACACGCTCCATCCTTGTGTGGACCAACACGCCGGATAACATCATTGATCTGGCGGATATTTACATCCGCACCATCTTTGTGGGCATCCCGTTCACCCTGCTGTACAACATGACCAGCGCCTTGATGCGTGCCCTCGGCGACAGCAAGCGCCCGCTGTATTTCCTGCTGGTGGCAAGCTTTTTGAACATCGGGCTGGATCTGCTGTGCATCATCGTGTTCAAGATGGGGGCCTTCGGTGCGGCCTTCGCGACGGTCTTCAGTCAGGCCGTGGCGGGCATTGGCAGTCTGTTCTACATCCTCAAGCGTTACGGTGAGCTGCGCTGGTCGAAGGAAGAGGGCAAGCTGAGCAAGAGGCACTGTGCCAAGCTCTGCAATATGGGCATCCCCATGGGCCTGCAGTGCAGCATCACCGCCATCGGCAGTGTGCTTTTGCAAGGTGCGGTCAACGGCTTGGGCAGCGACATCGTGGCGGCCCAGACTGCCGGCGGCAAGGCGGCCTCCTTCCTGTCCGTCCCGCTGGAGAGCATCGGCACGGCTATGACCACCTACGCCAGTCAGAACATGGGCGCCCACGACCTTGGCCGCGTGAACAAGGGCGTCAACACGGCGCTGGGCATCGGCTGCGTCTACAGCGTGGCCTCCTTCCTGATCCTGCGGGTGCTGGATAAGCCCCTGATCGGCCTCTTCCTTGAGGGCGACCAGACCGAGATCATGGCCAACGCCCAGAGCTTCATCTTCTGGAACAGCGTCTTCTATATCCCGCTGGCGGTCCTCATCATCTACCGGTACACCATTCAGGGTCTGGGCTATTCCAGCCTTGCCATGTTCGCCGGTGTGGCCGAGATGGTGGCCCGCGCACTGGTGGGCTTCCTGTTCGTGCCGCTGTGGGGTTATTTTGCCGCCTGCATCGCGAACCCGGTGGCGTGGTTCTTCGCCTGTTTCTTCCTCATCCCCGCCTACATCGTGGTCTATCGGCGGCTGCAAAAGGAGAAGCTGACGCCCCACGCAAACCTATAAACATAAAAGGAAGCGTTTTGCACACGATGCGTTGCAAAACGCTCCCTTTTATATTATACTAAAATCACTTATGTCACAGAAAGGGCGGTGGAGCCGATGGAACAGGAACTGGAACAGATCGAGGGCACGGTCGAGGACATCATCTACGAGAATACGGACACGGGCTACACCGTCTTTGAAATCTCCGGCGGCGGGGTGCTCACGGTGGTCTGCGGCGTGGTGGGGGAGCTGCACGCGGGCGAGAGCGTCGTCTGCCGCGGCAAGTACGAGAACCACGCTGCCTATGGCCGCCAGTTCCACGCGCAGGAGTGCGAGACCGACATGCCCAAGGACTTGGAGGCCGTCTACGCCTTCCTTGCCAGCGGGTCGCTGCCCTACATCGGAGCCCGGACGGCCAACAAGATCATTGACAAATTTGGCGCACAGGCGCTGGAAATGATTGCGAACGACCCGGCCCAGCTGGTCACCATCCCCGGCATCTCGGCGGACAAGGCCGACCGCATCCAGCAGGAGTTCAAGCGGATGTTCGGGATGCGGGAACTCATCGCCTATCTCGCCCAGTTTGAGATCAGCCCCCGCCGCGCCATGGAAGTCTTCCGGGTCTTCGGCCCCGGCGCCATGAACGCCATTTCCTCAAACCCCTACCTGCTCTGCGGCGAGCCATTGCAGCTCGACTTCCGCCACGCCGACAGCATCGCCCAGTACTACCATATGGAAGGAGACTGTGCACAGCGGCTGGAAGCGGCCCTGCTGCGCACCCTGCGCCATAACGCGGGCAACGGCCACACCTGTCTGCCCCGCGCACAATTGCTGGACACGGCGTCCAATTTCATCCACCAGCCGCCGGAAAAGCTGGCGGCCGCGCTGGACCGCTGCCTTGAGACCGAGGAACTCTGCGTTCGGATGTTTGACGGCACACCGTATGTTTATCTGCCAGACCTGCTGGCGGCGGAACAGGATATTGCCGACCGGCTGGCTCTGCTGACCCGGCGGGGCAAGAACCCCGTCTGCGACCTTGACCGGAACATTCAGGTCTTGGAGCTGACGCAGGGCTTCGCCTATGCGCCGCTCCAAAAGGAAGCCATCCGCAAGGCCATGACCGAGAACTGCCTTGTACTGACCGGCGGCCCCGGCACCGGCAAGACCACCACCGTCAACGCCATCTTGCAGCTGCTGGAGCATCAGGCGGAGCGGGTGGCCCTCTGTGCCCCCACGGGCCGCGCAGCCAAGCGGCTGAGCGAGCTGACGGGCCGGAAGGCTTCCACCATCCACCGGCTGCTGGAAGTGGACTACGCCGGCGGCGTGGTCAGCTTCATCCACAACGACAAGAACCTGCTCAAGTGCGATGTGGTCATCCTCGACGAGATGAGCATGGTGGACGTCAAGCTGTTTCAGGCCCTCATCACGGCGCTGCGGTATAGCTGCCGCATCATCATGGTGGGCGATGCCGACCAGCTGCCCAGCGTCGGCCCCGGAAACATTCTGGGGGAGGTCATCCGCTCCAAGCTGGTGCCCACCGTCTGCCTGAACGAGATCTTCCGTCAGGCCAAGCGGAGCCTCATCGTGGAGAACGCTCACCACATCATTTCCAGCGAGCCGCTTCAGAAGGGCGGCAAGACCGACGACTTCTTCTTCTTGGAGTCGGACGGCGAGGCGGCGCAGAAACTGGTCTGCGACCTTGTCACCACCCGGCTGCCCCGCAGCTACGGCTTCGACCCCATCAAGGACATCCAAGTGCTCTGCCCGACCAAGCTCGGCCCCACCGGCACACAGGCGCTGAATGTGGAATTGCAGAACCTGCTCAACCCGGAACAGAAGGGCAGACCCCAATTGCAAAGCGCGGCCCGCGTCTTCCGGGTGGGGGATAAAGTGATGCAGGTGCGCAACAATTATGAGATCGTCTGGCAGCGCATCGGCGGGGAACAGGGCGTGGGCGCTTACAACGGCGACATCGGCATCGTGGAGTCCATCAACACGCGGGAACGGTCAATGGTGGTGCGGATGGATGACCGGCGGCTGCTTTACCCGGCCGAGAACCTGAACGAGCTGGAGATCGCCTACGCCATCACGGTGCACAAAAGTCAGGGCAGCGAGTTCCCGGCGGTGGTGCTGCCGGTGGCGCAGGTGCCGCCCCGGCTGTGCTACCGGAACCTGTTCTACACCGGCGTCACCCGCGCACGCAAATTGTGCATCGTCACCGGGCGGCGGGACGTGGTGAACCGGATGATGGGCAATGTGCGCCAGAACCTGCGGTACAGCGGGCTGTGTGCGCTGCTGCAGCAAGCCATTCCGCCGGAGCAAGTTGCAGTGGAAAAAATGTGACCGGTGTGTTATAATAAGATGATTTGAGATCACGCCCCGCAGCGGGCGTTGCCCATACAAAACGAACTAGGGGAAGCAGAGAAAGGAACAACGCATTATGGCACAGAATGATATCGGTATCGACCTCGGTACCACGACCATCATCATCGCGCAGGAGGGCACGGGCGTCGTGCTCAACCAGCCCAGCGTGGTGGCGGTGGATACCCGCAAGAACGCGGTGCTGGAGGTGGGCGACAAGGCGCTGGCCATGGTGGGCCGCACCCCCAACTATATTTCCGCCATCTTCCCGTTGAAGGACGGCGTCATCAGCGACCACACCATGACCCGCGAGCTGATCTGCCGCTTCGTCAATCAGGTGTACAGCTCCCACATGGTCAAGCCCCGCGTGGCGGTCTGCGTGCCCGCCGCCATCACCGGCATCGAGAGCGACGCCGTGGTGGAGGCCGTCATGGCCGCCGGTGCCCGGCAGGTCTACCTGATCGACGAGCCCATCGCTGCGGCCCTCGGCTCCGGCATCGACATCACCCAGCCCGATGGCCGGATGATCATCGACATCGGCGGCGGCACCACCGATATCGCCGTGCTGAGCCTTGGCGGCAAGGTCAAGGCCACCAGCGTCCGGGTGGCGGGCAACCACTACGACGATGAAATTTTGAAGCATGTGCGCAACAAATTCAGCATTGCCATCGGCCAGCGCACCGCCGAGCAGCTGAAAAAGAACGTGGCGTGCTGCCCCCAGAAAGCGGATTTCAACGAGACGATGGAGGTCAAGGGCCGCAGTCTGCTGACCGGTCTGCCCATCCGGGTGAACGTCTCCACCAGCGATCTGTACGAGCCGGTCATGATGCTGAGCGAGCAGATCGGCGCCGCCGCCCATCAGGTGCTGGAAAAGACCCCGCCGGAGCTGGCGGGCGATATCTTCCGCAACGGCGTGGTGCTGACCGGCGGCGGCGCACAGCTCCACGGTCTGCCGGAGTACCTGAGCCAAGAGCTGAAGGTCAACGTCGAAGTCTCGCCCGACCCCGTCAACTGCGTGGCGCTGGGCACGGCCATGAGCCTTGGTGTGCGGGATAAGCTGGAGACCGGTTTCACCGACGCTACCCCCCGCATCGGCCGCCGCTGAGGGGCCGGAACAGGGAAGCGGCTCTTCACGATTTGGAAAAAATTGTGATGATTTTTGTTCATAGTTGTTGAATCGGGCCGGAAAATATTGTATAATGACTTCAAATCGGTTTTTTGCGGGTGGGGGTCGTGCCCCGGCTGCGAAACAATAAATGACTAGGAGGAAGACCATGAATTTGGGTTCGGATGTGGTTATCACGATAACCGGTATCGTTCTGGTGTTTGCGATCCTTGTCCTGCTGATGGCGATCATCACGCTGGAGGGCAAGATCTTCGACGGCATGAACGCGAAGAAGGCTGCAGCAAAGGCTGTGCCGAAGGCCCCTGCGGCAAAGCCTGCAGCCCCCGTGCAGCAGGCAGCACCCGCTCCTGTGGTGGAGGAGGGTATCCCCGGTGATGTGGTTGCCGCGATCATGGCAGCCATTCACGCCATGGGCAATGGAAAGTACACCCTCAAGGCCGTGCGCCGCAGCCGCAATGGCTGGAGCAAGGCCGGTGTCAATGACACCACCGCACCTTTTTAACACAGGAGGAAGAACATGACACAGTTTATCAATACTCTGGTCGGTATTTTCCAAAGCTCCGGCTTCGCACGGTTCGGCGAGCCGGGCGGCTGGCTGTACGCAATCATGATCTGCGTCGGCTGCTTTTTGCTGTATCTGGCCATTGTGAAAGAATTTGAGCCCCTGATCCTGCTGCCCATGGCATTCGGCATGATTCTTGCCAACCTGCCCGGCAGCGGCATCATCCACATGCAGTACTTCGTCGGCGATGGTCTGGAACACCCGATGTGGGTCGAGATCCTGAACAACGGCGGTCTGGCCGATATGCTCTACATGGGCGTCAAGCTGGGCATCTACCCGCCGCTGATCTTCCTCGGCATCGGCACCATGACCGACTTCGCCCCCCTGATCTCCAACCCCAAGAGCCTGCTGCTGGGCGCTGCCGCTCAGTTCGGCATCTTCGGTACTTACATGGGCGCCCGTCTGCTGGCCGCTACCGGTCTGGTGGACTTCACCCAGAAGCAGTCCGCTGCCATCGCCATCATCGGCGGTGCCGACGGCCCGACCGCCATCTTCGTTACCTCCCGTCTGGCTCCTGAGCTGCTGGGCAGTATCGCCGTGGCGGCTTACAGCTACATGGCGCTGGTGCCTGTCATCCAGCCGCCCATCATGAAGGCGCTGACCACCAAGAAAGAGCGCACCGTCGTCATGAAGCAGCTGCGTGCCGTGACCAAGACCGAGAGGATCGTCTTCCCCATCATGGTCACCATCATCGTCTCCCTGATCGTCCCGGATGCCGCCGTTCTGGTCGGTATGCTGATGCTGGGCAACCTGATGAAGGAATCCGGTGTTGTGGATCGTATCCAGAAGACCGCTGGCAATGAGCTGATGAACATCATTACCATCTTCCTTGCCCTGTCCGTTGGCTGCACCACTTCTGCCAACACCTTCCTGAACACCCGCACCCTGTTCATCATCGTGCTGGGCCTGATCGCATTCTCCTTCGGCACCGCAGCCGGTGTGCTGTGCGGCAAGGTCATGTATGCCCTGACCGGTGGTCAGGTCAACCCGCTGATCGGTTCCGCCGGTGTTTCCGCCGTTCCTATGGCTGCCCGTGTTTCTCAGAAGGTGGGCCAGAGCGAGAACCCCTCCAACTTCCTGCTGATGCACGCCATGGGCCCCAACGTCGCTGGCGTTATCGGCTCCGCCGTTGCTGCTGGTATCCTGATCAACATCTTCGGCTGAGTGTGATCCTCCGATAAAAAATCTTAAACCGCCTGTCTGCTGGCAACTGCCGCGGACGGGCGGTTTTTTATGCTGGAAACCCTGTGCAATGAGCCGCAAATGTGATATACTATATCTTAGTGATTCATGTGAAATTAGCAAAAAGAACAGGTGAAACAATGGCAACAGATCTCAAGCAGGAATTTTGTGCCCTGCGCGATACCTACATTGAAAAACAGTTTGGCCGCCTGAACGAGATGCAGCGCAAGGCGGTGTTTACGACCAACGGCCCGCTGCTGATCTTGGCCGGTGCCGGAAGCGGAAAGACCACGGTTCTGGTCAACCGCATCGCGAACCTCATCCGGTTCGGTTCGGCCCACGGCTCGGACTGGACCCCCCGCGAGGTGACCGAAGAGGACGTCAAGGCCCTGCGGATGGCCATCATGACCGGCACCGATGCCCCGGCTTGGCTGGACGGGATGCTCCGCAAGGACGCCGTCCGGAGCTGGAACGTGATGGCCATCACCTTCACAAACAAGGCGGCCGGGGAGCTGAAGGAGCGTCTGCGGAATATGTTGGGCGGCGAAGAGGGGGACGAGGTGTTCGCCTCCACCTTCCACTCGGCGTGTGTGCGTATCCTGCGCCGCTGGGCTGAACAGATCGGCTACCCCCGCAGCTTCACCATCTACGACACCGACGATGCCCAGCGTGTGATGAAAACGGTCTATAAAGAGCTGAGCATCGACGATAAATTCTTCCCGGTGAAGAGCGCCATCAACCAGATGAGCCGCTGGAAGGATCAGCTCGTCAGCCCCGAAGAGGCCCTGCGCACCCCGGCACGGGATACGAAAGGTGCCATCGCGGCCAAGGTTTACGCTGCCTACGAGAAAAAACTGAAGGATGCCGGAGCCTTTGACTTCGACGACCTCATTTACCACACCGTGCAGCTGCTGGCCGAGCACGACGAGGTGCGGGAGTTCTACCAGAACAAGTACCGCTACCTCCTTGTGGACGAGTATCAGGACACCAGCGTGGCCCAGTTCCGGCTGGTCAGTCTGCTCACCGGGCCGGAAAAGAATATTTGTGTGGTCGGCGACGATGACCAGAGCATCTACCGGTTCCGCGGCGCGACCATCGAGAACATCCTCAACTTTGAGCGGATCTATCCGGGCACCAAGACCATCCGGCTGGAACAGAATTATCGCTCCACTTCCAACATCCTGAACGCCGCCAACTGTGTCATCCAGCACAACACCGAGCGCAAGGGCAAGACCCTCTGGACCAAAAACGGCGAGGGCGATAAGGTCCATGTCTACACCGCCGAGAACGAGCAGGACGAGGCCATGCACATCGCGGATGTCATCGGCCAGCACCTGAAAGCAGGCGGACATCTGGCTGACCACGCCGTGCTCTACCGGATGAACGCCCAGTCGGCCCCCATCGAAAGCTATTTTACCCGCGCGGGCATTCCCCACAAGATCGTGGGCGGTCAGCGCTTCAATGACCGCAAAGAGGTCAAGGATATCCACTCCTACATGTCCATCGTGGCGAACCCTCGCGACGATGTACGGCTGCGCCGGATCATCAACGAGCCCGCCCGGAAGATCGGCAATACGACCATCGAGGTTATCGCCGACTTGGCCGCGCAGGAGAACACCAGCATGCTGGAGATCATCAGCCACGCCGACCAATACGCGCGGCTGTCCCGCTCCATGATGCCGCTGCTGAAATTCTGGCAGATCTACGAGAGATTACAGGAATCGCTGGAGACAAGGACGCTGGACGAGTTCGCGTCCGACGTCATTGAGCTGACCGGCTACAAGGCGATGCTGGAGCAGGAGGTGGCCAAGGGCCACGAGGACGCCGCCGACCGGATGCAGAACCTCGGCCAGTTGGTCAACAACGTAAAAAACTACTGCGACCAGCACGGCGAGGACGCCACGCTGGAAGGCTATCTGGAAGATATCGCTCTCATCAGCGACATCGACAGCTACAACGAGAGCGCCGATCAGGTGGTGCTGATGACCATCCACTCCGCCAAAGGCTTGGAGTTCCCCTACGTCTTCCTCATCGGCATGGAGGAGGGTGTCTTCCCCAGCGAGATGAGCAAGTATTCCGAGGCCGACCTCGAAGAGGAGCGCCGCCTTGCCTATGTCGGCATCACCCGCGCCAAGCAGGAGCTTTACATCTCCGACAGCGTGACCCGGATGCTCTACGGCCGCACCCAGCGCAACGAGCCCAGCCGCTTTCTGCGGGAGATCGAGCCGGAGTACATTGAGGAGACCCGCAGCCCCGCCTTGGAGCGCCGCTCTCAGATGGGCGGCTGGGGTTCTTCCTATAGTGACACGGTGCCGGGCGGCGCGTCGGGCTACTCCGGCGCTTCCGGCTGGGGACGCAGCAGGACCGGCGGCTACGGTTCGGGTCAAAGCTCCGGCTACCTGAATTCCGAGTACAACGGCGGCAGCCGGGGCTTCGGCTCCGAGTACGCCGGGCGGGGAAGCTCTTCCTCCGGCTTCGGCAGCTCGGCCCCCCGCAGCACCGGCAGCTTCGGTGCTGGATATTCCAGCGCAGGTACGAGCAGAAATACTGCAAAGCCCATCAGTTTTACCGGAACACCGGCGGCCCAGAAACCCGCTGCCAACACCCCCAAGCACTACGAGCCGGGGGATATTGTGGAGCACAAGGTCTTCGGCCGCGGCAAGGTGCTCAAGGTCAAGCCCGCAGCGGGCGACCAGATCGTAGAGATCAACTTTGAAAAGGTCGGCGTGAAAAAGACCATGGCAAATTTTGCGCCGCTTGTGAAGATCACGGAGGAATGACAGATGATGACGGTACGATTGATCGCACATACCCCGGAACCCGAAAAGGTGGTGGCGGCGGCGGCCAAGCTCTGCTATTCCGATGCCCACATCACCGACCTGCTGGACGGCCTGACCGAGGAGAAGACCGCCAAGTTCCTGACCATGCTCAGCGACCTTGGCCACGCCAGCCCCATCGAACACGCCAGCTTCACCTTTGGCATCGAGGGCGTCAGCCGCACCTTGCTGGCTCAGATCACCCGCCACCGCATCGCGTCCTTCAGCGTTCAGAGCCAGCGCTATGTCCGCTTGGACGATTTCCGCTACGTCATCCCGCCGGAGATCGAGGCTATCCCCGAAGCGAAGGAGGCCTTCATCGCCAGCATGAATGAGGATGCTAAGCGCTACCTTGACCTTGTGCAGAAGCTGGAGGACGGCCACACTGCCCGCCTGATGGCCGAGGGAATGCCCGAAAAACAGGCCCGCGCCAAGGCTTCCAAACAGGCCAACGAGGACGCCCGCTTCGTGCTGCCCAACGCCTGTGAGACCAAGATGGTCTTGACCATGAACGCCCGCAGCCTGCAGAACTTCTTCCACCTGCGCTGCTGTAACCGCGCCCAGTGGGAGATCCGGGCGTTGGCCGAGGAAATGCTGCGGCTGGTCTATCCGGTAGCACCCCATCTGTTCCGCACGGCGGGGCCCGCCTGCGTGTCCGGCCCCTGCCCGGAGGGCAAGATGTGCTGCGGCAAGACCGCCGAGGTGCGGGATCAATACGCCGCGCTGAAGGGGGAAGCCGTATGAGCCGGGGAAAGCTGATCGTGCTGGAAGGGCTGGACGGCAGCGGCAAGGCGACCCAAGCCAAGCGGTTGGCGGCGGCTCTGGCTGCCGAAGGCCGCCCGGTGCGGGAGATCACCTTCCCAAACTACGAAAGCGACTCCAGCGCGCTGGTCCGGATGTATCTGGCCGGGCAGTTCGGTGAAAAACCCGACGATGTGAACGCCTATGCGGCGTCCAGCTTTTATGCGGTGGACCGCTATGCGGGCTACAAGGCCGACTGGGGAAAATTCTACGAAGAGGGCGGCATCCTCATTGCGGACCGGTACACCACCTCCAACGCGGTGCACCAGTGCTCCAAGCTGCCGCCGGAGCAGTGGGAGGAGTTCCTTCACTGGCTCTTTGATTACGAGTTCCGGCTGCTGGGTCTGCCCGCGCCGGACCGGGTGATTTACCTCCAAGTGGACCCCGCCGTGAGCCAGAAGCTGATGACCCAGCGCTACCACGGCGATGAGACCAAGAAGGACGTCCACGAAAGGGACGTCGAGTACCTGAACCGCAGCCGCAAAGCTGCGGAGTTCTGCGCTGCCCATCTCGGCTGGTGCTCTGTCCGCTGCGATGCGGGCGGGCAGATGCGCAGCATCGAGGAAATTGGGGAGGAAGTTCGGCAGGTCGCCCTTTCTGCCCTTGAATAACGAATGCGTAAGGAGGAATCCTATTTCATGTACCGTTTGATGCAGCCGTCCGACCGGGCGGAAATTTTGGCGCTGTGGCAGCGCGAGCGGGGCGACGGGGAAACCTTCGTCACCAACGCCATCGAGCGCTTTGCCGGAGTGGAAAATGTCTACGTGGCCGAGGAGAATGACCACATCGAAGCTGTGGCGATGGCTGTGCCGGTCACGCTGCAGGGGCGGCCCGGCTGCTGCCTGTACGGGCTGACCGGGCAGGGGAGCCTGATCTTGGCGGGCCTTGTGGACCACCTGTGCGCGCAGCAGAAGCTGCGGGGCGCCGGCTTCGTGGTCGTGGTGCCCGCCGGGGCCGAACAGGCCGCTCTTTTGCAGGACAAGGGCTTCCAGTGGGCGTTCCCGCTGCGGTGCCTCCCGCGGGAAGTGGAGCGGAACCTGTGGAGCCAAGCGGAGTTCGACTCCGTGACGGCCCGGAAGCTGGGCGAGCTGCGGGCAAGGTTCTGGCCCGATACCGTCCAGCTCCCGCCGGAGCAGATGACTGTGGTGCTGGGGGATCTGTACTCCCGCGGGGCCACCATCGTTTCCAACAACGACGGCTACGGCATCTATTTCCGGAAAGAGGATACCCTTTATTTTGTGGAGCTGATGGCCGAGAACGACCGCGCCGCCGAAATTTTGATGGAAGCGGCCCGCGAGAAGGAAGTCATCGTGGAAAAGGCCGTCATCACCGTGGGGGCCGCGCAGAACCTCTTCCTCGGCGAGGGCACCCGGCAGGATTACGGCATGATCCGCTTTGAGGGCGAGCCCTTTGACGTGAGCGAGAGCTACATGCGGTTGATGCTGGACTGAAAGGAATGGACGGATGGCGAAAAGCAATCATACGAAGCCCCGCAAAAAGGGCGGTGCGCTGAAGATCCTGCTGGTCATTCTGGTGCTGCTGGTACTGGCGGCGGGCGCCGCCCTCCTGCTGGCAAAGCGGGAGATCCACGGCAGCGGGGAGCAGGAAGAGGCCGTAACGGTCGAGATCGCGCAGGGCAGCGGCGTGAGCACCATTGCCAAGAAATTGCAGGAGGCGGGGGTCATCCGCTTCCCGCAGCTCTTCCGCTGGTACGTGGGCCGCGAGGGCGCGGCGGCAAAGCTCCAGTACGGCGAATTTTCGCTGGAGCCCGGCAGCTCCTACTGCTTACTCATCTTGTTACCCTTGGCATCGAGAACGAGACCAGAAGAGATTACGTTCTTGAAGGCTACGCTATCGAA
>ENA-USTZ01000749-USTZ01000749.1-human-gut-metagenome-genome-assembly--contig:-NODE-749-length-14066-cov-3.519408_pt1 | contig 14066 bp, 10 predicted proteins | sample MGYA00250049_ERZ773375 | MGnify/ENA primary metagenome ERZ773375 (study PRJEB29103, sample SAMN06111956) | human gut metagenome | biome: human gut; feature: ankylosing spondylitis patient; material...
ATTCTTTTTGTTCACGCTCTCTCTCCCCTACTTCTTAAGTTCGGTTGAGTTTAGTCTTGCTTTTCTTTTTCCTACGCCCCGGCTTCTTGATTTCCCCGGGGCTTATTTCTACTTTTCTTTTTCCTACGCCCCGGCTTCTTGATTTCCCCGGGGCTTATTTCTACTTTTCTTTTTCCTACGCCACAGCTTCTTGACTTCCTCGGAGCTTATTCTTACTTTTCTTCCTCTCACGCCCCAACTACCTAGAACCCCAACGGCTTATTTTCTTCTCAGATACCCTTGCAGCCGGTTTCCGTGACTGTCGACGGTTACTGTCAGGGCTCCATAGTCGGTGGTGAGGTACCAGGGGACCTTAGCATCTTCCAGGCGCTGTAACGTCGCAGCATGGGGATGGCCATAGGAATTGTTACGACCACAGGAGATAATGGCGGCAGCGGGGCCGGCGGCGGCAAGGAACTCAGAACTGGTGGAATAGCCTGAGCCGTGATGCGCTACCTTCAGGATGTCTACCTTGAAGCCCCCTTGTCTCCGTGATTCCCACAACTCCTGCTGTTCTCGCGGTTCCTGCGATTCCTGCAATTTCTGCGCATTCTGCAAAGCCTGTGATTCCTGCGCTGCCCGTAACGTCTTCGCTTCCTGTAACGTCTTCAACGTCTGCAATTCCTGTGTCAGCTGCTGCTCCCCTTCGCCTTCCACATCCCCTGTCAGGAGAATGCTTAGCTTCCCGGCACCCACGCCGAAGTTTTTCCTTTCACCGGTATCACCATGACCGGTTCTCTCACCAGTAACTCCGGCAGCAAAGCTGCCGTTCTCACCGTAAACTTCGCTAGCAGCTCTTCCGCCCTCTCCACTTACTTCCATGCCCTCTGCCGCGCCCCACTTCACTGCTTTCGCAAATACCTCCACGTAGAAGCATTCCGAATAGGCATTGGCATCCGCAAGGGTCGTATTCTCCTCCGGGTGCAGACACCGCAGCCGGAGTCGACTATCCCTGATCTCATCGCCACATTTTATGTAACTTACCGGTACTCCGGCATATTCCGCGGCAACAAGCAACTTTTCAAAAGTCTCCCTGCGCTCCGCTTCCGTAATCGCAGGCAGAAACATCTGCTCCACGGTAATTCCCCATTCTCCACCGTTCTCCAGCAGTTCCAATATGCCATTCATATGGTCTTCATCTGGGTGCGATACAAACACACCGCGTAGAGACTGGATTCCCCGGCTCTTGAGATAAGGCTTCAACACATATTCACCGATTTTCCTCCGACTGGTACTGCCGCAGTCAAAAAGATATGCCCCCTGCCCGGTCTCCACCACGATACCGTCTCCCTGTCCCACGTCCAGAAAAGTCACACGGCTTCCCCGATCAAAATTGCCGGTCAGTAAACCAACTATTAATACCAAAATCATTGCGGCTACAATTCGGCACATAACTCCGCTCCTATATGTCATCACTCCCTGCCATGTATACCAAAAATTTGCTAAAACATGCCGCCATCTGGTGGTACATATTTCAGAGTACCTGTCAGAGTGCTGCATCTTTTTTCTGTTACTCTCTCTTTTTCTACCCCTACCGCTATCATCCACTCCGCGTGTTTCCCGACGCTGCCTTTCTCTTTCAGCGCGGTGTCCGTCTCCATGATTATTTTCCGCCACATAAGCTGCATAAAGTCTTTGTCGCTTCCATTTTTCCGCATAATTCCTGCCAATGATCAACACAAATAGCCCACTATAATAAACGATCATCTGCCACTTTGCCGGGCGGCCCACGCACCATACCGCTCCCGGCAGTTCTCCGAACCGTTCGCAGATCCATTCATACCACCACAGGATCAGACAATCCACCGTCCCTGCAATTCCCAGTCCCGGGATCAATGACAGGATTCCCCCTGCCATCACCACGCTCATAAAGGGCAACACCAGCAGGTTCAATAATACCGAGTAGACAGGGATCTCATAAAAGAACCAGAGCTGTATGGGCAGCGTAAAAAGAATAACTCCGGCACTGGCGGCAAAACCGCTTTTAAGTACTGACACCATGTGCCAAAGCCTTTCATACACCACCTTCCGCCAGCCTTCCCGGTACTTGTTCCTCTCGTAAGCGGAATCACCCAGAATATCTGTCACGGTCAGAAGCCCTGCCACCACGCCACTGGCCGTTTCCACACCGGCATTATCTTCCCTACCATCCCCGGCAAACACCGGTGTCAACAAGCAGATCCCCAGCACCGCCCCAAAAGACATCAAAAAGCTCACATCCCCAAGTCGCTCCGGTTGCTGCAACACCAGCAATGCCGCCAACAGCCCCACACCTGTCAGCATATCGTAAGTCCTTCCCACGAATATCCCCAACATCTGCAGCAGATACATTCCTATGGCACGGCTGGCGGATACACTCATGCCCACCATCATACCGTACAGAAGCAGTGTCATGGCACCTCCCGCTGCTGCCACTCTGACCGGAGCCCCCAGTCTCTTAATCAGCCGGTAGCATCCCATCCCCAGCAAAGTAATATGCAGCCCTGAAATGCTTAAGATATGGGCGATCCCATTCCTCTGGTACAGCGCCTTTACCTCCGCATCCAGTTCTTCCTTCTCCCCCAGCAGTAATGTCTGCATAACGGAAGCCTCTTTCTCCGGGAATACCTTTGCCAGTCTGTCGTGTAATCTCCTTCGAAAGGCAAACAACTTTTCTCTCAAAAAGCTATAGTCCTCCTCCGCTGCCAGAACCTGTGCTTTCCGCACTCTGCCACCGATGCCCTTTCCCGCAGAATAGGCCCGCACGTCAAATTCCCCGTGATTGGTCGCAGCATCGAAGTACGAAAAAACGCCTTCCAGAACAATATGCTGGCCCAGTCTCAGGCTCTGTACCTCCTGTGTGTTTGTCAACTCACATTGTAATTTTCCAGAATAGGAATATTTTAGATCGTTTTGAATAATAGAAATTGATTTCAGAATAATCGTTTCAGAAGTTCTTGTGTCTATCCGTCCCGTGATCCTCACCGGACTTCCGTCAGGCGGCAATACGCCGGCATCCCCGGTGTCTGCCCCCGTCAGTATTCTTCCTATGACGAGCACTATCACGAGACACAGACACGCCATAAAAAGCGGTCGTCTCATTAAGCTCCCTTCCGCAGGCAATCCCGCCTGCCCACAGTCAGGACTGTTCCGACAGTCCAACGCAAAAACAGTCCTGTCCCGCATAAATTCAAAATTTACTGTTCCAAAGTCGTTACATAATCCAGATTCCGTTCAAAAGTGGAATTGCTGAAGGTAGATGGCACTTCGCCGTTGACCAGGATCTGTACTTTATTGATATTATCCAGTTCCACCAGGGAATTCACGATGGAGTAAACTGCTACCTCCGTGGAAACATTGTTCACCACGGTCAGGAAGCTGGAATCCAGATTCACATAGCAGATGCCATCTTTGGTCAGGATATTGATGATCTTGGTCTCCGGATTGATCACCGGGTACAGACCCTCAATCTGTCCGCTGGGTCCCGCGATCAGTTCCTCCACCACGAATCGCTCCAACGGAGTATTGGTGGAATAATGCTTTTCTCTGTAGGCCGCGATCAGCTTATCACCGTCTGCATTGGCAAAATACAGCTTTACCTTCACCAGTTCATAGGTGTTGATCTCGTTACCGTCATTATTGATGAACTGCTCGGCATTCATCCAGCCTACCAATTCCCCTGCATTGTCATATAACTGACTGCCTTCCACGGTAATCGTCACATATTTCACATTGGACAGCTGCGTCAGTGTCCTTACAACGGCCGCCCGCACCAGTACTTCTGTGGTGACCGAAAGTTCGGAATATGCCTTATCCACATTGATCACAAGTTTTCCGTCTTCCACTTCATAATCCAGAACATGAAATCCCATGTCAAAAGGCGCCTTATATTCCAGCTTTTCCGGGGTGGTGGAGAGAAATGTCATGGTCTCTTCCAACTGTTCTTCCGGTGTCTTGGTGTTCAGATACTGGTCATGAACCTCAACCTTCGTCTCTGCGGTATTTACATAATACACCGATATCTTTTTGCCGGTCTCCGGCTCTCTCGTGCCACAGCCGGTCAGGACTGCCAGTAACATCAGAAACATACCGGTCAAAACATATTTTTTAACTCTCTTCATAACTACACAATCTTTCTTACAACAGCTCCGTCTAAGAGGTGATATATGTCAGCGGGATCTTCACCAGGAAACAGGAGCCCTGCCCCTCGGTACTCGTCACCGTAAGGGATCCCTTGTGCATCAGGACGGCGCTCTTGGTGATCGCCAGTCCCAGTCCCGTTCCGCCGACCTCTCTGGAATGAGACTTGTCCACACGATAGAATCTCTCGCAGATATGTGCCAGAGCCTCCTCCGGGATACCGATTCCGGAATCACTGACTTCAAAGGTAAAATACTGATGATCCGCATCCAGTATCACCTTCACCCAGCCATGATCCTTATTGTATTTGATGGCATTCTCCACCAGATTCGTCATGATCAGGGTCATCTTGACTTCATCCACCTCTGCCACCACAGGACGGACGCTTTCAAATACCACTTCCACATCCTTCTTCCGGGCGATGGGCCGCAGTCTCTTTAAGATCAGTTCCGTCAGATCATTGATGTTCAACGATACAATATTCAGATCCTGTACCTTTTTATCCATTTTTACCAGTGCCAGCAGATCCGTAATTATCTGGTTCTCTCTGTCAATCTCGGAAGCAATGTCTTCCATGAATTCTCGATACAGCTCCGCCGGTACATTTTCCTGTGCTAGCAGGGAATCCGACAATACCTTGATGGATGTCATGGGTGTTTTCAACTCGTGGGACACATTTGCCACAAATTCCTGTCGGGAATCGTCCAATGCCTTCATCCGCTTCAACAGCTGGTTGAACGCATCTACGATATGTACGGTCTCCACATAATCTGGCACAGAGATCGTCTCATCACTGAAGCCTTCCTTTACCGCATTGATGGCCTGTGTGACTCTGTTGAAAGGTCTCGTCAAAGCTCTGGACAGTATGATAGCCAGTGCCAGGATTGCCACCATCATGATCACTTCCAGAATGTACGCCTTACGATTCAGCACTTCCCTGGCATTTACGATACTGTCATTGGAAATACTGGTCAGCATAACGCCCCGGATGGCATCCGGATTCCTTTTTCCGTTTTCGTCCGTAGTGTTTGCCGTGGTATCCATGATGGGAGTGGTCATTTCTATGTAACCGTGCTCCGGGTCATAATGGGAAATGTTTTCCCCCTGAAAACATTTGATGACCTCCTCGGAAATGATGGTCTTTCCTTCACTGATGCCGTAAGTATCTTTTTCCACCTTGAAATTCTTGTTGATGATCATAACGCGGCCCTCATACAGATTGGACAGCATCTCCAGTTCCGCATTGATGACTTCTCTGGAATTGCCGGTGTCCTCTCTGACACCATGGCTGCTTAAATAATTGTTGCTGATCAGATGATTGGCCAGGATCATCAACTGGTTCTGTACCACTGTGGTCCGCTGTTCCACCGCCAGATCCTCGTAATTGCTCACGATACCGTGGCGCATGGCAATACAAGGCACCAGGCCGATCACCAGCGTCAGCAGGAATATCCTCGCCCGCAGACTTCGAAGCGCGATCATGCTCTCCAGCTTTTCCCATATAGTTGCAAAACGTTCTTTATTCCATTTTTTCACAGTATAAAAACCTCAGTTCCGAACCTCTCCATGCCATTCACAAAACCGCACGATAAATCGTGCTCTCCGCTGCTTCGCAGCTACTTTTGTTCATTTGCGTGGCGGTGGCTCTATTCGAGCCACCTTCAAAGATAAGAGAAATTGATTCTTACATGCAAGCATGGCGAATCATTTCCTCTTATCTTTGCCGGTTCTCATAGTCTCACTTATTATTAAAGTAGTACCCGACACCCCATTTGGTATGCACGTATCTGGGCTCGCTGGGATTGGACTCGATCTTCTCACGCAGTCTCCGGATATGTACATCCACTGTACGCACATCACCGGGATAATCCGTACCCCATACCAGCTTCAACAAATTCTCCCTGCTGTATACCTTGTCGGGATTCAGCATCAGAAGTTCCAGCACTTCGAACTCCTTGGCCGTCAGTCCGATCTCCCTGCCCTGGATGTAGGCTCTTTTGCCGTCACGATCCAGCTTCATATCGCCGCTTTCCAGAATACCGGTGTTCTCTGTGGTTCCTTTTTTCGGCTCCATTCTGCGGAAGATAGCTTTGATCCGGGCTTTCACTTCCAGAATGTTAAAAGGCTTGGTTATGTAATCGTCCGCGCCGTATTCCAGTCCCAGGATCTTATCCATGTCATCACCCTTTGCGGTCAACATGATCACCGGTACATTGGAAAATTCACGGATCTGCTGGCAGACCTCAAAGCCGGTCAGCTTCGGTAGCATGACGTCCAGTAATATGATGTCATATTCCTTGTTATGCGCCATCTGCAATGCTTCCTCACCGTCATAAGCACAATCCACTTCCATGTTGTCCTGTTCCAGACTGAAACGGATTCCCTTCACGATCAGCTTCTCATCATCCACTACCAGCACTTTCTTGCCTGCCATCTTTCCTTAACCTCTCTATCCCTTACTTTTCTCTTCACGGTCCCGGCATAAGCCCTCATTGTACCGTGATCTTATCACACAATTTGTCATATGCGTTCTGTTTGATCCCGGATACCTTCATAATGTCTTCCTTCGTCTGAAAGGCTCCGTTTTGCTCCCGGTAGCGCACAATATCTGCCGCCCGGGAAGCTCCAATCCCCGGCAGCGCACACAATTCCTCCGCAGATGCCGTGTTGATATTCACAAGTCCCTCCGCCGTCGCTTTTACCTCGGCTTCCAGAGTCTCCGCTTCCTCCAACGTTGGAAAATACAGCTTCTGACCATCCGTCACCGTTTCCGCCAGATTCACATAAAAAGGATCCGCCTCCGCTGTCATACCTCCGACCAGTCGCAGGGCTTCCTCCGCTCTGCTGCCCTCCGGCACTTCCACGACTCCGGGATCCCGCACTGCGCCGCAGACATAGACATATATTATCTGCGGTTCAGCCTTTGCCGGTTCCTGCACTGTCACGCTGCTGCCTGCAGGCTCCGCTGCCTGTTCCACCGCTTCCAGTGAGGGAAATTCCGCCATATCTTCTCCGGATGGAATCAGCACAATGGCCTCATCCTTCCTCTGACAGCCGGTCATGAACATCACCAGACTGAAAACCATTCCGATCAAACCTGCATATTTTGTTTTAAAAAACCTTATCGAAAACATCATAGTCCCCTTTCCATTTTCCTGATTCCTTCACAAAATTTCAGGGGATTGCCTCTCTATGCTGTTAACTTTCATTGTACTGGAATCACACGGAATTTACAAGCCGTTTTCGCATTTGTGGTAACGATTCAGAGCCCCTTCGCAAAATTGCCGCTACGAGGATAGCTCTGGATCATTTCCACTTGAAAATCACAATACCCACAATCGCCACGGCCATGCCGATGGCTTTCCGCCACTCCCAGGGCTGTTTCTCCACACCGAACCATCCGAACAGTTCGATAATATATGCTACAGCAAGCTGAGCGACCACAATAAGCATTACCGCTTTGGCCGGTCCCAGGGCATCCATACTGCGGATCACAGTGTAGGTGATAAAGGCTCCGATGGCCCCTCCCAAAAGCATATATCTGGGCTCCACCTGCGCTATCTTCAAGAATGAAGTCCGCTCCGTACACAGCCATGCCCCCAGACATACCAGCAATGCTGTAAACTGCACAAATGCACTGGCGGTCCAGATGCCGGTGGATTTCGTCACCTGGGTGTTGAACACTCCCTGGATACTCATCAGCGCACCGGAAACTAAAGCAATCAAAAAACCGATCATAGGATTCTACCACCTTTTCTTTTTAGTAGTAGTCTATCCTGTGACCGGTTCGTTCATTCATATTTTATTGTAACGGTTTTAGTTCTCTGTACCACCTACCTGTCTGGCTATGGTCTCGTCCAGCTGCTGTACCAGAGTAGTCACGTCGTCACCGTTCCATACCTTGGAAAACAGTACTTCCAGCTGCATCCAGAAATTTCCCGTCTCCAACATCTTCGGCAATGACACACTGTCCGCATACTCATCGGCAAAGATCATAAGCGCACCGTTGTCTGCATTCTCTGCCGCCTGAAGACTTGCCGGCATTTTGCCGGAGCGTTCATACAGGCCGTCCGCATATCCTTCTGCCAGATACGCTGCGAAGCAGTCCGCCAGTTCCTTGTGTTCCGAATAGCCGTTGATGACTGCCGCTCCCGTAACAGACAAAGATCTGCTCTGCAGTTCGGCGCTGACATCCGGCATACGGGCAATTCCGTAATTAAATGCAAGGCTGCCGTCCGCTTTTGCCTCTTCCAGCCGTTTGACCACATCCGTGGTTCCGATGGTGAACATGGTCTTGCCATCGATAAAGTCCTGGATCACAGAATCATAAGTCACCGTATCGGATTCAATAAAGAAGAACTGGTTCAGTGCCTTGTACACTTCCAGACACTGAATGGTCTCCGGATTATTGATATCAATATCATTTCTGTCATCCCCGGGATCACCGCCTACGATCATGTAGTTGCCTACGATCCAGTAGTTGTAGAAAATATTGTTCACGTCCCATTTCATGACACCTTCCACACCTTCCGGTGCATCAAAGGTATCTGCAATATTCAGCAGATCATCCACTGTGGAGGGAAGTGCTCCCGCGAAATACTGCTCTGCCAGCGCATTTACCGCTGCCTCATCCGCTGTCACCTGTTCCGTGGTCTGGTCTTCCGGAAGAGAATCTTCCTCGATGATCTCTTCTCCTTCCCCTATGGGTTCATCATTCTCACTGTTTCCCGCCAGTTCCTTCTCCGCCTGCTGGGTTGCCCAGGTTCGAAGATAATCTTCATTATATACCAACGCACTGGTATCAAAATAAACCGGGTAACCGATCAGCTTCTGATCATAGGTTACCGCAGACAGAGCCGCCTGGGAAAAATGGTCTGTATTGCAGATTCCCACAGTGTCAGGCACTTTCGATGCCAGTCCTGCCAGATAAGCCTTTTCCAGAGAGTCACTGCTCAAGAGGTAGATATCCGGTATCTGATCGGAATGCAGGGTCTCCTGATTGATAGCTTCCAGATATTCACTGTCAGAAGTAAGTACGGGAATCACACGGACTCCACTGTTCTGTTCTCCGAAGGATACTGCTGCCGCATTGATATAACCGGACAATGTCTCATCGGAATACCAGCAATAGATTGTCTCCTTTCCTCGAAACAGCTGCAGTCCGCTTCCGCTCTCCTGTGTCTGACTCATCTCCTGTGTACTTCCGTAAACAGCTGCAGCAGCCATGGCGATCACAGCTGCTGTAGCGATAATTCTTTTTTTCAAAAACATAAATTCACCTAAACCTCTTATTCGATACAGGTGTCCAAAATAGTAATCATTTCGTCCACATTTTCCCGGGTAATCACGAGAGGCGGTACGAAGCGGATAATGTCCGCACCGGCATTGATCAGAATTAATCCCTTCTCCAATGCTCTGTTAATAATGTCTCCCACCGGATGGTCAAATACCAGTCCCTGCATCAGTCCCACACCACGGCGTTCTTTGATACAGTCATACTTGTCTGCCAGTTCGTTCAGACGCTGTTCCAGATAGGGAGCCACCTCTCTCACATGTTCTATTATATGGTCCTCTTCGAATAAATCAAGCACTTTTTCCACTGCTGCGCAGGCTAAGGGGTTACCGCCGTAGGTGGTTCCGTGATCTCCCGCTGTCAAAGAATGCTGTGCTACTTTCTCCGTCATCATAAATGCACCTACCGGTACACCGCAGCCCAGTGCCTTGGCAGAAGTCATGATGTCCGGCTTCACGCCGAAACGCTGCCATGCATACATGTAACCGGTACGTCCCATGCCGCACTGGATCTCATCCAGAATCAGCAGGATATCCCGCTCATCGCACAGCTCACGAACCTGTTTTAAGAACTCTTCATTAGCGGGACGCAGTCCGCCCTCGCCCTGTACAGTCTCCATAATGATGGCACAGGTCTTGTCTGTCACCTGATCCAGCACACTCTGGAAATCATTCAGTTCTGCAAATTTGATATGTCCGATCATGGGCTGGAACGCCTCACGATACTTGGGATTGCCCGTTACTGACAAAGCTCCCATGGTTCTGCCGTGGAAGGAGTGATTCATGGCAATGATCTCATGGTCGGTACAGCCATCCTTCAGATACGCATATTTTCTGGCAGCCTTAATGGCACCTTCCACTGCTTCCGCACCGGAATTGGTGAAAAAGACACGATCCATGCCGGATACTTTTTTGATCTTACGAGCCGCCTCGATGGCAGGCACGTTGTAATAATAATTGGAGGTGTGGATCACCTTGTCGACCTGCGCTTTCAGCGCATCGTTGTATGCCTTGTTCTGATAGCCCAGGGCAAATACAGCGATTCCCGCTACGAAATCCAGATATTTTTTACCGTCGGTATCATACAGATGTACACCTTCGCCCTTGTCCAGAACAATCTGATACCGGTTATAAGTATGCAACAGGTCTGCTTCCGCCTCTGCGATATATTCTTTCATGGTGTCACTCATTTTTCCTCTCCATTCCGCAGACGTTCTTTTCGTCAAGGAAACGCAAACCAAATTTCTAATTTGGTTTTGCGATAATGGCTACTTTGTGACGCCTGCGGCACAAATAGCCGGGTGCGGAATAAGCTGCCAGGCTTATTCTGCACACTTTTTTCACTCCTCATCGGATACGATCGCAGTTCCGATACCCTGATTGGTGAAGATCTCCAGCAACAGGCAGTGTGCCAGACATCCATCCAGAATATGCACACGGTTTACACCGTTGCGGATCGCAGAAGTACAGTTGTTCAGCTTCGGCAGCATACCACCGCCGATGTAACCGTCGTGGATCAGTCCCTCTGCCTCAGAAGCTGTCAATCTGGAAATAAATGTGGACTTGTCATTGATGTCCTTGTACAATCCCTCGATATCCGTCAGAAATGCCAGTTTCTCCGCATGTACTGCTTTTGCGATAGCGCAGGCCGCATCATCCGCATTGATATTGTAGGTGTGATAATCCTTGTCCAGTCCAATGGGAGCGATGATGGGCAGGTAATCCTTCTCCAGCATGTCAAAGAGAATATCCGGATTCACGCCGGTGATCTCACCCACATAACCGATGTCCTGACCGTTGGAATATTTTTTCTCTACCTGGAGGAGTCCGCCGTCCTTGCCGCTGACACCAACCGCCTTGACACCGAGCTCTTCCACCATGGTCACCAGGCTCTTATTCACCTTGTTCAGTACCATTTCCGCGATTTCCATGGTCTCCTCGTCAGTGACACGCAGACCGTTGATGAACTTTGCTTCTTTGCCGACCTTGCCGACCCATCGGCTGATCTCCTTACCACCGCCATGCACAATAATGGGTTTGAAGCCTACCAGCTTCAACAGCGTCACGTCCTTAATGACGTTTTTCTGCAGTTCTTCGTTGCTCATGGCACTGCCGCCGTATTTTACCACGATGATCTTACGGTTGAATTTCTGTATGTAAGGAAGCGCCTCGATCAGCACTTCTGCTTTTTTCATTACCTGTTCCATATCTTTTTCCATTGTTCTGTCCATGCCTTTCCGCAGATATCTGATCCGCCCATCACTTATTTCTTCCGTATGTCGCGCACTGTCTTAGGAACGATAGTCTGCATTGATCTTCACATAGTCATAGCTTAGATCACAGCCCCATGCAGTCGCTTCCGCATCCCCCATATGCATATCCACCAGGGCGGTGACTTCTGGATCGGAGAGGATCTTCGTAGCCTCTTCCTCGCTGTAATCACATGCCACGCCATTACCGAAAATATGGATCTTACCGCTCTTACTCTCAAAATACAGATCTACATTTTCCGGATCGAATTTAGCTCCGGAATAGCCCAGTGCACAGAGGATACGTCCCCAGTTGGCATCATGTCCGAAGATAGCTGCCTTGGTCAGAGAAGAACAGATCACGGATTTTGCCAGAGTTCTGGCATCTTCCTTGCTGACTGCATTTATTACTTTGGTTTCGAACAGTGCTGTGGCGCCTTCGCCATCTCCTGCCATTTTCTTTGCCAGGAATGTGGTGATCTCATGCAGTGCCTTGCAGAAGTTGTCGTAATCCTCGCCCTCTGCGGTAATCTCCTCGTTGCCAGCCATACCGTTGGCCAGCACCAGCAGTGTATCATTGGTGGAAGTATCGCCATCCACGGAGATCATGTTGAAGGAATCCACTACATCTGCGCTGACGCACTTCTGCAACATCTCTTTGGAAATGTTCACATCGGTGGTTACAAAGCCTAACATGGTGCACATATTCGGATGGATCATGCCGGAGCCCTTGCACATACCGCCTAATGTCACGGTCTTGCCGCCGATCTCTGTCTCAATGGCAATCTCCTTGGAAATGGTATCGGTGGTCATGATGGCATGCGCCGCATCGGAACCGGCCTCTAAGGTGTCCGCCTTGGCTGCCACCAGCTTTTTGATTCCAGCGGTAATCTTATCTACAGGAATCTGCATACCGATGACACCGGTGGATGCTACCAGTACCGCATCCGTGGGCACGTCTAACAGTTCTCCGGCACATTTTGCTTCTGCCTCACAGCAGTCCAGCCCCTGTCTGCCGGTGCAGGCATTGGCGATTCCGGAATTGACTACCACTGCCTGTGCAAATGCGGAATGCTCCACGATCTGCTTATCCCACAGCACGGGAGCCGCCTTTACCACGTTGGAGGTAAACGTACCTGCCACGGTGCAGGGTGCCTTACTTACGATCAGTGCCATATCCTTACGATTCTGATATTTAATGGCAGCCTCCACACCTGCTGCCTCAAAGCCTTTTGCTGCGGTCACACCGCCCTGGATCTGTTTCATGTTGGAATAATCTCCTTTCGCTTCCGTTTTATTTATTAAACGCCGTAATGTTCTCTTCATTCAAAGTAAAATCATAATAGTTCAGGTCTTCCCGCTTTGTCCAGCCAATGCATTTCCAGAAAGCATTACCGATATCGTTCTGGGTAAAAGCGATCAGACTGACTTTATTGATGTGCTCCTCTTTCAGGGCATTCATGCAGTGGACCACCATGGCTTTTCCTATGCCAAGTCTTCTATAATCTTCTCTCACACATACATGATACAGGCAGCCCCGTCGTCCGTCATGACCGCATAGGATACCGCCCACTACGGTTCCGTCCTCCCCGACGGCTACCACACTGGTGCCGGGATTCCGGTGGATAAAACGCTCCACACCTTCCCTGGAATCATCGATACTCCGGATGCCGAAGCCGTGAATGGTCATCCAGAGGGCGTGCAGACCGTCATAATCTTCTATGGTCATTGGTTTGATCGTAAACTGTTTGCTCATTGATGTATGTAATCCTTTCGTCCTTGTCCTGTGTCTGCTTTAAGGGAAGCAGGGAACCAGCTCCAGGCCTTCGCTCTCGGGAAGTCCGAACAGCAGGTTCATGTTCTGTACTGCCTGACCGGCAGCGCCTTTTACGAGATTGTCCAGTGCACCCATCATAATGATGCGTCCGGTACGCTCGTCAATGACAAAGTTGATGTCCACGTAGTTGCTGCCTTCCACCCACTTGGTCTCGGGGCAGCTGCCCTTATCCAGTACGCGGACAAACTTCTCGTTTGCATAATATTTATCATAGACAGCCTTTACCTCTTCATATGTAGGAAGTGTGCCGTCCGGTTTTCTCTTCAGTGTTGCATATTCGGTTGCCAGGATCCCCCGGTTCATGGGTACGAGGTGCGGGGTAAAATTGATGGTCACCTGACAGTTGCCCGCATAGCCTAACTGCTCCTCGATCTCGGGAGTATGTCTGTGACTTGCCACACCGTAGGCTTTCATATTCTCATTCACTTCGCAGAACAGGTTTGGCACTTTGGCTCCTCTGCCTGCACCGGAAGTTCCGGACTTGGCATCCACGATCAGGGTATTCACATCGATCATACCTTCTTTTACCA
>ENA-USTZ01000750-USTZ01000750.1-human-gut-metagenome-genome-assembly--contig:-NODE-750-length-14045-cov-5.637027_pt1 | contig 14045 bp, 13 predicted proteins | sample MGYA00250049_ERZ773375 | MGnify/ENA primary metagenome ERZ773375 (study PRJEB29103, sample SAMN06111956) | human gut metagenome | biome: human gut; feature: ankylosing spondylitis patient; material...
AAAATAATTTCATTTTAGTAGTATTTAATATAGAAGAAACAATTTATAAGTGCTATAATATACAAGCATTGTTTATAGTTCTCATTATATAGAATGTTTCACGTGAAAAATTCTATACATAGGAACATAATGACTCTACTACTAACTTATAGAGTCAACACAATAAAGGAGAGATAACGTGGGAAGAATTATTGCTGTAGCTAACCAGAAAGGTGGTGTTGGCAAAACCACAACTGCAATAAATGTTGCAGCATGTCTGGCTAAGAAAGGAAAGAGAGTTCTTGCGGTTGACCTTGATCCCCAGGGCAATATGACCAGTGGTCTTGGTATAGATAAGAATGATCTTGGCTACACTGTATATGATATGATGACTGACCAGTGCAATATTGGTGAGTGTATGCTTATAAATGTCTTTCCAAACCTGAATGTAATACCCGCCAGCCGTGAATTGGCAGGAGCAGAGGTAGAATTTGTGGGTATGGAGGATATGCAGCATATTCTTAAGAACAACCTCAAGAAGGTGAAGTCAAAGTATGATTTCATTATTATTGATTGTCCACCTGCACTTGGAATGTTGACAGTAAATGCCTTAACTGCTGCAAATACTGTTTTAGTTCCAATACAATGTGAGTTTTTTGCATTGGACGGCTTATCACAGCTTATATATACTGTAAATCTTATTAAAAAGAAACTTAACAGAACCCTTAAGATTGAGGGTGTAGTATTTACAATGTATGATTCAAGAACAAATCTGTCAGCTCAGGTTGTGGAAAATGTTCGTGAAAATCTTACACAAAATATCTACAATACCGTTATTCCTAGAAATGTTCGTCTTGCAGAGGCACCAAGCTATGGACTTCCTATTATTATATATGATCCAAGGTCAGCCGGTGCAGAGCACTATATGATGCTTGCAGACGAAATAATTGAGAATGACATTGTAACAGTTTAAGTCAATATTTTATCAAACAATATTAAATTTAAACGTTCATTATGGCTAAGCACTTATTATGCTAATTAACATTAAACTGAAACACTATTAGAAATAGACTGATTAACCTTAAATCAAATACTGTTAAGCTAACCAGTATTAAAATTGAACAAAGGAGTATTTTAAATGGCAGTAAAAAGAGGAGGATTAGGCAAGGGTCTTTCCGATCTTATTCCTACCGATGATTTTGGTTCTTCAAATAACAAATCATCAGGTAAGAATACTGTAACCAAAACTGTCACAAAGGAAGTAGTCAAGGAGGTTGTTAAAGAGGTTGAGAAAACTCTTAAGATTACCGAAATTGAACCAAACCATGGACAGCCAAGAAAGAATTTTGATGAAGATGCCCTTAATGAACTGGCGGAATCCATCAAACAATTTGGTGTATTGGAACCCCTGATCGTAACTAAGAAAGATAAATATTATGAAATAATTGCAGGTGAGCGTCGCTGGAGGGCAGCAAGAATTGCCGGGATTAAAGAAGTTCCTGTAGTTATCAGAGATTACACTCCTAAGGAGATAATGGAGATATCTCTTATTGAGAATATACAGAGAGAGGATCTTAACCCTATTGAAGAAGCTCTGGCATATGAAAGTCTTATAAATGAGTACAATCTCAAACAAGATGAGGTTGCAGAACGAGTTTCAAAAAGCCGTTCTACCATCACTAATTCGTTAAGATTATTGAAGTTATGTGATAAGGTTCGCCAGATGGTTATAGACGGTATGCTTACAACCGGACATGTACGTGCTCTTGTTCCCATTGAAGATGAAGAGCTTCAGTATGAAGTGGCAATGGCTATATTTGATCAGAACTTAAGTGTCCGAGAAACAGAAGCATTTGTCAAGAAGGTATTAAAGCAATTAGAAGAAACCAATAAGCCGGAAACTGAGAAGCAGGCAGAGAAAGACTTAAGTGTATTCTACTCAGAACTTGAAACAAGATTAAAGGATATACTAGGTGCCAAGATTTCAATAAAAGCAAAGAATAACGGCAAAGGTAAGATTGAAATTGATTACTACTCTCAGGACGAGCTTGATCGTATAACTGAGATGTTATATTCCATAAACAGATAAGGTGGCATAGTATGAACAGTAAAATACTAAGTAAAATAGGTATTGATCCGGCCTACATACTAATAATACTGCTTATTCTGATAGTTATATTATTTGTTTTATTATTTTATGTTATGGCCAATATGAAGCAGCGAAACAAGGAAATCAGTATTTTACTTAACGGAACCTCAGGTGCTGATCTTGAAGATATAATAATGAAGAGATTTGCAGAAATGGACGCCGTTAAGAATAATTCCAGACGACTTACAAAGGAGCACAAGGAAATACAAGAATACCTGGGAAACTGTATAAGTAAGGTTGCTTTGGTAAAATATGATGCCTTTGAGGGTATGGGTGGAAGCCTAAGCTTCGCACTTGCTCTTCTCGACAGTGACAATAATGGTGTTGTACTTAACTGTATGCACTCAAGAGAAGGCTGCTTTAATTACGCAAAAGAAATCATCAAGGGAGAGTCCTATGTAGCCTTATCTGAAGAAGAAAAAGAGGCTATTGAACGAGCCAAAACGCTTGATGAAGAAATTTCAGAGATTATTGAAAGTTAATAATTTGGTTTATCTATATTTTTTAACTATTATTTTAACTGATATTTTTAACTGATACTTTCAGCTAATATTTTTAACTGATATTTTAAGCTAATATTTTTAATTAATATTTCAGATGATTTATATATAGTTTTTTGACTATAGTCAATAATTTTAATTATATATCAAGTTTATTATTAGATTAATTTGGTAATACTATTTTATACAAGGAGAAGAAAGATGATAGACATTAAGTTTTTAAGAGAAAATCCAGACGTAGTAAAACAGAACATTAAGAACAAATTTCAGGACAGCAAGCTTCCACTTGTTGATGAAGTTATTGAACTGGATGCCAGGTCAAGGGCAATAAAGCAGGAAGCTGATGACCTTCGTGCCAAGAGAAATACTCTTTCAAAGCAGATCGGAGCTTTAATGGCACAGGGCAAAAAGGAAGAAGCTGAGGAAGTTAAGAAGCAGGTTGCTGCACAGGCATCAAGACTTAAAGAGCTTGAGTCATTACAGCCTGAGGTTGATTCTAAAGTCAAAGAGATCATGATGGTTATTCCTAATATCATTGATCCTTCTGTTCCTATCGGTAAGGATGATTCTGAAAATGTAGAGATCGAGAAGTTCGGTGATCCTGTAGTTCCTGACTTTGAAATTCCTTATCATTCAGAAATAATGGAAAGCTTAAATGGTCTTGATCTTGATTCAGCAAGAAGAGTTGCAGGTAATGGTTTCTACTATTTAATGGGAGACATTGCAAGACTTCACTCAGCAGTTATATCATATGCAAGAGACTTTATGATTGACAGAGGATTTACATATTGTATTCCTCCATACATGATCAGAAGCAATGTAGTTACAGGTGTTATGAGTTTCGCAGAAATGGACGCTATGATGTATAAAATCGAAGGCGAAGACCTTTACCTTATCGGTACATCAGAACACTCAATGATCGGTAAGTTTATCGACCAGATCATCCCTGAGGATCAGCTTCCACAGACCCTCACAAGCTACTCTCCTTGTTTTAGAAAAGAAAAAGGTGCTCATGGTATAGAGGAGCGTGGTGTATATAGAATACATCAGTTTGAGAAACAGGAAATGATTGTTGTCTGCAAGCCGGAAGAAAGCAAGATGTGGTTTGATAAATTATGGAAGAACACTGTAGACCTCTTCCGTTCATTAGATATTCCTGTAAGAACCCTCGAATGTTGTTCAGGTGATCTTGCAGATCTTAAGGTTAAGTCTCTTGATGTTGAGGCATGGTCTCCTCGTCAGAAGAAGTATTTTGAGGTTGGTAGCTGTTCAAATCTCGGTGACGCACAAGCGAGAAGACTTCAGATCCGTGTTAAGGATTCAAATGGTAATAAGTACCTTGCTCATACCCTTAATAACACTGTTGTTGCACCACCTAGAATGCTTATTGCATTCCTTGAGAACAACCTTCAGGCAGATGGTTCCGTAAGAATACCTGAAGCTCTCCGTCCATACATGGGTGGCAAGGAAAAGCTTGAGAAGAAATAATATCGGAGGTAATGCATGCATAGTTATTTGCGAGCCATTGGATTTTCAAAAATTACATCCCGAATGCTGCTTGAACCCGTATATAGAAAAGTTTTAGCCGAGCCTACAAGAAAGACCGTTACCTCTGTCAGTGCTGATACCAAGATTATCCAGTTAGACAGAGATTTCGGTGACGGCTTTGGTTTGTCTCTGGTTGGAGAGATTGCTGCAGACGGTTCTCTCTCCATAGAGCATTATTTTCCTTATGTGACATCGGATCAGCTCACCAATCAGGAACGTATATATATTGAAAAACATGGCGACAAAGAAGCATTTGCAGGTATAAGCGATTCATACGAGCTTGGCATGACACTTATATTTTTCCTTAGAAATATAGCCCAATATGAACACACAACCTGGCTCAATGTATCAAATCTGTACATGAACAAGGTTTATCTGTCTGCCCTTTCAACACAGGGAAAGATAATACTAAACATATCTCCTCAGGAAGATTCCGGACATGCTGAAGAATCCGGAATTAACCAGGCAAATAGAAGCAAACTCCTGGAGGCTGCAAGGCAGGGAGACAAGACTGCCCTGGAAAGTCTCACGCTGGATGATATGGACACCTATTCCCTGATAAATAAAAGAGTCAGACATGAGGATATCCTTTCTATAGTTGATACAAATTTCATGCCATACGGTATTGAGACAGAGCACTACTCCCTTATCGGAAACATCTTAAAGGTTGAGGAAAAGGTTAATTCCTTTACTGGTGAACATATTTATATCCTTACTGTTCAGACAAATGATGTTGCCATGACCATAGCCATAAGTAAAGAAGACCTTATGGGTGAACCGGCTGTAGGAAGAAGATTTAAAGGTGTTGTATGGCTTCAGGGTCTTGTTGTATTGTAAAAGTATGGATAACTTAAGACAAAATCTTTTGCCCGAAAAGTGATTGTATATCATTTGACATTTGGTAATATATATATATTATGTTATTAAATATATAATGATAGTATATTATCCCACAGGGTATTTACATTTTCAAAAATATATAGTAAACTTATAAAGTTGATGCATCTGTAGCTCAGTAGGATAGAGCGTCCGCCTCCTAAGCGGAAGGTCGTGGGTTCGAATCCCGCCAGGTGCATATTTTTTAATACTCATGAGGATTTCTTTTATGAATTATATAGTTATGGACCTGGAATGGAATCAAAGCTACTCAGGTCACATGGGAGAACATCCGCGAATGCCTTTTGAAATTATAGAAATTGGTGCTGTCAAGGTAGACAAGAACTTCAATATAATTGATGAATATTGCAGCCTCGTACGACCGAGAATATATAAGAAACTTCATTCAAAGATTCGTTCTATACTAAATTATGATGAATATGACCTCAACACCAAGGGTCGTGGTTTCAAAGAAGTCTGCAATGAATTTCTAAAATGGTGTGGTGATGATTACATGTTCTGTACCTGGGGTCCTATGGATCTTACAGAGCTTCAGACAAATATGGATTTCTACTATATGCCTAAGTTACCACGTCCTGTGAAGTTCATTAACCTGCAGCAGATATATGCTGACAAGGCATCAGGTAAGGATAAGAGGAGTGCTAGTGTAAGCAAGCTTGAAAAAGCTGTATCTGAACTCAATATTCCTGAAGATATGCCATTTCACTCAGCTCTCAACGATTCAAAATATACTGCTCTGGTTATGAAAGCAATGAAACCAAAAAATATCAACAATCAATATTCTTTTGATCTTTATATCCATCCATCGGATATTAAGGACGAGATTACTGACAGACACAACAATATGTATGAATATATTACACGAACCTTTAAAACCAAACAGGAAGCTCTCGATGATCCTAAGGTATCTGAGGTAAGATGTTACAAGTGTAATAAGAAGGTCACTAAGAAGATCAAATGGTTTGCCAACAGCCCTTCATCATACATAAGCGTTGGAAAATGCTGGCATCACGGTTATTTCTGTGGAAAGATTAAATTCAAGCCGGATAACGAAGGATACTATATAGTTAAGACTATAAAGCCTATTGATAAATCAGGTATTGAAGAGATAAATGCAAAGCAGGAGGAGATCCGCGAGAGACGTAAAGAAAAGCGTCACAACAAATAAAATATATTAGTTTTATCAAGAATTTATTTTATAAATTTAATAAATGACCACTTAATTTTGGATTGAAGTATCAGTTATATTACCTGTATTTGGCAGTAGACTGATAAGACATAAAAAGAATATATTTACAAAAAAAGAAAACCTTTTCAGGTTTTCTTTTTTTTACGCCAGCGGCTTCTTTGTAACCGTACCTGCTTTTCTTGGATACTTCATATCCGTAGACTGAATTTTCTTCACAAATACAAACTTTCTCTCTGCGTCGATCTCAGGAATATTTGTAGTGAATATGTTCTCCACCTGTCCTCCAAGGATACGGATTGCCTTCTTTCCACTCTGCATTTCTTCCTTATCATTTTCATTAAGGGCAACTGATTTGTAAGGAATAAAGTATCCCCCTACCTTTGTAAATGGCAGGCAGAACTCCGATAATGCTGCCAGTGCTGATACTGCCCTTGAAACCACAAGATCATACTGTTCCCTGTATTTCATATCCTTACCGCCATCCTCAGCTCTCATATGAACTGTCTCAATATCGGTAATTCCTATGGTCTTGATCACCTCATCAAGAAATGTAAGTCTCTTCTGAAGGGAATCCATAAGAGTCATCTTAAGCTCCGGAAAAGCTATCTTAAGGGGTATTCCCGGAAATCCTGCACCTGTTCCAACGTCTATAACCTTCAAAGGTTCTTTCATATCTTTAAACTTAGCAATAAGAAGACTGTCTGCAAAATGCTTATACATTACATCCTTCTTCTCTGTTATGGAGGTCAAATTCATTACCTTATTCCACTCAATAAGCATTTCATAATATGTATTGAATTGACTGATCTGCTCATCATTCAGTTCTACTCCAAACTGTCCACATATATCCTTTAATAATTCCATACTTTTTCCCATTTCCTGTTACTTTCTCGACTTAAGATAAATAAGGAGCACTGTAACATCCGCAGGGCTTACGCCTGATATACGACTTGCCTGTCCTATGTTCTCAGGCTTTATGAGCATAAGCTTCTGTCTTGCCTCTTTTCTTAAATTTGTAACATCATTGTAGTCAATATCCTCAGGTATCCTTCTGTTTTCAAGCTTCTTGAACTGATTTACCTGTTCCTTCTGCCTGTCAATATATCCCTTGTATTTAATGGATATATTGATCTGATCGATAACATCCTCCGGAAGCTCATTTCTCTCAGGATCGATAGGTGCTATCGCCTCATAAGAAAGCTCAGGTCTTCTGATAAGCTCTGAAAGGCTTGCGGCAGTCTTAAGAGTTGTGGATCCCATAGATGTAAGGAACTCCTGTATACTCTTATTTGCCCCTACCATTGTACTATCAAGTCTGTCTATCTCACTGTTGATAAGCTCCCTCTTATGGCAGAACTTCTTATATCTTTCATCATCTATAAGACCTATGTCATGACCTATATCCGTAAGTCTCAGATCTGCGTTATCCTGTCTTAACAGCAGTCTGTACTCGGCACGGCTGGTCATCATTCTGTAAGGCTCCCTGGTTTCCTTTGTGACAAGATCATCAATAAGGACTCCGATATATGCCTGGGATCTGTCAAGCACGAGAGGATTTCTTCCGAGTATCTTAAGGGCAGCATTTATACCTACCATAAGTCCCTGTACAGCCGCCTCCTCATAACCTGAGCTGCCGTTTATCTGTCCTGCTCCGTACAAGCCTGCCACATCCTTAAATTCCAGCGTAGGCTTAAGGTTAATGGCATTTATGCAGTCATACTCGATGGCATAGGCATTTCTCACGATCTTCGCATGTTCAAGTCCCTTCATGCTCCTTATCATTGCATATTGCACGTCCTCCGGAAGAGAAGATGACATTCCGCCCATGTACATCTCATTTGTATTCTCACCCTCAGGTTCGATAAATATCTGATGTCTGTTCTTGTCAGGGAACTTCATGACCTTGTCCTCTATGGAAGGACAGTATCTTGGTCCTGTTCCTTCGATCACCCCTGAAAATAACGGTGAACGGCTTATGTTATTCCTTATGATCTCATGGGTTTCTTCATTTGTATAGCAAAGCCAACAGCTTATCTGGTCTCTCTTTATATCGTCCTCTGTGTTGGTAAATGAAAATGGCACTACATGCTCATCACCCTTTTGTTCCTCCATCTGGGTGAAATCAATGGATCTCTTATCAAGTCTTGCCGGCGTACCGGTCTTAAACCTTCGTATCTCTATTCCCACGTCACTCATTGACTGGGACAGGTGATTTGCAGCCATAAGTCCGTTTGGTCCTGTATGATTTACCACATCACCATATATGCATCTTGCCTTAAGATATGTACCTGTGGCAAGGATAACTGCCTTTGCATGGTATATGGCACCTGAAAATGTCTTAATACCCACAACACTTCTTCCGTCCTCACCCAATATAAGATCCGAAACCTCTGCCTGTCTCAAGGTAAGATTGTCAGTGTTCTCAAGAGTCTCCTTCATGGCTGCCGAATAATTCTTCTTGTCAGCCTGGGCACGGAGAGAGTGTACAGCAGGTCCCTTGGATGAATTTAACATCTTGGACTGGATGTATGTCTTATCTATGTTCTTGCCCATCTCACCGCCGAGAGCGTCAAGCTCCCTTACAAGATGTCCCTTGGAGCTTCCTCCTACATTGGGATTACATGGCATCATGGCAACGCTGTCCATACTCACTGTAAATATTATTGTATTTAATCCAAGTCTTGCTGACGCCAGGGCAGCCTCACAGCCTGCATGTCCTGCACCAACTACAACCACATCATATTCTTCCTCTAAATAAGGCATTTCCATGTCCTCCAATTTTTTTTACTTTCCCATACAGAACTCTGCAAATATTTTATCTGCCAGATCGTCTCTCATGGTTTCACCAAGTATCATGCCAAGATGTTCATAGGCGTCTAAAAGGTCTATTGAGAAGAAATCCTCCTCCATTCCCATGTCTATACTTTCTATAACCTTTGAAAGACTTTCTCTGGTCTTTATAAGCTCATCCTTGTGACGACTGTTGGTGATGTACAATTCATCATTGTACTGTAACTGTCCCGAAAAGAATTTGTCATTGAGAATGTTATACAATTCTTCCTTTCCGTCACCGTATTTTGCTGAGATTTCTATTATATCACCAGGTAATTCTTCACTTATCAACAACTTATCCACAACTACATCAAGGTCTGATTTATTGATCACTGTGATAACATTTCTGCCCTTAATGTGGCTTATTATCTGGCTGTCGTTATCATCTAACTGTTTTGAGCCGTCTACAACATATAGAATTAAGTCTGCGTTATCCACATTCTTAAGAGCTTTATCCACACCTATCTTTTCCACAACATTATCTGTTGATCTTATTCCTGCTGTATCTACAATATTTAATATTATTCCGTTAATGTTGACAACTTCCTCAAGAGTATCCCTGGTAGTTCCCTCTATCTCAGTTACTATAGCCCTGTCTTCCCCCAGTAAAAGGTTTAAAAGTGAGGACTTTCCGGCATTTGGCTTACCGGCGATCACGGTCTTTATACCCTCCTTCAGGACTCTTCCGTTGTCATAAGTAGCTAACAATTTATCAACATTATCAACCATGTTATCCACAATAACACGCAGCTTCTGTGGATAACCCTCCAAACTATAATGTTCCGGATCATCCAATGCCGATTCTATAAATGCTGTATTGTAGAGTATGGTATCTCTCATCTCTGTTATCCTGTCTTTTAATTCTCCCTTTAACTGGACGAGAGAGGATTTTACTGCGAAATCATTCTTGGCATTTATTATGTCCATAACCGACTCTGCCTGTGACATATCTATCCTGCCGTTTAGAAAGGCTCTCTTGGTGAATTCACCCGGTTCAGCGATTCTTGCTCCTGCTTTTATAACAGCCTCCAGAACCTCCTTTAACACATGGACACCTCCATGACATTGAAGCTCACATACATCCTCACAGGTATATGTATGAGGACCCTTCATAAGCAGAAGTATTCCCTCATCTATCATATTATCTCCGTCATACACACCACCAAATGCCGCAGTATAGCTCTTCATGGTCTTAACAACCTTTTTATCATTTGCAGGCTTAAAGACCTTTGAAGCTATATTTATGGCTTCTGAACCGCTTATTCTGATTATTCCTATACCCGCATTTCCCATTCCTGTTGCAATGGCACATATGGTGTCAGTTAAAAACATTTTTCTTCTCCTGTTGACTTAATATCATGTCAGATTTTTTTAAATTAATATTAACACTAATCTGCAATCTTAGTTAAACCTGACACATCTGATTAAAAATCCTGTAAAATTACACACGAAATTATTATATTACTTATATTATTTCTAATCAATCTCAATTTACTAAAAAGCCATGGTGCAAATTTACTAATTTACAAAAGCTGCCATATATATTTTCAAAATAAGATTCTAATAAATAAAAGAAGCCTTCCACATCTCAACATATGATAATTTCTATCACACATCGATCAATGAAAGGCTTTCCTTTATTTAGTCTTTATATCGACTTAATATACTTTCTTACAGAATATATTATTGATTATCTTCTGTCATACTTCTTTAAGTATACTATTACCTTACGATATGGTTCTTCACCTTCACTCTTTGTAGCTACATACTTATCATTCTGTAATGTTGAGTGGATTATTCTTCTCTCGTAAGGATTCATTGGCTCAAGGGCAAATGATCTCTTTGTTCTCTTTACCTTGAATGCAATGTTCTTTGCAAGATTTTCAAGTGTTTCTTTTCTTCTTGCTCTGTAGTTCTCTGTATCAAGCTTAACCTTGATGTAAGACTCGCTCTTCTTATTTACAGCAAGTCTGATAAGATACTGAAGAGCATCTAATGTCTGGCCTCTCTTGCCGATAAGGATACCCATATCTGAACCTTCAAGGTCAATGTTCATCTCACCTTCAATGTCATCGTAATCAATATTGATCTTAGCTTCAATGCCCATGGCATCAAGCATGCTTGCAATATATTCTTTGATTTCATCTACGAAGGTCTTCTTCTTTCTTGCCTTTATTATACAAGGCTTAGCACCGATACCGATAAATCCCTTGCTTGCTTCACTTACTACTTCGTATTCTATTGACTCAATAGGGCAGCCGAATTCAAGTGATGCATTAGTGAGTGCCTCGTCCTTGGTCTTAGCTTTGAACTCAACGAATTCCATTATTTCTTTCCTCCATTATCATTGCTCTTTTTGTCACCATACTGGAGCATGATATTTGCTTTTGAACCTATACTTCCCTGCTTATACTTTACATTACCCCTGTTATTAAGTGCTTCATTTTCAGCACTTGACGCTGAGTTGACATAGTTCTTTAATCTTGTACTTGCATTTCTGTTAATGGTCTGTGCCTGGTCTCCCTCAGCACTTACATTACCATTCTGTGCATCCATCATCTTCTCGTAGAAAGATTTCTTGTTAGGATGTTTTGCCTTACGCTTTGCTTCCTTAAGAGCAGCCTTTGTTTCACACTTCTTAAGCAGTTCCTCAACATCACAGTTGTTGTAGTGGTGATTGATTATCATCTGGGTGATAAGAGTTATTATTGCACCGAGAATCCAGTAAATACCAATAGCTATAGGAAGGTTAATACAGAAGAATAATGACATGATAGGCATCATGTAAGTCATACTCTTCATCATACCTGCAGACTGTGCTGTCTGAGGATCTGACGCGTTATTCATTACTGCATTATTTGCTGCCATTGAATACTTAGAACTTATAAACTGGAATAAAGCTGCAAGTATTGGGATGATAAGTGCAAATGAAAGCTTCCATCCCGGTGCATCTGTAATATTCAATCCAAAACAATTATTCATGTTATTGAACTGTTGCACAGCACTGTTTACAGCATCGGTATTTGATCCAAAGTTAAAGGCATCCATCACCTGATGCCAGTCTGTTGATGACATCTTATCAAGAACATCAATCACACTATTATCTGATGGTATTCCATTTCCGGCATTCTTCATCATTATGGAAGCATACTGTGAAGCTGTTGAAACAGCACCTTCATTATCTGTGGCAATTTTATTAATTATCTCATAATAATTATTAGGTGCTGCTGTCTTAATATACCCAAGAACTTCCTGATACTTTATCAACATATCTGATACATAAACAGGAATATTCTGAATGACTCTGTACAGACCGTAGAATACAGGAAGCTGAATAAGAGTTGGAAGACATCCTGAAGTAAGACTTACACCGTATTTCTTCTGGATCTTCTGTGTCTCCTGATTTTTCTTCATGAGAGATTCCTGATCTGTCTTGCCATTATATTTCTTAGTTGCTTTCTTAATCTCAGGCTGTATAAAACTCATAATCTTTGATGATTTCTGCTGCTTAAAGTTAAGAGGGAACAAACACGCTCTTATAAAGAAAGTAAACAGAATAACGCAGACTGTAAGATTTACATAGTTGAAACCCATTGCCTTGGTTATCAACTCAACGAACTTATATATAAGTTCAAAGATGTTACCGAATAACCAGCAAATAGGTCCGAGAATAAGACCATCTTCCGCTGTTAGAAACATTTTGTCCTCCTTTATGGAACTGGATCGTATCCTCCTTTAGAAAAAGGATTACATCTGAGTATTCTCCAGATTGCCAAAAGGCTTCCTTTAATCACCCCATGCTTCTGCAATGCCTCTATGGCATATTGAGAGCATGTAGGAAAATACTTACAAGTACCATGTTTTTTTAATCCTGATAGGTACTTCTGATAAAATCTGATTAAACCAATTAACAATTTTTTCATTTTAATCACCGTATATGAACTTATTTTTCCTTTTTTACAATTCTTTTAAGTCCAAGCAAATGAATCATAGCACTTTCTATGTCTCTGTATTTCTTGTCATATGCTCCGGCTCTGGCTACGAACACAATGTCATAGCCCTTGTCAATCTTGTCCATGTTTAATCGGTATGCTTCTCTAATTAATCTGGTTACCCTGTGTCTTACCACACTATTTCCAACTTTTTTACTAACAGAGATTCCAATTCTATTATATCCCAAGCAGTTGTCTCTCAGGTACATTATTAAATATTTGTTGGCAACCGAATTTTTTGTATTATATACACTGCCAAACTCTCTGCTGTTTTTTAACGTAATAAAATTACTCATATAACCACCGATTCGTACTTAATTAGAAAAACTGGAGCAGCAACCATTTGTAATTGCCTGTTTGGTATCGCCCCCTCATATTCATTCGGCGGCATTTCGTCAGCACCATTCTAAATATGTCTTCGACACTTGGTGCCTCCTACGGCAAGGGTTGCTGCGGCGTAACGATGTCACAGACATCATTACAATAACAATAAAAGGTCACAACCATGTGACCTTATGCTGATAACTTCTTTCTTCCTTTAGCTCTTCTTGCGGCCAATACCTTTCTGCCATTAGCAGTGCTCATTCTCTTTCTGAAACCGTGAACCTTAGATCTCTGTCTCTTCTTTGGCTGGAATGTCATCTTCATATCCATACTCCTCCTTTCTCATAAAAATTACCTTGTCCATTATATTGAAATACCCGGTAATCGTCAAGCTATTTTTAAAATATTGACAATTTTGTTTCAAATTACCATAATTTCATCTTTTGATTTACATAAATTTATCCACAAAATGTTTATAACTTGTGGATAACTCATTGATAATGTGTTTATTTTTTTTATCAAATCAACATTTTAAGCCTTTTGCTCCATTATAAACATATTTTTTTATTATATTAATTACTTAACATAAATTATGTTACATAAATATTACAAAACCTGTTTTTTTATATTTCTTC
>ENA-USTZ01000767-USTZ01000767.1-human-gut-metagenome-genome-assembly--contig:-NODE-767-length-13837-cov-3.348474_pt1 | contig 13837 bp, 9 predicted proteins | sample MGYA00250049_ERZ773375 | MGnify/ENA primary metagenome ERZ773375 (study PRJEB29103, sample SAMN06111956) | human gut metagenome | biome: human gut; feature: ankylosing spondylitis patient; material...
GGTGTCAGAGGAGCAGGTGAAGGAACAGTTTGACCGGGTACTTAAGAACGTGCAGGAGACTGCCAGAGAACAGGTTAGCAGATATCAGGGACAGATTGCAGATGTGCTGGTGGAAGAGATCAATGAAAATGACAATTCTTTAGTGACCGGAAGAATGTCAAATAATACGCTGGTACATTTTCCGGGAGATGCATCGCTGGTGGGAAAGCTTGTGAATGTTTCGCTGGATGAATGCCATGGATTTTATTATATGGGACATATGGTTCAGTCATGAATATGACAGACGAATAAATTGTAAAAGGGAATCGAAATGGAAGAACAAGAGAAGAAAAAGAGAATAGAACTGGAACAGGACATGTCCTGGAAAATGTATCAGATCCTGACGATAACGGCGTGTACTGCAAATCTGATCGGAACAATCTGCAATTTCTGCATTCACGGTACGAAGCTACCGACCATACTCTGCGGGATATGCCTGCTGATGATCGTGACCATCGGCATTGCCGGATGGACTACGAAAAAGGTGCAAATACCGGCGGTCTTGATCATATTAATACTTGTATGGTTTGAATTTCCTTATTTGTATTATTGCTACGGTGATGCCTCTATCGTATATCTGATCCTGGGGGTTGTTGGACTTGCGATATTTTTTCCGAGAAATGTGGTGATCGTTTCTTTTGCAGTTACACTGCTGGAATATCTGGTGATTATGATGAGCAGCTTTGAACGGCCTTCCGTATGGAGAAATATGGATGCGGCAGGTAAAATAGGAACTACGCTTGGGTCCTTTGTTATTGTGGGAGTGTCTGTATTTGCCATGATATTTGAATTGCTCAGAAGTTACGAGGAACAACGAAAGCAATTGCTGAGTCTGAGTGAGGATCTGAACTTTGCAGCGAACCATGATCCTCTGACCAGACTGTATAATCGCCGCTATCTTGTAAATCAGGTGAATGAATGGATATGCAAGCCGGAGAAGAGCTTCTGGATCGTATTGATGGATGTAGATGAATTCAAGGCAGTCAATGATACCTATGGGCATGGATACGGTGATGATGTACTGCGGGAAGCCGGCAGACTGATGCTGGAAGAAATGATGGGAAAAGGAATCGCAGCCCGGTTCGGCGGCGAGGAGTTTATGCTGGTGTTTGAACAGGATGATCGGGAACAAGTGTTACATTCATTCCGGAATATCCAGGAAGGCTTAAGGAGATATTCCCAGAATACCAGACAGACGGATATTACCATCAGCGGTGGAATGGAACGTTATGAGGCTGATAAACAGCTGGATCTATTGTTTACTTCTGTGGACCGGAAATTATATATTGCTAAAAATAACGGTAAAAACCGTATTGTGGAATAGTTTTAAAATAATAAAAAATGCTTGCAAAGCTTAAAAAATAGAGCTATGATAAGACCCGTGTGATTTTATAAAAATTTTATAATTTCACCCGGGTCTTTTTACTGAGGAGATTATATTGAGGAGAATGTTATGGAAAAATTGAAACCGAAGCTTTTCTCCGTGATGAAAAGCTACACGAAAGAACAGTTTGCAAAAGATGTGATCGCAGGTATCATTGTGGCAATCATTGCCCTGCCCTTATCCATTGCACTGGCACTGGCTTCCGGAGTAACACCGGAAAAGGGTATCTATACAGCAATCACCGCAGGCTTTGTGATCTCTTTCCTGGGTGGCAGCCGCGTACAGATCGCAGGTCCTACAGCGGCATTTGCCACTATCGTAGCCGGTATTGTGGCGAAGAACGGTATGGACGGACTGATCATTGCGACATTGTTAGCGGGTGTGATCCTGATACTGATGGGATTTTTACGACTTGGCAATCTGATCAAGTTTATCCCCTATACGATCACCACCGGTTTTACTTCCGGTATTGCTGTGACGATCTTTATCGGACAGATCAAGGACTTCCTGGGACTGACCATTGTCAGTGAAGAGCCGCTGATCGAGACCATGGACAAATTAAAAGCGGTATTTCAGTTTATATCCACCACCAATCTGCAGGCCCTTCTGGTGGGTGTGATCAGTCTGCTGATCCTGATCGTATGGCAGTATCTGCCGGGCTTCTGCAAGAAGATTCCCCCTTCACTGATTGCAGTACTGGTGGGAAGTGCCATGGTAGCACTGCTTAATATGAATGTAAACACCATCGGAGATCTGTATGAGATCTCCAATAAGCTCCCGACAATTTCACTGCCGTCCTTCAGCCTGAAGACCGTACAGAATGTCCTGCCGGATGCTTTCACCATCGCTATTCTGGCGGCTATCGAGTCTCTGCTTTCCTGTGTGGTGGCAGACAGCATGGTGAATAGTAGACACCGCTCCAACATGGAATTGATCGCCCAGGGTGCCGGCAACATTACTTCCGCATTGTTCGGAGGAATTCCGGCTACCGGAGCCATTGCCAGAACCGCAGCCAACGTGAAAAACGGCGGACGTACCCCAATTGCAGGTATGGTACATTCTGTGACACTGCTGTTAATACTGGTGGTGCTGATGCCTTATGCGGCACTGATCCCCATGCCTACCATCGCAGCGATCCTGTTCATGGTGGCATACAATATGTGTGACTGGCGGAAGTTCGTAGGACTCTGCAAGACTGCACCCAAGAGTGATATCATCGTTCTGGTGACCACGTTTGTACTGACCGTTGTGTTTGATCTGGTGGTAGCCATTGAGGTAGGTATCCTGCTGGCAGCCATTCTGTTCATGAAACGTATGAGCGATGTGACGGAAGTGGAAGGCTGGAAATATGTGGACGATGAGGATGATGCGGACAGCCTGTCCTTAAGAGTCGTACCGCACAACACTATGGTTTATGAGGTCAGCGGCCCTCTGTTCTTCGGCGCAGCGGACAAGATCCTCAAGATCACGCTGGATGAGAAGATGAATTGTCTGGTACTGCGTATGCGCAGCGTGAGCGCTATCGATGCCACAGCTATGCATAATCTGGAACAGCTATATACAGACTGCAAGAAGAAAAATATCCAGATCATTCTGTCCCATGTAGGGGAACAGCCCATGCACGTCATGGAGAAGAGCGGTTTTCTGGACAAGGTCGGCAGAGAGAATGTGTGTGCACATATTGATGATGCACTGGAGCGCGCCGCACGGTTGGGATAAGGGGCAAAAACTATCATTTGTGGACGGGTTCTTTAATTTACAACCTCAATATTTTGTGCTAAGATAGATGCGGATACGCAAGCTTTTGCGTGTCCGCTTTGTCGTGTATTCTTTTACAGAACAGGAGAAAATCATGGCTGAATTGACACCAATGATGCAAAAATATATGGAGACCAAGGAGCAGTATAAGGACTGCATCCTTTTTTATCGCCTGGGAGACTTTTATGAAATGTTCTTTGACGATGCTATAGTAGCATCCAAAGAGCTGGAAATTGCACTGACCGGAAAAAGCTGTGGACTGGAGGAACGTGCTCCTATGTGTGGTATTCCCTATCATGCGGTGGAGACATATCTGGCCAGACTGGTCAGCAGGGGCTATAAAGTAGCCATCTGCGAACAGGTGGAGGACCCAAAGCTGGCAAAGGGACTGGTGAAGAGAGAGGTTATCCGTGTGGTGACCCCGGGGACCAACCTGGATGTCCAGTCGTTGGAAGCCAGCAAGAACAATTACCTGATGTGCATTGCCTATACCTCGGATGGAATCGGCATTTCCGCAGCGGATGTCACTACCGGAGATTATTATGTGACAGAGGTAGAAGACCTGCGGAAACTGAAGGACGAACTGATGAAATATGAGCCCTCGGAGATCATCTGCAATGAGGCCTTTCTGGTCAGCGGATATGATGTGGGGGACTTGAAGTCCCGGTTACATATGTCGGTCAGCTCACTGGAGTCTCACATGTTCGATGATGACGGCTGCCGGCGGATCCTTATGAGACATTTTAAGGTGAATACTCTGATCGGCCTCGGTGTTGAGGAATTTCCTACAGGAATTCTGGCAGCAGGAGCATTACTGCAATATTTATATGATACCCAGAAGACGGATCTGGAACATTTTACTCATATTTCTCCCTATCTTACCAGCAAATACATGCTGTTGGACAGTTCCACCAGAAGAAATCTGGAACTGACAGAGACACTGCGGGAAAAGCAGAAGAGAGGGTCTCTGTTGTGGGTACTGGACAAGACGAAGACGGCCATGGGCGGCAGATTGCTGCGAAACTATATTGAGCAGCCTCTGATTGATAAGGAAGAAATGGAGAAACGTCTGGATGCAATCCAGGAACTGAATCAGGATTCCATCTCCCGGGACGAGATCAGAGAGTACCTGAATCCGGTTTACGATCTGGAACGACTGCTCAGCAAAGTAACTTATAAGACGGCAAACCCCAGAGATCTGATCGCTTTTCGTAACTCTCTGCAGATGCTGCCGCCTATCAAGACGGTGTTGGCGGGCTTCCAGAAAGAGGAGCTTTCAGCCATCCGGGAAGAAATTGATGGACTGGAGGACATTTATCAGCTGATTGACGAGGCGATCGTTGAGGAACCGCCCATATCTATTCGTGAAGGCGGAATGATCAAGGATCAGTTCGATGAGACTATAGATCATCTGCGTGCAGCCAAACATGACGGCAAACATTGGCTGGTCCAGCTGGAAGAAGAGGACAGAGAACGTACCGGGATCAAGAATCTCAAAATCAAAAAAAATAATGTGTTCGGCTACTTCTTTGAGGTGACCAATTCCTACAAGGATCTGGTGCCGGAGGATTATATCCGCAAGCAGACCCTTGCCAATGCGGAGCGGTATACCACACCGAGATTAAAAGAACTGGAAGATACGATCTTAAATGCGGAGGACAAGCTTCAGACACTGGAGTATGATATTTTCTGCAGAATCCGGGATACCATCGCACAGGAACTGGTACGTATCCAGAATACTGCCAAGGCGCTTGCAAAGCTGGATGTTTATGCATCCCTGTCCCTGGTGTCTGAGCGCAATCACTATGTACGCCCGAAGTTAAATGAAAAAGGTGTCATTGATATCAAGGATGGCAGACATCCTGTGGTGGAACAGATGATCACTAATGACATGTTCATTGCCAACGACACCTATCTGGATAATGGAAGTCATTGTATCAGCATCATCACCGGTCCGAATATGGCGGGAAAATCCACATATATGCGTCAGACGGCACTGATCGTGCTGATGGCACAGATCGGTTGTTTCGTACCTGCCAGAAGTGCCAACATCGGCATTGTAGACAGAATCTTTACCCGTGTGGGTGCATCGGATGACCTGGCCAGCGGGCAGTCCACGTTCATGGTGGAGATGAATGAGGTGGCGAATATTTTACGGAATGCCACATCCAAAAGTCTCCTGATCCTGGATGAGATCGGAAGAGGCACGTCCACCTTTGATGGCCTGAGCATTGCCTGGGCAGTGATCGAACATATCAGTAATCGAAAGCTTTTGGGAGCGAAGACACTGTTTGCCACCCATTATCATGAGCTGACCGAGCTGGAAGGCAAAATGAACAATGTCAACAACTACTGCATCGCAGTCAAGGAATGCGGAGACGATATTGTATTCCTGCGTAAGATCGTAAAGGGCGGTGCAGACAAGAGCTACGGTATCCAGGTGGCCAAACTGGCCGGTGTGCCGGATATGGTCATTGACCGTGCAAAAGAGATCGTGGAACAGCTGTCCGACAATGATATCACCGAAAAGGTGCAGAGTATCGCCATTGATAATAAGGGCGATGGGAAAGCAAAAAAACAGCCAAAATACGATGAAGTGGATCTGGCACAGATGTCTCTGTTTGATACGGTGACGGACGAGGATGTGCTGAAGGAACTGATGGAGATCGAAGTAACGACTCTGACACCGCTGGATGCACTGAATACTTTGTACCGCCTGCAGAATAAGTTAAAGAACCGCTGGAACGGCTAGAAAGCATAAGGGAGGAGATTTATGGGAATACATGTACTGGACTCCCGGACGATCGACAGGATCGCTGCCGGTGAGGTGGTGGAGAGACCAGCCAGTGTGGTAAAGGAACTGGTGGAGAATGCCATTGATGCCGGATCTACAGCAATCACGGTGGAGGCAAAGGAAGGCGGCATTGAATTCATCCGCGTGACGGATAACGGCTGCGGTATCGAGAGAGATCAGCTTCCTACCGCGTTCCTGCGCCATGCCACCAGTAAAATAGAGGATGCGGATGATCTGAACCATATTGCGAGTCTGGGATTCCGTGGTGAGGCTTTATCCAGTATCGCGGCAGTTTCCCGGGTGGAGATCATTACCAAGCGAAAGGAAAATCTCACGGGTACCCGCATGGTACTGGAAGGGGCGCGGGAGCAATCCATTGATGAAATCGGTGCACCGGACGGCACAACGTTCCTCATGCGGAACCTGTTTTTTAATACGCCGGTACGCCGGAAGTTCTTAAAACAGCCTGCCACAGAGGGCAGTTATATCACGGATCTGATGGAACATCTGGCATTGTCGAGACCGGATATTTCGTTTAAATTCGTACTGGGAAACCAGACCAGATTCCATACCTCCGGAAACGGTGACCTGCGGGAGGTAATTTACCGGATCTACGGCAGGGAGATTGCCGCAGAGCTGGTGCCTATCCAGATCGAAGAGAACGGCATCAAAGTCGAAGGATATCTGGGCAAACCGGTACTGGTGCGTTCCAACCGTAACTTCGAGATCTATTTTATCAACGGTCGTTTTATCCGCAGCGGTGTGATCGCCAAGGCTATCGAGGAAGGCTACAAGCAGTATCTGATGCAGCATAAGTTTCCACTGTGCGTACTGCATATCACCATGGATACGGAGACGGTGGATGTGAACGTACATCCTTCCAAAATGGATGTGAGGTTCTCTGACGGCATGACATTTGCCAGAATGCTCAGTGAGAAGATCGCCATCACTTTGCGGAACCGGGAGATGATCCCGGATGCTTCTCTGGAGGATGAAAAGGCAATCCAGAAGAAAGAACAGGAAGAGAGAAGAGCTTCCTGGAAAGAACACACACCGGAAGTATTTGAAAAAAAGAGAGAAGAAAGCTATCGTGTCATGGAGGCAGCAAAATATGAAGCGGCTTCCAGGGACCGGAGAGAATTTATACAGAAACCTGTCTGGCAGGAAAATCATGCCGGGGTACAGACCAGTATCCGCAAGCCGGAGCTAATAGAGAACTCCACAGTGGGTGTTGCAGGAACTGTGACGGTGAAAAAAACGCAGGCCGTCCTGTACGGTAACACACCAGAAGTTTCCAAAGCAGTCAGCACCACAGCCGTACCGCAGGAAGATGATTTCTTCGTAGAGGCAGTGCCGCCGGAAAACAGGAAGAACCCGGTACAGGAACAGATGGCCACAACAACTGCTTCCGGACAGCCCACGGCATCGTCGCAGGATGCAGCTGCCGCCCCGGAACCGGAGATCAAAAATACCCAGCAGTTGAATCTGTTCGAGGAAAAACTGTTGTCCATGCAGAATCGTAGCCGTTACCGGATTATCGGTCAGGTCTTTGATACTTACTGGCTGATCCAGTTTGAAGACAAATTGTTCATCATTGACCAGCATGCGGCTCATGAAAAGGTAAAATATGAACGCCTGATGAAACAGTTTTATGAAAAGAGTGTGGTGTCCCAACGTCTGATGCCGGCGATTATTGTCAGCCTGACAGGGCAGGAGGAAAGCATTCTGCACACCTATGAGGATGCTTTTGCACAGCTGGGATTTGAAATTGATGCTTTCGGAGGCAACGAATATGCCCTCCGTAGTGTACCAGTGGATCTCTACGGATGCAGTGAGAGGGAACTGTTCCTGGCAGTGCTGGATGAACTGTCCCAGGAGACCGGCAATCGCGGAAGTTTTCAGGTCATTGAGGAAAAGATTGCATCCATGTCCTGCAAGGCGGCGGTCAAAGGCAATAACCGTCTGAGCTTTCAGGAGGCGGAGAAATTGATCGACGAACTTCTGACCCTGGATAATCCCTACAACTGTCCCCACGGCAGACCCACTATTATTACCATGACGGAGACAGATCTGGAGAAGAAATTTAAGAGGATAGTATAATGCGTTTACTGATCAAACAGAGAGTGTTTTCCTGGACAGATTCCTATGATGTCTATGATGAAAATGAAAATCCAAAATATTTTGTAAAAGCGGAGTTTTTCTCCCTGGGACACCAGCTGCATGTATACGACAGAAATAACCATGAACTGGGAGTAATCAGACAGCGGCTGCTTACCTTTCTTCCGGCCTTTGAAATCGAGATCGGTGGCCGGGTCCGTGGTGAAATCCGCAAACAGTTTTCTTTTTTCAAGCCCAGATATGAGATCGACTATAACGGCTGGCGCGTGGAGGGAGATTTTCTGGGATGGGATTATGATGTATACAATGGATGCAGCAGTATCATCCATATCTCCAAAGAACTGTTTCACTGGGGAGATACGTATACTATTAATTTCTCCGATCCACAGGATGAACTGGAGGGTCTGATGCTGGTCATCGCCATCGATGCAGCAAACTGTACCCAGAACAACGGATAGCAGGATAAAAAGAGTAAGGAAAAAATAATGTCGGTAATACAGAATAAAAAGAAACCACTGGTGGTCCTGACCGGGCCGACGGCGGTGGGAAAGACAAAACTGTCCATCGCGCTGGCAAAAGCCATAAACGGAGAAATCCTGTCGGCAGATTCCATGCAGGTATATAAACATATGGATATCGGTTCTGCCAAGATCCGTCCGGAGGAGATGGAGGGGGTGCCCCATCATCTGATCGATATTCTGGAGCCCTGGGAAGAATTCAATGTAGTAGTGTTCCAGAAACATTGTCTGGAATGTATGGAGCAGATATATGACAGGAGCCATATCCCTATTCTGGTGGGAGGCACCGGATTTTACATTCAGGCGGTGCTTCGGGGCATTGATTTTACGGAAAACGAAGAGAACACCGAATATCGAAAAAAACTGGAACTTCTGGCAGAAGAACAGGGACCGGAGAGTCTGCATGAGATGCTGAAGAAGGTTGATCCCGTATCGGCGGAGAATATTCATGCCAATAATATCAAGAGAACCATCCGTGCTTTAGAATATTATGAACTGACAGGAGAACCGATCTCTGTACACAATGAGAGGGAAAAAGAACGGACAAGTCCCTATAATTTCAGCTATTTTGTGCTGACGGACGACCGGGAAAAGCTGTATGCACGGATCGAGGACAGAATCGATGAAATGATGTCACAGGGTCTGGTGGATGAGGTAAGACAACTGAAGGATATGGGATGCCGTAAGGGCATGACGTCCATGCAGGGACTGGGCTACAAGGAGATTCTGGAATATCTGGATGGAGAATGCAGCCTGGAAGATGCGGTCTATACCTTGAAACGGGATACCAGGCATTTTGCCAAGAGACAGCTGACATGGTTTCGCAGAGAGAGTGAAGTCACCTGGATCGACAAGGGCCGGTTTGATTATAACGAAGAGAAAATATTGGAATACATGATCAGAGAATTAGGAGAAAAAGAGATTTATGAGAAGCAGTAATGAAGAGATCTACCTGTCTATGGGAATCAGCAAGACCGTATATGATTACGGCTGCACCATTGAGAAAAGTTTAAGAGACCGCTTTGATGAAGTGGATAGTAACGCGGAATACAATCAGTTAAAGGTGGTAAAAGCCATGCAACAGCATCAGGTAAGTGAAGCCTGCCTGTTGGGTACTACCGGCTACGGATATAACGACCTGGGAAGGGATACTCTGGAAGCAGTATATGCAGCGACCTTCCATACAGAGGATGCTCTGGTGCGTCCCCAGATCACCTGCGGCACCCATGCACTGGCACTGGCTCTGATGAGCAACTTAAGACCCGGAGACGAGCTGCTGTCCCCCGTAGGCAAGCCTTATGATACGCTGGAAGAAGTCATCGGCATCCGCCCTTCTAAAGGGTCTCTGGCAGAATACGGTGTAACCTATCGCCAGGTAGACCTGCTGCCGGACGGAAGCTTTGACTATGATAAGATCCGTGAAAACATTCATGAGAAGACCCATCTGGTAACCATTCAGAGATCCAAGGGATATCAGACCAGACCGACCCTGTCCGTACAGCGGATCGGCGAGCTGATCGCCTTTATCAAAGGCATCAAGCCGGATGTGATCTGTATGGTGGATAACTGCTACGGAGAATTCGTGGAGACGATGGAACCCTCCGATGTGGGTGCGGACATGATCGTGGGATCCCTCATCAAAAACCCCGGTGGCGGACTGGCACCTATTGGCGGTTATATTGCCGGTAAAAAAGAGTGTGTGGAAAATGCTGCATACCGTCTGACATCCCCGGGACTCGGTAAGGAAGTAGGAGCATCTCTTGGCATTCTGAAGGATTTTTATCAGGGATTTTTCCTGGCGCCTACTGTGACGGCGGGTGCATTAAAGGGAGCGATCTTTGCAGCTAATGTCTATGAAAAATTAGGTTTTGCGGTAGTACCGAACGGTACGGAGAGCAGACATGATATTATCCAGGCGATAACGTTTGGACAGCCGGAAGGCGTCATCGGTTTCTGCCAGGGAATTCAGGCAGCGGCTCCGGTAGACAGCCATGTGACACCGGAACCCTGGGATATGCCGGGATATGATGCACAGGTCATTATGGCAGCGGGAGCATTTGTTTCCGGTTCCTCCATTGAGCTGTCTGCGGACGGCCCCATCAAGCCTCCGTATGCAGTGTATTTCCAGGGCGGACTGACCTGGCAGCATGCCAAATTCGGTATTCTGAAATCCCTGCAGGTACTGGTACAAAAAGGTATTGTGACGGAAGAACAGATCCGGAAAGCAATGTAGAACTACATTGAAAAATACGAATCCTGTAGAAAAAGCGCAAAATAAAATCTACTAAATTTGTGTACAGAAGAAGCTTTTTGTGATAGTATAAAAAGACGTATGGAAGACAGGCTCACGGGGAGACTGTTCAGCCATGGAGAGTACACAGAAGAAAGAAGAGGAACTACCTTGAAGAGAATTAATTGGGTTTTGATCGTCCTGGTACTGATCGGATTTGTGATCGGCAGATTTATAGGGACTTATTTCGACGGTACTTTTCTGAATTACGGACAGAATTTCGGCCTCAGCAGTCCAGTGGAACTGAATCTCGGTTTCATTATTCTGACTTTCGGGCTGGAGTTTAACATCACGATCGCCAGTGTGATCGGTGTGATCATAGCGTTCGTGGTATACCGTTTTATCCGTTAGGCAGCATACGTCGGAGCAGGCAGAAGGAGACTTATGCCCGAGAAGAATGTACAGGTAAATACAGACCGGGGACTTCCCTATGAGAGATTTCTGCAGTTCGGACCGGAGAATCTTACGGAGGCGGAATTGCTTGCGGTGATTCTGCGAACCGGGACGAAGGAGGATTCCGCGGTGGCGCTGGCTGAGAAGGTATTGGCACTGGCCACCTATCCGAGAGAAGGACTGCTGGGTCTGCATGATGTGAGTGTGGAAGAACTGATGGAGATCCGGGGCATCGGCATGGTGAAAGCGGTGAAACTAAAATGCATCGCCGAACTGTCCAACAGGATGAGCCGGGCCAAAGCCAGAGAGGGTATCTGCTTCACCAGAGCGGATCATGTGGCGGAATATTTTATGGAAAAGCTCAGACACAGGGATACCGAATGTGTGTATCTGCTCTGTCTGGATGCCAAAGGACAGCTGATCCGTGAGAAGAAATTGTCGGACGGCAGCGTCAATATGGCACTGATCTCTCCCAGAGAGATATTTTTGGAGGCGTTAAAGGACAAGGCAGTCAGTCTTATCCTCGTGCACAATCATCCCAGCGGAGATCCCACTCCCAGCAGATCCGACAGGGAGCTGACGGAAAATGTGGCAAAGGTGGGAAACCAGATGGACATTCCGCTGTTAGACCACATTATTATTGGGGATAACAGGTATACTAGCTTCAGAGAGCAAAAATTTTTGATATAAGAAAGGGATAACGACAGTGGCAAACAATGCATTTGGTATCGACCTTGGTACCAACAATATAAAGATCTATAACCGCAATGATGACAATATCATGATCGAAAAAAATATGATTGCCATCGAGAATAAGAATACTTTATTTGCTTATGGTAACTCTGCATTTGAAATGTATGAGAAAGCTCCCAGCAATATTCATATTTCTTATCCGCTTTCCAACGGTGTGATCGCGGATATTAAAAATATGGAGACTTTGGTGAAGTATTTTATCGGAGATCTGCAAAAAGGCAATACCAAGCCTTCCGATTTCTTCATTGCGGTGCCGACGGATGTCACTGAGGTGGAAAAAAGGGCGTTCTACGATCTGGTCAAGGGAGCAAACGTAAAAGCTAAAAAGATCATGGTAGTGGAAAAGGCGGTAGCCGACGGCCTGGGACTGGATATCGATGTGAAAAATTCCCAGGGTGTGCTGGTGGTAAATGTCGGTTACGAGACCACGGAGATCTCCATTCTGTCTTTGGGTGGTATCGTATTAAGCCGTCTGATCAAGGTGGGTGGTATGAAATTTGACGATGCCATCCGTGCCGCGGTCAGAAGAGAATTCTCTCTGATCATCGGTGGCAAGACAGCGGAAAATGTAAAGATTGCCCTGAAAGAACTGGAAGAAGAGGGCAAGGGTGCCATCGTATACGGCAGAGATATTGTGAACGGTCTTCCGGTAGAACGTGAAATTACCGCAGAGGTTGTCTATGAAGCAATCAAAGATAATCTCGAAAGTATCTGCAATTCCATCAAAATGATCTTAGAGAAAACACCACCGGAACTTGCAAAAGATATTATCCATTCCGGTATTTACATTGCCGGTGGAAGCTCCCAGATACATAAACTGAGCCAGTTGTTCAAAGATATCACCGGCATTGAGATCAACACCTGTGAGGAGCCGGAAGAGTGCGTTGTCCGTGGACTGGTGAAGATTGTAAGTGACCAGAAGTACAAACATCTGGCGTTCAGCATGAAAAATAAAATCTTAAAATAGAATGTAATGCAGGATACGCCTGCATACGTTGTTAGAAATTGAGGAATGGAATGAGACGAAAATCAAAATTTTTTCTTCCTGCAAGATACCTTCTTCTGATCATGTCAGGGGTATGTATTATCATCATGTTATTAAGTTTTACTTTAAATATATCCGGTGGTCCGTTAAATGCGGCAGCCGGTTATGTTTTTGTGCCAATGCAGGCGGGAATCAATAAAGTTGGCACCTGGATCTCCGACAAGGCGGTAAATCTGAAAAACTTAAGTGATGTCATGGCAGAGAATGAGGATCTGCAGAATCAGGTAGATGAACTGACAACAGAACTGAATACAATTAAACTGGAGCAGTACGAGTTAGACAACTTAAGGGAACTTTACAATCTCGATCAGAAATACCCGAGTTATGAGAAAGTTGCAGCGAATGTAATAGGAAAAAACAGTGGAAACTGGTTTAATACTTTTACAATTGATAAGGGTAGTAATGATGGAATTGAAGTGGATATGAATGTTATGGCAGGAAGCGGACTTGTTGGAATTGTCACAGATGTCGGACCAAATTATGCCAAGGTGACATCGATCATCAACGATACCAGCAAAGTCAGCGGAATGGTTACGACCACTTCGGATAACCTGATCGTGTCCGGAAGTCTGCAGAAAATGAATGAAGATATGGTGATCGAATTCAATAATTTAAATGACAAAGACAATGAAGTTTCCATCAATGATCCGGTGGTCACTTCCGCGGTTTCTTACAATTATCAGCAGGGAATCTTAATTGGATATATCAGCTCGATCGAGACAGATTCCAACAATCTGACAAAATC
>ENA-USTZ01000770-USTZ01000770.1-human-gut-metagenome-genome-assembly--contig:-NODE-770-length-13779-cov-3.972048_pt1 | contig 13779 bp, 15 predicted proteins | sample MGYA00250049_ERZ773375 | MGnify/ENA primary metagenome ERZ773375 (study PRJEB29103, sample SAMN06111956) | human gut metagenome | biome: human gut; feature: ankylosing spondylitis patient; material...
TCGTCTGGCCGAAGGAGGGATAAGGTATGTTTTTGGCATCTCCGATCACGTTCCCGAACCTCGGGATCACGGTCGACCCGAACCCTGTGGCGTTCACAGTGTTTGGAAAGGACATTTACTGGTACGGGATCATCATTGCGCTGGGCTTTCTGCTGGCGGTGATCTACATGATGCGGCGCGCGCCGGTCTTTGGGCTGACGCAGGACGATGTGCTCGATGAGGTGCTCTGGGCGGTGCCGATCGGGGTGATCTGCGCGCGGCTCTATTACTGCATCTTTTATTGGGAGCTGTATGCGGACAATCCGATCTCCATCCTCTACATCTGGGAGGGAGGACTCGCCATCTACGGCGGTGTGATCGGCGGTGCGATCACCATTCTTGTGGTGAGCAGGGTGAAAAAGATCAAGACGGGCACGATGCTGGACATTGCGGCGATGGCCGTATTGATCGGTCAGATCTTCGGGCGCTGGGGCAACTTTATGAACCGGGAAGCCTTCGGCGCGGCGACGGAGCTCCCCTGGCGCATGCGGCTCTGGACGTCGGCCACGACGTATATGGATGTACACCCTACGTTTCTTTATGAGAGCCTGTGGAATGTGATCGGTCTGCTGCTGCTTTATTTTGTCGTGTCCCGCGCCCGCCGCTTCGACGGGGAGAACACCTGCTTTTACTTCATCTGGTATGGTCTCGGCCGTTTCTGGATCGAGGGGCTGCGCACCGACTCGCTGCTGATCGGCAATACCGGTCTGCGCGCCAGCCAGCTGGTGGCGATTGGGTCGGTCATCGTGGCCGCCGCGCTTATGGTCATCGGTCTGCGCAATGCCAAGGGCAAGCCGCTCATGGTGCCGCTGGCTGTGAAGGACCTGAAAAAGCAGGCCGAGGCAGGGGACCGCTTCACGGCGGACTCCCTGCCCGCCGGCGCACCCCACGCTGAGTTTGTCAAGGCCACCGATGCCATGAATGCGCGTCTGGATGCGCTGGATTTGAGTGAGGTCGAGATCGAGGAAATCGAGACGCCGAAGGAATAAACAAACGCTTTGCAGCGCGGCGATAGGCGCTGCTGGTGTAAGACCCGACACCGTTTTGCCCGCCCCGGCGGACAAAAAATACATTTGAAAGAGGGAACTATCATGGGAGCAACTGTCATTGACGGCAAGGCATTGGCCGCCGCCACGAAGGCCGAGGCCGCAGAAAAGGTCAAAGCGCTGAAAGCGCAGGGCATCAACCCCTGCCTGGCGGTCATTCTGGTGGGCGAGAACCCCGCCAGCCAGGTCTACGTCCGCGGCAAGATCAACGACTGTGCGCAGTGCGGCATCGAGAGCCGCAGCATCAACCTGCCCGCCGACACCACGCAGGACGCCCTGCTGGCCGAGGTGAAGAAGCTGGCGGATGACTCCGCTGTGCACGGCATTCTGGTGCAGCTGCCGCTGCCCGCCCAGATCGACGAGAAGGCTGTCATCGACGCCATCCCGCCCGAGAAGGACGTGGACGGCTTCTCGCCCGTCAACGTGGGCCGTATGCAGATCGGCGAGCCGTGCTACCTGCCCTGCACTCCGGCGGGCTGCATCCGCATGATCGAGTCCACGGGCACCGACATTGCGGGCAAGAACGCCGTCGTCATTGGCCGCTCGAACATCGTGGGCAAGCCCGCGGCGCTGCTGCTGCTGGCGAAGAATGCCACGGTCACGATCTGCCACTCCAGGACGAAGAACCTGAAAGAAGTCTGCGCCGCCGCGGATATTCTCGTGGCCGCCGTGGGCCGCGAGGGCTTTGTGACCGGCGACATGGTCAAGCCCGGTGCCGTCGTCATTGATGTGGGCATCAACCGCGGTGCGGACGGCAAGCTGCACGGTGACGTGAACTTTGCCGAGGCTGCCGAAAAGGCCGCCTACATCACCCCCGTACCCGGCGGCGTCGGCCCCATGACCCGTGCCATGCTCATGCTGAACACGGTGGAGGCGGCAGAGCGGCAGGGCCGCTAATAAAGGCTTCCCCCTTGGGGGAAGCTGTCCGCGAAGCGGATTGATGAGGGGCAACCTTGCCATTGCAGCCCACGGATGGGGTATAACCGCAGACTTGCCCCTCATCCGGCCCTGCGGGGCCACCTTCCCCAGGGGGGGAAGGCAAAAGAAATTCTGAAATTTTAACCTTCCCACGCCCGAAAACCCCTTGACAAGCCCTGCTCCTATATGGTATGATACTAGAGCCGCATGGTATGGGCTCTATAAGTGTGTGCTTTTATCGGTGCAACGCCCTACAGACCAGCGAGACTTATTGAAAGAGGTTATCCACTATGTACGCAGTTATCAAAACCGGTGGCAAGCAGTACAGCGTTAAGGTCGGCGACGTTGTCTACGTCGAGAAGCTGAACGCTGAGGACAACAGCGAAGTCACCTTCGATCAGGTTCTCGCCGTTGGCGAGGAGGGCTCTGTCAAGGTCGGCGCTCCCGTTGTTGAGGGCGCTTCCGTTGTTGCCAAGGTCGTCAAGACCGGCAAGGGCAAGAAGCTCAACATCCTGACCTATCGTCCCAAGAAGGGCAGCATGGTCCGCAAGGGTCATCGTCAGCCTTACACCAAGGTGGAAATCACCGCGATCAACGGCTAAGGAGGTAAATCACAATGGCACATAAAAAAGGCGTAGGTTCTACCAAGAACGGTCGTGATTCCGAGTCCAAGCGCCTCGGCGTCAAGCGCGGCGACGGTCAGTTTGTTCTGGCCGGCAACATCCTGGTCCGTCAGCGCGGCACCCACATCCATCCGGGTGAGGGCGTCGGCATCGGCAGCGATGACACCCTGTTCGCTCTGGTCGATGGCCGCGTTCACTTCGAGCGCATGGGCCGTGACCGCAAGCGCTGCACGGTCAAGCAGTAAAAAAACCGGTACGGGCGGGCCTTTGCGGCTCGCTCGTTTTTTGTGATTTTTTGTAAATGAGGTACCACATGGCAACCAGTAATTTTATTGATACCGCCACGATCTGGCTGCACGCCGGCAAGGGCGGCGACGGCGCGGTGACCTTCCACCGCGAAAAATTCGTGGCGGCGGGCGGCCCGGACGGCGGCGACGGCGGCCGCGGCGGCGACATCATCTTTGTGGCGGACGATAACCTGTCCACCCTGATGGACTTCCGCTACAAGCGCAAATACACCGCGCCCGACGGCGAGAATGGCCGTGCCAAGCGGATGAGCGGCGCAGACGGTGACGACCTGGTCATCCGCGTGCCCCGCGGCACCGTGCTGAAGGAGGCCGAGACCGACCTCGTCGTGGCCGATCTGACGGGCAGTGAGCCTGTTGTCGTGGCCAGGGGCGGACGCGGCGGCTGGGGCAACAGCCATTTTGCGACCCCGACCCGCCAGATCCCCAAGTTTGCCAAGCCCGGTCTGCCCGGCGAGGATATGCACCTCAAGCTCGAGCTGAAGGTCATTGCGGACGTGGGCCTGATCGGCTTCCCGAACGTCGGCAAATCGACGCTCATCAGCATTATTTCTGCCGCGCGTCCCAAGATCGCCAACTACCACTTCACGACGCTGACCCCCGTGCTGGGCGTCGTCCGCGTCGGCCCGGAGCAGAGCTTTGTCTGCGCCGACATCCCCGGTCTGATCGAGGGTGCTGCAGAAGGCGTCGGCCTCGGCCACGACTTCCTGCGCCATGTGGAGCGCTGCCGCCTGCTGCTGCACGTCGTTGACGTCTCCGGCTGCGAGGGCCGCGACCCCAAGGCGGACTTTGAGCAGATCAACCACGAACTGGCCGGTTTCAGCGCCGAGCTGGCCGACCGCCCGCAGATCGTGCTGGGCAACAAGTGCGACATTGCCACCCCGGAACAGGTGGAGGAGTTCAAGAACTATATCGAGGCTAAGGGTCTGACCTTCCTGCCCATCTCCGCCGCCACCCGCCAGGGCGTGGACAACCTGCCCGCACTGGTCTACAGCCGCCTGAAGGATCTGCCCCCAGTCAAGGTTTACGAGGCCGAGTACAAGCGCCCGGACAAGAGCGCCATGCCGACCCGCCCCTTCACCGTGACCCGCACCGGCGATCACGAGTTTACCGTGGATGCCCCCTGGCTGGAGCGCATCCTGGCCGGCACCAACGTCGAGGACTACGAGAGCCTGCAGTACTTCCAGACACAGCTGGGTGACTCCGGCATCCTGGACGAGCTGGTGGCCCAGGGCGTTGAGGAAGAGGACACCATCAAGATCGGTGAATATGAGTTTGACTACTTGTACTAAAGTAGTGCGGATAGAATATGCTGTTTGAAACAAAATCTGAAGTGGACATCCACGAAATGTCCCCGCTGGCGCTGGCCTTTGTGGGCGATGCGGTGCTGGAACTGCTGGTTCGCGCCCGCCTGGTGGGCACCACCCGCCTGCAGCCCAACCGGCTGCACACAGTAGCCACCCATTACGTCAGCGCCCACGCGCAGAATCTGGAGCTGGCGGTGATCGAGCCGATGCTGACCGATGCCGAGGCCGCCGTGCTGCTCCGGGGCAAAAACGCCAGCAAAGCCACGGTGGCCAAGCACGCCACCGTGCAGGAGTACCGCGCCTCCACCGGCTTTGAGTGCCTGCTGGGCTGGCTGTACCTGCAAGGCAGGAACGACCGCATTGAGGAATTGTTCAACGCGATGTGGGACGGGTATAAGCCGGAGTAATAAGTAAAAAGCCTTCCCCCGAGGGGGAAGGTGGCCGAGGCCCAGCCCGAGGGCGGATGAGGGGAAAGCCTCCGCAATTTGCCCGGTAACGGGTTGTAGTGGCAAGGCCGCCCCTCATCAGCCGCCTGCGGGCGGCAGCTTCCCCCCAAAGGGGGGAGCCTTAGGAAACCCGCCTCACTTGTAGTTCTTGCTGTCGGTGGTGTTGGTGGTGCGGTTGGTGGTTTTCTGCTGGGTACGGTTCGTGGTTTTCTGGGTCGTGTCCGTCGTGCGATTGGTCGTGCGGTTCGTCGAATTGTTAGTCTGATTCTTAGCCATAGGTGGTAAGCTCCTTTCGCAAGTAAAAACGATCTACAGTCGTTTTCGGACTGCAAAGGTAGTTTGCCCGCCCATGGCTTTTTTATGCAGAGGGGGCTGCTATGGAATTTCCACAGGATTTTACCGCGCGGGAGCGGGCACTGCTGGGGGCGCGCTTTGACGAGCTGTACGCCTACGCCACGCCGCAGCCTGCCCGCGGCGTAACGGTCAACGCGCTGCGCTGCACGCCGGAATGGTTTGCGCAGCATGCGGACTTTGACGCAAAGCCGTCCCCATTCTGCCCCACGGCCTTTACGACGGCGGCGGACTTCCGCCCGGGGCGGCACGCCTGGCACCACGCGGGCGTGCTCTATGCACAGGAGCCGAGTGCCTCGGCCCCCGCTGCGCTGCTGGACGTGCAGCCCGGTATGCGGGTGGCCGACCTCTGCGCCGCGCCGGGAGGCAAGACCAGCCAGCTGGCGGCGGCTCTGCAGGGGCAGGGCCTGCTGCTGGCCAATGAATTCGTCGCCGCCCGTGCTGAAATTCTGCGCCAGAATCTCGAGCGAATGGGCGTGACGAACGCCGTCATCACGAACGAGGACACCGCCCGCCTGGCCGCGGCGATGCCCGGGCAGTTTGACCGGGTGCTCGTCGACGCGCCCTGCTCGGGCGAGGGTATGTTCCGCAAGGAGGCCGTCGCTGCCGCCCAGCACAATAACGCCTTAGTGGCGCACTGTGCGGAGCTGGGGGCCGAAATTCTCGAAAACGCGGCGGCGCTGCTGGCTCCGGGCGGCGTGCTCGTCTACTCGACCTGCACATTTGCCCCGGCGGAGGACGAGGGACAGATCGCGGCTTTCCTTGCAAAGCACCCTGCGTTCACGCTCTGCGACCTGTCCGGCTGCGGCTTTGGCCGCCCGGGCGAGGCCAACCGCGCCCCTGACTACCCGGATTTCCGCGCCGGATACACCCGCCGCATCTGGCCCGCAGACGGCGGCGAGGGCCACTTTATGGCGAAGCTGCAAAAAGCAGCCGACGCCGACGCGCCCACCCCGCCGAAGGGCAAGCCGCCCAAGGCGCCGAAAGCCCCGGCGGAGTGGCTCGATTTTGCCAAAACCTATTTCCCGGCGCTGGCTTCCCGCCCGCTGGCCGGGGCGGGGGAGTGGCTGCTGCTGCCCGCGCAGGGCAGCGAGACGCTGAACACCGCGAAGCTGCGCGTCGTGCGCGGCGGCGTTCTGGCGGGCAGCGTGCTGAAAAAGCGGTTCCAGCCCGCCCATGCGCTTTTCATGGCCTACGGCGCACAGTGCACGAACCGCGAGGAGCTGACACTGACCGACCCGCGCACCGCCGCCTGGCTGCGGGGCGAGGAGATCGACGCCGCCACCGCGCAAAACGGCTGGTGCGCCGTGCTCGTAGACGGGTTCCCGCTCGGCGGCGGCAAGGTCAGCGGCGGACGCATCAAAAACCATTACCCGAAGGGCCTGCGCAATCTGCAATAAAGCGGGCGGCCCCTCTTGAAAAGAACGATTTGTTGTGCTATAATAATTTACTGGTAATTATCGGCTGCAATGCCGCTGCCTGTGTGAATACAAATTAGGGGGATTTTTCCATGTCCGGACATAGCAAATGGAATAACATCAAGCGTAAAAAGGAAAAGACCGACGGCGCCCGCGCCAAGGTTTTCACTAAGATCGGCCGCGAGATCGCCGTGGCCGTTAAGGAGGGCGGCGGCAACCCCGCTTCCAACTCCAAGCTGGCGGCTCTGATTGCCAAGGCCAAGGCCAACAGCGTGCCCAACGATAACATCCAGCGCATTATCAAGCGCGCCGAGGGCGGCGACAAGACCGAGTACGAGGCAATCACCTATGAGGGTTACGGCCCCGGCGGCATCGCCGTCATGGTCGAGACCCTGACCGACAACCGCAACCGCACCGCGGCCAATATGCGCCATTACTTTGACAAGTTCGGCGGCAACCTGGGCCAGATGGGCTGCGTCGGCTTCATGTTCACCCAGAAGGGCGTTATCGTCGTCGATCTCGAGGACAAGGACCCCGATGAGCTGATGATGGATGCGCTGGACGCCGGTGCCGATGACTTCGATGCAGGCGAGGATGCCGCCGAGGTCACCACCAGCCCCGAGAACTTCACCGCTGTCTGCGACGCGCTGGAAAAGAAGGGCTACAAGTTCATCTCCGCCGACGTGGCGCAGGTGCCTTCCACCACCACCGTGCTGACCGACCCCGATCAGCTCGTCCAGATGGGCAAGCTGCTGGATGCCCTGGACGACGATGATGATGTCCAGAACGCCTGGCACACCCTCGAGAACGAGGAAGACCTGGATCGCTAAACCACAAGAATGCCAAAAGAGAGTGAAGGGCGACTTTTGCTCTCTTTTTTTGATATTGTAGGGGCGGGCATTGCCCGCCCGCTGTTTCCGGCAGAAGTTGCCTTCCCGAAAGCAGCTTGCATCGGAAGGCTAACGGGCGACCAATGGTCGCCCCTACATTGAGGTTGTTGCGGGTCGGCGTCCCCGACGACCCGCAACGCATGTTTTTAATTGAAAAGGAGCGTTACTATGCCAAAACTCCTTTGCCCGCACTGCCTGCAGCCGCTGGATGGCGGGTACCGCGGCGAGTGCCCCCACTGCGGGCGTTCGCTGGAAAACCGCAACCCCGAGGGCGCGCTGCCTCTGGGCACCCAGCTAGGCGGCAGGTACACGGTGGGCACCTATTTGAGCGCCGACGGTGACGGTCTTGCCTACCGCGGCGTGCTGAACGACGAAAAGAAATTCGTCCTCATCAAGGAATATTTCCCGGTCACACTCTGCAACGGCCGCAGCGCCGACGGTGCGCTGATGCCCAAGGAGGAGAAGGAGGTCCTGTTCAAGACGAGCCGGATGGACTTCAAGGACCTGTACGACGACCTGAAAAACCTGACCCCGGCCACCGGCCTGTCCACGATTCTGGACGTTATGGAGGAAAACAACACGGTCTACGCCGTGGAGGAGAGCGAGAAGGGCATGACCCTGTCGCATTATCTGCACCTGCGCAGCCGCACGCTGACCCCCGCCGAGGCCCGCACGCTGCTGCAGCCCATCATGGAGGGCGTGGCCCTGCTGCACAAGTCGGGGCTGATCCACCGCGGCATCTGCCCGGACAACATCGTGCTGCCCATCGACGGCACGGCCCGCCTGACCGGTTACGGCACGCTGGCGCTGCGCACCGGCGGCAGCGAGCTGAAGAGCCAGCTCTATCCGGGCTACGCCGCGCCGGAGCAGTACTCTGCCGCCGAGTTCAGCGGGCGCTACACCGATGTTTACGCGCTGGCCGCGGTCTGCTACAGGATGGTCACAGGGCAGACGCCCGTCGCCGCGCCCCAGCGCAAGGTGCGGGACAGCCTCGAGTCGGCGCACAGCCTCGAGGCGGGTGTGCCTACATGGTTCTCGCAGGTGCTGGCCTGCGCGCTGCGGCTGGACCCCGCCAAGCGGATGCAGACCGTGCCCGAGCTGATGAGTGCCCTGACCGACCCGAATGTCGCAAACGCGATGTTTGAGAAGGGCGACAACCAGATCAGCACCCGCAAGATCATGGCCGTGTCGCTCGTCGTCATCTTTGTGCTGGTCGTGCTGCTGCTCTGGAGCCTGATAGGCGGCAGCAAGGCTGACAGCGCCCCTGCCGCAACGCCGCAGCCGACGGCAGCCGGCACGGCGGGGGAGACCACCGCCGAGACCGTGCCGAATCTGGTCGGCCTGCGCTACACTACTGACATCAAGGGTAACAGCGCCTACGACGACTACCGCATCGTGATGGTGGAGCAAAGCTCCGACATCGTGGCGCAGGGCGTGGTCATCAGCCAGGATCCGCCGGCGGGCAGTGAGAAGCTGATGGACGACCAAATCATCCAGATCACGGTCAGCAGCGGCCCGAGCCTTGTGGAGATGCCGGACATCATCGGCTTTACCCAGGCCAATGCCAGCAAAAAGCTGGACGCGCTGGGCATCCAGTACAAGATGGTCATGGTGGATAACGACGGTACGATGGCCGCGGGCTGTGTGGCGAGCACCGACTACAAGGCCGGAACGAAGATAAACACCGAGAATGTGACTGTCATCGTCAGCATCGCCGGGGAGCGGGATGACACGCTGGTGGCGCAGAGGGGGAATGCGGCAGAAAGCAATTCGGCTTCCCCTGAGGGGGAAGCTGTCACCGAAGGTGACTGATGAGGGGCAGGTTTTCCGTGATACCCCGCTAACGGGTGACCACAGGAACGCCGCCCCTCATCCGGCCCTGCGGGGCCACCTTTCAGTCTACGCGCTAAGAGCCGCCTTCGGCGGTTGCGCTCCGACACGCGCCTGCGGGCGCAGCCCCAAGGGGGAAGGCGAAGCAAAACAAAAAAGAGCAGTCTCGCAAGAGACTGCTCTTTTTCAGTGCATTTCAGGCAATGCCGACGCGGCGAGATTAGTCGCTGACGTAGGGCATCAGAGCCATGTAGCGGGCACGCTTGATGGCAACCGTCAGCTCACGCTGATGGAAAGCGCAGGTACCGGTAACACGGCGGGGAATGATCTTGGCGCGCTCGCTCACGTACTTGCGCAGGCGGGGCAGATCCTTGTAATCGATGTGCTCGACGCGGTCAACGCAGAAGGAGCAAACCTTCTTGCGGCCACGATGCATCGGACGAGAAGAACGATCCATAGCCATTGTGGAAACCTCCTTGTTAGAATGATACTTTCGATTTTAGAACGGCAGGTCGCCCTCATCCTCGATCAGTGCAAAGTCGTCATTGCTGCCGGCAGAATAGCTCGGCGCAGGGGCGGCCTGTGCAGCGGGACGGGGAGCGGGGGCTGCCGTGGGTGCGCCGTAACCGGCATCACCCATCGGTGCGGCGTTTGCGGATTTGGGAGCGGCAAAGTTGACGTTGTTGGCCACGATCTCAATCGCGGTGCGGTTGTTGCCGTTCTTGTCCTGATAGCTGCGGCTCTGCAGACGGCCGTCAATGGCGATCAGAGAACCCTTCTGGAAATACTTGCAGACAAACTCTGCCGTGCGGTCCCAGGCGACAACATCCAGCCAGTCAGCCTGACTCTGGCCGTTGGCGTCACGGCGTCCGCGATCACAAGCGATGCGGAACGACGCAACGTTCTTGCCCGTCGTAGTCTGGCGCAGCTGCGGGTCCGCGGCAAGGCGGCCCATGATTGCAACAACATTCAGCATTGGTTTACTCCTTACTCCTCAACAGCAAGAGTCATGCTGCGAAGAACGCCCTCGGTGATCTTGAAAACGCGGTCCAGCTCAGCCGGGAAATCGGGCTCGCTGGTGAAGCTGATCACCGTGTACACACCCTCGGTCTCATCGTTGATGGGGTAAGCAAGACGCTTCTTGCCCCAATCATCAACAGAATCGATCGTACCATTCGCTGCGATCAGGTTCTTGAACTTGTTGATCAGAGCGTTGGAAGCCTCTTCGTCGAGGTTCGCGGTGGTAACCATCATGGTTTCGTACTTAGCCATATTCTGTGCACCTCCTTTTGGACATTAGGCCTTCTCTTTTAACGGAAAAGACAAGGATAACCGTGTGATTTCACACAGCATCTAATTATAACAAGTAAATCCGCGTTTGTCAACGCAAAATTTGCTCTGCACAGCACAAAATTGCGGATTTTTTAAAAAAACCTGGACGTTCCGTAAAAGTGTCCTATTGCTTTTTCTGCCCGCTTTGCTATAATGGGCTTAATAATGTACAAGTCTTGCTTGCATAGCCGGACGCGGCGCTAGTAGGGGCGAGCATTGCTCGCCCGCTGCCCGCTTGCCATGCAGGAAACGATGGGGGAACGCAGGGCAGCGATAAGGCTGCGCGGGCGACCAATGGTCGCCCTTACATGTGTTCCCGCTTTGAAAAAGAGAAATGGAGCGTTCGTATGAGAATCGTGGTCGTCGGCCTTGGCAAGGTTGGCCGTGCCCTGACCGCCCAGCTTACGGCGGAAAATAACGACATCGTCGTCATCGACCAAAACCCTGACCTGATCGAGGACATTGTCAATATCTATGACGTGCGCGGTCTGGCCGGCAACGGCGGCTGCTATGACGTGCAGAAGGAGGCGTTTGAGGACGGCGCAGACCTGCTGATCGCCACAACGTCCAGTGATGAGATCAACATCCTGGCCTGCCTCGTCGCCAAAAAGCTGGGCACGCAGCACACGATTGCGCGTATCCGCAACCCGGAGTATGAGAAGCAGCTGCGCTTTATGCGCGATGACCTTGGTCTGTCGATGTTCGTCAACCCGGAAAAAGCCACGGCGCGTGAGATCGCCCGCGTGCTGCGTTTCCCGTCTGCCATCAAGCGTGAGCAGTTCTGCCGCCAGCGGTTTGAGCTGATCGAGTACCGCCTGGCCGACGACAACCCGCTGGTGGGCTTGCAGCTGTCGGACCTGTACCGCAATATCCGGGTCAAAATTCTGATCTGCGCCGTCGCCCGCGGCAGCGAGACGATCATCCCCACGGGTATGTTTACGCTGCGGGCCGGGGACAAGATCTATCTGACGGCCTCGGCCCGGGATCTGGAATCCTTCTTCCGCAAGCTGAACCTGTTCAAGGCCAAGGCCAGCAACGTCATGATTGTCGGTGCAAGCCGGATGACCTACTATCTGGTCAAGGAGCTGCAGGACATCCAGAAGCGGGTGACCGTCATCGACAGCGATGCGGCCCGCTGCCAGGAGATGAGCGAGAAGTTCCCCGGCGTGCTGGTCATCCACGGCGACGGTGCGGATGCCGAGCTGCTGAGTGAGGAGCGCATCACCGATATGGACGCCTTTGTGGCGCTGACCGGCCTGGACGAAACAAACATCATTCTGGCGATGTACGCCTCCCAGATAAACTCCTGCAAGGTCGTGGCCAAGATCAACCGCGAGTCCTTCGCCGAGCTGGCCGCTGCCAAGGGGATGGTGGACAGCGTCGTCTCCACGGCGTCGGTCACGTCGGAGTCCATTGCCATGTACGTCCGCGCCATGCAGAACAGCTTTGAGTCGGAGAACATCAAGACGCTGCACCGTCTGGTGGGCGGGCGCGTGGAGGCGCTGGAATTCAACGTTGCGCCGGGTTTGCCGTTCATCGGCGTGCCGCTGAAGGATCTGACCCTGCGCAAGGGGCTGCTGGTGGCGGGCATCGTGCGCCGCAATGGCCAGACGGTCATCCCGTCCGGCAACGATGCCCTGCAGGAGGGCGACGATGTCGTCATCGTCACCACCGACACAACGCTGCACTCGCTGCGCGACATTGTAAAGTGAGGGCGCAGTCATGAACTATAAAATGGTAGGGTTTGTGCTGGGGCGCATCTTCCTGATCGAAGCAGCCCTCATGCTCTTTCCCATGGGCTGCGCCGCCATCTACGGCGAGTGGAGCGTTGTGCTTTCCTTCCTGTGGCCGACGCTGATCGTGCTGGCGCTGGGCCTGATAACCAGCCTGCGCACCCCCCAAAACACGAAAATCTACGCCCGCGACGGCCTGGCCATCGTGGCGCTTGTTTGGGTGCTGATGTCGGTTTTCGGCGCACTGCCGTTTGTCATCTCCGGCGAGATACCGTCCTTTGCCGATGCTTTTTTTGAGACGGTCTCGGGCTTTACGACGACAGGCTCGACAATTCTGACCGACGTCGAGGCGCTGAGCCACGGCACGCTGTTCTGGCGCAGCTTTTCCCACTGGATCGGCGGCATGGGCGTGCTGGTCTTTGCCATGGCCGTGCTGCCCATGACCGATGGCCGTGCCATGCACCTGATGCGCGCCGAGGTCCCCGGCCCGACCTGCGGAAAAATTTCCAGCAAGCTGAGCGACAGCGCAAAGATTTTGTATGCCATTTATCTGGTCATGACCGTCATCGAGACGATTCTGCTCTGCGCGGGCGGTATGCCGCTGTTTGACGCGCTCATTCATGCGTTCGGCACGGCGGGCACGGGCGGCTTCAGCAACAAGGCGCTGAGCGTCGGCGCGTACAACAGCCCGTATTTTGAGATCGTCATCGGCGTGTTCATGCTGCTGTTCGGCATTAACTTTAACCTGTATTATTTCCTGCTGCTGCGTCATTTCCGTGAGGCGTTCGCTTCCGAGGAGATGCACGTCTACTTAGGCATCGTCGCGTTCTCGACGCTGACGATCACGGCGAACATCGCGAGTATGTACGACAGTGTCGGCACGGCGCTGCGCACGGCGTTCTTCCAGGTGTCGTCCATTGTCACGACCACCGGCTACGCCACGGCGGACTTCAACCTCTGGCCGACCTACTCCCGCACCGTGATCGTGATCCTGACGTTTGTGGGCGCATGCGCGGGCTCGACGGCGGGCGGCTTGAAAGTATCGCGCGTCATCATCCTTTTCAAGGCGGCACGGCAGGACCTGAACAAGATGCTGCACAGCCATGCCGTGACGACGGTCCGCTTTGAGGGCAAACCGCTGGACGAAAAGACGCTGCGCGGTGTGCACAACTATTTCAACATTTATATGCTGCTGCTGACGCTGTCGGTGCTGCTGCTCTCGCTGGACGGGTTCGATCTGGTGACGACGTTTACATCCGTCGCGACCTGCCTGAACAACGTCGGTCCCGGCCTTGAGATGGTCGGCCCGATGGGCAGCTTTGCGGATTTCTCCGCTCCGGCCAAGCTGCTGCTGGCCTTTGACATGCTGGCGGGCCGTCTGGAGCTCTACCCGATGCTGGCCCTTTTTGCCCCGCGCCTCTGGCGCAAGCGCATCAACGCGATGCACGAGGCAAGAGCGAAGTAAGGGGGAGGGCGGGTGTTCTTTCTTTACAAAGAAAGAACCAAAGAAATTCCAAACCAATACAATCATAGAACCGGGC
>ENA-USTZ01000772-USTZ01000772.1-human-gut-metagenome-genome-assembly--contig:-NODE-772-length-13745-cov-4.778022_pt1 | contig 13745 bp, 8 predicted proteins | sample MGYA00250049_ERZ773375 | MGnify/ENA primary metagenome ERZ773375 (study PRJEB29103, sample SAMN06111956) | human gut metagenome | biome: human gut; feature: ankylosing spondylitis patient; material...
GCCGAGATGCTGCACGATCTGGATAATTTTGGCGAGCAGCCGCTGCTGCAAACGGCCTACGAGATCGCCCGCTGGCATCACGAACGCTGGGATGGGCGCGGTTACCCGGATGGGCTGAAGGCCGATGAGATCCCCATCAGCGCACAAGTGGTCTCACTGGCCGACGTATACGATGCACTGACCAGCGAACGCTGCTATAAGAAAGCCTTTTCCCACGAAAAAGCCGTGCAGATGATCCTGAACGGCGAGTGCGGAGCGTTCAACCCGCTGCTGCTGCAATGCCTGACCGACATGCAGGCCGACCTGAAAGAAGAATTACGGCAGCAGGACTGAGCAGCGGATGCAATAAAAACAGGAGAACGAAAAGCCCAAATGAAACACAGAATCTCACGCCGTGCATTTCTGCGCGGCTGCACGCTGCTGGCGGCATCTGCTGCCGTTGGCAGTCTGACTTCCTGCGGCGGAACGGACGCGAAGGACGGCGGCCTTCCGCTGATCCTTGTGGGGAGCGATACCTATCCGCCCTATATTTACCTGAACAATGACGGTGTTCCCGCCGGGATCGACGTGGAGATCGCCACCGAAGCATTCCGCCGTATGGGGTATGCTGCCCGGTTTGAACCGATCGATTGGGAGCAAAAAACAAATCTGGTGGAAAGCGGTACCATCGACTGCATCTGGGGCTGCTTTTCCATGGATGGGCGCGAGGAGATATACCGCTGGGCGGGGCCCTACATGGTGAGCCGTCAGGTGGTTGCAGTGGATGCCGACAGCAGCATCCGGACACTCGGCGACCTTGCCGGAAAGACCATTGCCGTGCAGAGCACCGGCAAGCCGGAGGAGATCTTTCTCAGCGGCTCCGACCCGCGCATCCCGCAGGGAGTCGAGGTGTTCAGCACCGAAGACAGAAGCGTGCAGTACGCGATGCTGGCCTGCGGCTATGTGGATGCCATCGCTGCCCATGAGACGGCCATCCTGCAATACATGAAGGACAATTCCGTGGAGTTCCGCATCCTCGAAGAACCACTGCTGGTCACCGGGCTGGGCGTCGCCTTTGCCAAAAACGACAGCCGCGGGCTGGACCACCAGCTGAACGATACCTTTGCGCAGATGCGCACAGACGGCACGCTGGAGCAGATCCTTGGCAAATATCTTGAACATGCTTCGCAGTATCTGGAGGTGGACACCCTTGGCGCATAAAAACAGGACCTTCCCGGATACGTGGAGATGGGGGCTCCATCTGATCGTCGGCGTGCTTTTTATGGCCGGCATCGTTTTTCTCTCAGGTTGGCGGGCACTGCGCGCAACGGAGGAACGTTTCTGCCAGACCCTTGATTTTGTCAAATCGCAATCCACCAGCTTTGAAAAGTACAACGATACGGTTACGGCCAAAGCGCTCCGCCGCGCAGCGGTGTCAGTGCATCAGCTGGCGCAGGACCCGGCGCTGGACCTTTCCGACCCGCAGTGCCTGAAAAAGCAGACAGAGACCCTCTGGCTCACAGGAATCTCGGTTCTGGCCCCGGACGGTACGCTCCTGTGCGAATCCACAACGAACGGCATCGGCTACGCCCGGTTTGGAGAACAGCTCAAAAATGACGCCCTTCTGGACGTTTTCGCTTACCCGCAAAAGACTTACCTGAAGCGGGTCCTGCTGGAAGATGGGTCTGCCGTGGATGTTGCGGCATATCGGGCAGAAGAAAAAGATGAGATCCTGCTTACCTACCGCTATACCCCGGCAGAATTTGTTGAGGGAACGGCCCTGTCCATCCAGAGTGTACTGGACGGCTACTCGGCTGAGACCAGCGGCACATTGTTCATCGTGCAGAACAATCATGTCATTGCCTCCAACCGCCCGGAGCTGATCGGGCAGGATGTTGCAGACAGTCCGCTGGTGCAGGGGATCCGCAAAGTCGTGACCGCCGAAACGCTGACCCATACCCGCGGTTGGAACGGCTCCGGCTGCTATTTTGGAATGTACTGCCATGGAAGAACATTCGATCTCTATGCGTATACGGAGGAAAGATCGGTCTTCCGGGAATCCCTTCCGTCGATCCTGATGGCGATGGTCGGTTACATCCTGCTTGTAATGGTCCTTCAGGTGCTGCGCAGACGCTCCGTGCGGGAGATGGAGCAGCAGAAGAAAGAACAGGAGAAGAAGTATCAGGCTCAGCTGGAGGAACAGAACCGCAAACTGGAGATCGCACTCCAGCACGAGGGGGCGGCAAACCGTGCCAAGCGGGAGTTCCTGTTCAATATGAGCCACGATATCCGCACCCCCATGAACGCCATCATCGGCTTCACCTCGCTGGCTGCGACCCATATTGATAATAAGGAACAGGTGCTGGACTACCTGAAAAAGATCTCTACCTCCAGCCAGCATCTGCTTTCCCTCATCAATGATGTGCTGGATATGAGCCGCATCGAGAGCGGAAAGGTAAAAATTGAAGAAAAAGCGGTGCATCTGCCGGATCTCGTCCACGATGTGCGCTCCATCATCCAGCCCAATGTTTCGGCAAAGCGGCTGTCGCTTTTCATCGATACCATGGATGTGGAGAATGAGGACATCATCACCGACCCACTGCGGTTGAACCAGATCTTGCTGAACATTTTGTCCAACGCCATCAAGTTCACCCCCACAGGCGGCATGATCAGCCTCCGCATTGCCCAGAAGAACGGTGCGCCCAAGGGCCGTGGCTGCTATGAGTTCCGCATCAAGGACAATGGCATCGGCATGAGCGAGGAGTTCCAGAAGCACATTTTTGAGGCGTTCAGCAGGGAAGAAAGCTCCACTGTCAGCGGCATTCAGGGCACCGGTCTGGGCATGTCCATCACCAAGAACATTGTGGACCTGATGGGCGGCACCATCGCCATTGAAAGCGAACCGGGCAAGGGCAGCGAATTCATCGTAGACCTCTGCTTCGCACTCAGCGGACAAAAGGTGGAACCAAAGCTGCTCCCGCAGCTGGAAGGGCTGCGTGCGCTGGTGGCAGACGATGATACCGACACCTGCCTGAGCGTCAGCACCATGCTGTCTAAGATCGGGATGCGGCCGGAGTGGACGATCTCCGGCAGGGAAGCGGTGATCCGCACCCGGTATGCCATGGAACAGGGCGACGAGTTCAGCGTCTACATCATCGACTGGCTGATCCCCGATATGAACGGCATCGAGGTCGTGCGGCAGATCCGCAAGGTGATCGGGAAAAACTGCCCCATCATCATCCTGACGGCCTACGACTGGGCAGATATCGAAGAGGAAGCCCGCGCCGCCGGTGTGACCGCCTTCTGCGAAAAGCCGCTGTTCCTTTCCGAACTGCGCAAAGTGCTGGCAGAACCCTTCTGCGCAGAGTCTGCCCCCGAACCATCGCAGCCAAATGCCGCCGGTCTCAAGGGAAAGAAGCTTTTGTTGGTGGAGGACAATGCGCTGAACCGTGAGCTTGCACAGGAGATTTTGAAGGAAGCGGGCTTTGCGGTGGACACTGCTGAGGATGGTGAGATCGCCGTCCGGAAGATGAAGCAGGCAGCCCCCGGGCAGTACGACCTGATCTTAATGGACATCCAGATGCCCAAGATGGACGGCTACGAGGCGACGCGGCAGATCCGTGCCCTGCCGGATGCTGCAAAGGCAGACATTCCCATCTTTGCAATGACGGCAAACGCCTTTGAAGAAGACCGTCAGAATGCTTTGAAGGCCGGGATGAACGGCCACATTGCAAAACCGCTGGATATCCCGCATCTGCTGCAGGTCCTTGCAGACGTACTAAAATCATAACACCAGCCGACGAAAACAAAAGCACCCGCAGCAAACTTCGCAGAGGTTCTTGACCTCCGAATGCGAATGGCTGCGGGTGCTTTATTTTTTATGCCTGACAGGCGGTTGGGTCACAGGATCTTGTGCAGCTCCTGCACCAAGTCGCCGATGACGATGGGCTTGGACAAAAAGCCGTTCATGCCGTTTTCCATGGCGTTGCGGCGATCCTCATCGAAGGCATTGGCGGTCATGGCAAGGATCGGAATTCCGGCCAGAGCGGGATCTTCCAGAGCGCGGATCTGCCGGGTGGCGGTATAGCCGTCCATGACCGGCATCTGCACATCCATCAGCACCAGATCATAGCTGCCCGGCGCGGCGGTGCTGACCTTTTCCACCGCCACGGCACCATTTTCAGCCGTATCGACCCGGAAGCCGTACTCCTGCAGAATTTCCTGCGCGATCTCGCGGTTCAGCTCGTTGTCCTCCACCAGCAGGATGTGTCTGTCCTTGAAGTCGGCGTCCTCTTCCGGCAGAAGTTCCTGCGACGCATCCGTCAGCTTCTGGCCGAGGGCACTCATCAGGGTCTCGCGCAGGTCGGACATGAACATGGGCTTGGAACAGAAGGCGGTCACACCGGCAGCCTTTGCCTCCACTTCAATATCCGACCAATCGTAGGCCGTCAGGATGATGATGGGCGTATCATCGTGCAGGCTGCGGATCTGGCGGGTGACCTCGATGCCGTTCATATCCGGCAAGCGCCAGTCGATGATATAGGCGTGGTAGACATCGCTCATCTCGATGGACTGCCGCGCGCGCAGCACCGCTTCCTTGCCGGAAAGGGTCCACTCGGCGCGCATACCCACCTTGACCAGCATCTTTGTCACGCTGTCGCAGGTGTTGAAATCGTCGTCCACCACCAGCGCCTTCAGGCCCTCCAGCTCGGTGATCTTTTCCACCGGGCGGTGCTCGGCCTGAGTGCGCATGGGCACACAGATGATAAACTCGCTGCCCTTGCCCTGCGCCGTCTGCACCTCGATGGTGCCGCCCATCATATCCACGATGTTCTTGGTGATCGCCATGCCAAGGCCGGTGCCTTGTATCCGGCTGACCGTGGAGGTGCGCTCCCGCTCGAAGGGCTCAAAGATCTTTTTGGCGAACTCCGGGCTCATGCCGATGCCGTTATCCTTGATGCGGAACTCGTACTGCCCGCAGCCGTGCACTTTACCGGCAAGCTGCCGCACCCGCACCGAGACTGTGCCGCCCGCCGGGGTAAACTTGATGGCGTTGGACAGCAGGTTCAGCAGGATCTGGTTCAGCCGGGTCTTGTCGCAGTAGACGTCCTCGTCGGTCACATCCGTGGCGTCCATATAAAGTTCCAGCTGCTTTGCGTAAATTTGACCGCTGACGATGGTTTTCAGGTCGTGCAGCACATCCGAAAGGTTGACTTCCACCTCTTCCAGATGGATCTTTCCGCTTTCGATGCGGCTCATATCCAGCACATCGTTGATGAGGGAGAGCAGATGGTTGCTGGATGCAAGGGTCTTAGCCAGATAATCCTTTACCCGCTCCTTGTCGTCGATATTGCTGAGCGCCAAGGTAGTAAAGCCGATGATGGCGTTCATGGGGGTGCGGATGTCGTGGGACATATTGGAAAGGAAGGTGCTCTTGGCGCGGTTGGCGGTCTCGGCGGCAGCAACGGCATCGGAAAGGGCTTGGTTGATCTGTTTGTCGGCGGTGCGGTCAGACATGACGAGGATATACTTGGTTCTGCCTTCTACCTCGCTGCCCATGGCAATGATGTGGAACCAACGCAGCTCTCTGGTCTCCTGATGGATATACGCCGCATCCCACTCGCGCTGTTCCCCGCGGGAAAGCCCCTCCAGAAAGTTCTTGTCGCGGTCCGGGTCGTTCTGGGGGCGCAGTTCCGCAAGAGCATGGACATCCTGCCGGACTGTTTTCCACGGGATGCCCAGCAGACGCCCAATGTTCGGGCTGACATAATCCGTCTTGGAAGTTTTTGCGTCCAGCATCAGAAAAACATCGTCCACATTCAGCGAGAGCTTTCGGAATAATTCGTCCCGGGACAGGATCTCGGTGTTCTTCCGGCGCACAGTCGCACGGTTTCTGCGCACGATGAGCAGAATGACCAGCACCGCAAGGCCGAAGGCGATGCCTACTACGATCTGGATCGTATAGGACCACAGCTTATCCAGACTGGCATTGACGATGCTGACCGGCACAAGCCCCACCATCGTCCAGCTCTGGACCGCCGTGCCCTCGTAGACCAGATAATAGCTGGTATCGCCCAGCTTTACCTTCATGTTTCCGCTTCTGCCCTGCGCAAAGGCATTGGACAGATCAAGGATCTGCTCCTCGGTAAGATCGGAGTGGTCGCGCAGCATCGCAATGAAGTTGTAGATCGTTTTCTTGCGGTTTACGGAATTGTCGATCACCACCCGCCCATCCGAGTAGATCACATAGTTGCTGGCATTGCCCTGAAAAGCAGAGTTGTCCAGCAGCCGCAGCACAGCATCGTTATAATAGGAAATGGCAATGGCATCGTAGGCAAAGCCCCGGTAGCTGCCCTGCGTTTCGGGGCAGACAAACACAAGCAGCTGGGGTTTGCCGGGCAGCGCTGTATTCATGACGATATCGTCGCCGTCGGCAAGCATTTCGTCCAGATTGGTCTGCAAGCCAAGGTAGCCGGTTTCCCCGGTCACGGTCGTATAGTTGCCGTCGTAGGAAAGAAAGTAAAAGCTGGCAAATCCGGTGTCCTGCTGCGCTTTCTCGATATACGCCTGAATCTCTGCTTCATCGGAAGTGCTTTCCAGAAAGCGGTTGTACAGATGCAGATAGGTCAGGTTCTTGCGCACCATCTGGTTCAGCATGTTGTTGGATTTGTGCAGCACTTCTTCCAGATGCGAGGTGCTTTCCTGATAGATGATCTGGGACACAAACGAGAGGTACCGGACGCAGAAGCCAGCCGCCAGAAAGACCAGCAGAAGGAGGGCACAAGCGGCAGAGAGCCATTTTTGCCGGAGATGGCGGTGCTGGAGATGCCGGTTTCGTTTGATTTCGTGGGTTTTGTCTGCCATTCCGCTCACCTCAACGTGATGTAGTTTTCAGGTTCTGCAAGCGCTGCGCCGCCGCCGGAGACGTGATCGCGCCATCTGTCTTTTACCCATGTATCTTCGGCCAAAGGCGTGCCGCTTCCGCTGGCAAGCAGCGCTTCCATCTGTTTTTCCGTGGCCAGACAGGTCACGGTAACGGTGTCGTCGTCCTTCAGCGGCTGCCCGTTCCGGGTGATGCCGGTCAGGGTATAGCTGCCGCTTGCCTCTTTTACCTCTACGGCAATGCCGCTGACCACCGGCAGAGAACCGCGGTTGAAGGGCACAAAGCCACCCTCGCAGCCTTCCACAAAGGCGCGGACGAGTTCCTTCAGCTCGGCACCGGTCATGGTGCGCTGGCGGGACATCAGACCGTTGGGCATGATCATGGAAGCCGCCATCTTTTGGGTATAGTCCGCCTGCAGCACACTGCCGGTAAAGCTGTTGGCGGTGGCGATGAGTACATCGGTGCCATAAACGCCCCGCAGCGTGTTCGCCATAACGGAGAAGGAAGCGCTGCCGCCGTTTGCGTGGAACACGTTGGAATAGCTTTGCCCGGAGGTCAGCACGATCTCCTCATCGGCAGACCCATTCTCGGCAAGGAGTTGGGAATTGAATGCCTGATACGCTTGCTGTGCCGTGTACTCGCCCGCGATCATTTTGGAGACCACATCCTTGGAGACGGCAAAGAAATCGTTGGAGGCGATGCGGATATACATGTGGTTCTCTTCCACAACGCTGCGCACATCCTTCAGATACTCGGTCAGGCGCAGGGGAACGTTCTGGCTGTAGCTCAGCATATCCTGCCCGTCAGAGATAATGCGGTTCTGCGCCTCCTCGGAGAGCATAACGTTCAGCACCTTCATGGCTTTTTCGCGGCGCGCGGCGTCCTGCTCCAGATCACGGTTCAGGGCAACTTGGAAATAGGGGGTGGTCATGATCCACTTTTCGCCGTTCTGGCTGAAGAAGGGCAGAAAGATCGTGTCGATGCCCTCGTCCCGAAACATCTTGACACCGGCAGAGCTGCCAAAGTACATGGCGACCTCTCCGTTCCGAAACATCCCGGTCACAGCGTCGTAATTCAACACAAGGTCGTCTGCCGTAAGGTGGGTATCCTGAATGAACTGGGCCATCCGTTCAAATGCCCCCGGCCACACGGTGTCGTCCAGACCCACCCGTGTGGTGCTGGCAGGGTCGCTGTAAGCAGTGCGCCACTTGCGCCCATCAGTCGTGGTAAGCTCGGCAGCGGAAAGCCCCTGCAGCGTTTCCATGCAGGTGTAGTCGTAGGTATAATCGGCGGTAAAGCCGCGGATGCCCACCTTCTCAAACGCCTGACAGGCCGAAACGAAGCTCTCGTAATCGGTAGGCAGGGGGATACCGTACTGCTCAAAAAGGCTGCGGTTGACCACAAAGCCGTGGGCATCGGCGCAGACCGGCAGCCAGTTCACGCTGCCGTCCTCGTTTTTGAAGCTGTTGAGGTAGGTGTTGTACACAGCACCCGCCTCGTTGGTCAGGGCAAGGTTCATCAAACTGTCCTTCAAAGGCGCTGCATCGTGCAGCGAGAAGCGGCAGCAGGTGATGATATCCGGCAGACCGCCGTTCTCCTGCAAAAACTTATAAAAATCCAGATCGTTGTTGCCTACGATGAACTCGATGTTCACATCCGGCAGCTGGGACTGAACATAGGGGGCATAGGTCTCGTACAGGCTGGTGCTCCACAGATACACCTGAATGGTCTGGGCATCTTCCTGCTCCTGTACCTGTTCTGCGTTTTTTGCGCCGCAGCCGGTCAGCAGGGAAAGCCCCATCGCCAGTGCTGCCAGCACGGATATCAGGCGGCGCAATGTTCTTTTGTACATCAAATCGTTCTCCTCACAACTCTTGGTCAGCCGCTGTTTTGCGGCAAAGCTGCTGTGGCTTATGGACCTACATCGCTGCCCGCAAGAGTGTGCGCGGTAAAACCTGCCCACGGAAATGCGTGCGTCCCGTTTTGCGATCCCGAATACCACAAAAGGCACTTGAAAAGGCGTAGGCACAGCAGGACAGAGACATAAAAATATTCTACCACCACCATGAAGGCTTTTCAATATAATTTCATGGATTTCTTCATAAAAGCAACGTGTGTCCTGTTTCTTTGGGCCAGTGGATGCTGCTTTTTGCATCAACGCACAGGGTGGGCGAAAAACTGTGGGACAGCCTGTGTTCCCGCACCACGCTCTTGACACACCCATCCCTTCTGGTACAATGGTTGTATCTACAACGTTGTATCTACATCATTCCAACAGATCCCGGAGGCATTTATGGACATTGCGGAGATCGAGGCGGCGCTGAAAAAGCTGTACGTCGTCTCCAAGACCGAGAGCCGGGCGGGCTTCCAGCACTTCCGGAACGCAGCAGAAGGGAAGACCACCGATGAACCCTGAGAAAAACTTCTGCCCTGATCGGGTCCTTTCCTACTTCCGGCTGGAGTGGCTGCCGCTGGCCTTCGTGACCCTTTCGGGCCTTGTGTATAACATCGGTCTGCTGGCGACGCCGTGGTTCGAGGGCCGTCTGGCTCAGTGCCTTGCCGACATCCTCGGCGGCAGCGAGACTGCGGCAAAGATGGCCATGCTGGTGTCGGCCTACATCCTCGTCACCTTGCTGGTGCAGGCGGCGCGGTTCGTCAAGCGGTTCTGCGTCCGCCGGTTCGCCAACAACATCGACCGCCGGATGAAGGGCATCCTCTACGCCAATCTGGTGCGCCAGAGCCGCGCTGCCCTCGAAAAAGAGGGGGCCGGTGAGCTGATGACCAAAGCGATCTCCGACGTGGACGACTGCGTGGAGGGAATGCGGAAATTCACCACCGAGGTCTTCGACACCGGCGTGGCGCTGGTGGGCTATGCGGTCATGCTGCTGGTGTACGATTGGCGGCTGGCCCTGCTCAGCCTGCTCTTCACGCCGGTGTCCTACGTCTGCGCCGCGGGGATGAAAAAGCCGGTGCAGCGCGCCGGAGCGGCCCATAAAAAGGCGGCCGGTGCCCTGAGCGCCGCCACGCTGGATCGCGCCCAGAACGCGGTCACTTATCGCATCTACGGCTGCGAGGACGCCCGCGCGGAAAAATACGAGGACGCCCTGAACACCTACGAAAAGACCGCCGTCCGCAGCAACGTCTGGCAGTCGGCCCTGCCGCCCCTCTATCTGGCGGCGTCGGAGGCGGGCGTGCTCTTCATCCTCTGGTTCGGCGCCAAGAACGTTCTCGGCACCGGGTGGAGCGTGTGGGACATCGCGGCCTTTACCACCTTCCTGTCCTGCTTCACCAAACTGGTGGTCAAGTCCTCCAAGGCGGCCAAGCTCTTCAACGCGGTGCAGAAGGCCGAAGTCTCGTGGACGCGGATCAAGCCCCTGATGAAGCAGCCGGAACAGCTGGCTCCTCTCCGCATCCCGGAACCGGCGGATGTGACGCTGGAAAACCTCTCCTTTGCCTATGGCGGGGAGCCTGTCTTCACCGGCCTGAGCCTGACGGCCCGCCCCGGCGATATCATCGGCATCACCGGCCCGGTGGCCTGTGGCAAATCGACGCTGGGCCGTGTTTTCCTCTGTGAGGCTCCCTACGGCGGCTCGGCCCGGTTCGGCGGGACCGAGTTCTCCGCACTGACGCCCCGGCAGATCTCCGCCACCGTCGGCTATCTGGGCCATGACCCGGAGCTGAGCGCCGACACGGTGCAGAACAACGTCCTCTGCGGCAGCGAACAGGAGGCTGAACTCTATCTGGCTGAGGCTGCGCTGGACGACGAGGTGCGCCGGATGGAGCAGGGGCTGGAGACCGTCATCGGCCCCGGCGGCACCCGCCTTTCGGGCGGTCAGGCGCAGCGGCTGGCGCTGGCACGGACGCTGGCCCATCGGCGCCCGGTGCTGGTCCTCGACGACCCCTTCTCCGCGCTGGACCGCAATACCGAGGACATCGTCTTCCGAAATTTGCAGGAGTACGCCAAAGATAAGGTCGTGTTCCTGATCTCCCACCGGCTGTACCACTTCCCTCAGATGCAGCAGGTGATCTTCATGGACGGCGGCAAGACCACCGTCGGCACCCACGCCGAGCTGATGGCTGCGGAGCCGGTCTACCTCCAGCTCTACGAAAGCCAGACCAGCCAGAAGGGAGGCGAGGGAGCATGAAGACTGATCGCAAAAATGGCGTGTTCACGGCCATTCGGATGGCGGCTGCGTCCCATCCGCTCCTCACGGCGGGCACGCTGCTCTGCGTGGCGGCGTCGGTGGCGGCATCGCTGCTGCCGCCGCTGCTGCTGGCCCGCGTCATCGACAAGCTCACCGCCGGCCTCCCGCTGACGTTCTGGGCCGTGCTGGCCTACTTCGGCAGCCTTGCACTGGAGGGCGGGCTCTCCTCGGCGCAGGAAAGTCTGCTGGTCCTCTTCGGCCAGAAAATGACCCACGCCCTCCGCTCGGAGATGTCCCGGAAGCTGACCCGGCTGCCCGCCAGCACGCTGGCGGCCCAGAACCCCGGCGAGGTGGCAGCCCGCTTTTCGAGCGATGTGGACACGGTGGAAGCGCTGTTCACGTCCGGCATCATCAGCATGGTGGCAGATGCGTGCCGCATCCTCTCGATCCTCGCGGTCATCGCCGTGAAGAACTCCGGCCTTGCGGTGATCCTGCTGCTGGTGCTGCCGTTGCTCGCGGCGTTCACCCGCCATGTGCAGAAGCGGATGCTGGCCGCCCAGCTGGACAACCGCCGGGCCGTGGCCGCTGTTTCCGGTCAGGTGCCGGAGACGCTGCACAACATCCGCACCATCCGGGCGCTGGGGCTGGAGGACTACAGGGAGCGCCGGTATGACCGCTGCATCGGGGCCGGCTACGCCGCCATGGAGCGCACCAACTTCTACGACGCCCTCTATTCGCCGGTGGTGCTGGTGCTGAACGCCGTGGTGGTGGGCATCGTCATGCTCCTGTCCGCCTCCGGCGATCCGACGGTCCTGACCTTCTTCGGCATGTCGGCGGGCACCTCGGTGGCCGTCATCCACTACATTTCCCGCATCTTCGCCCCCATTGAGAGCCTCGGCATGGAGATCCAGACCATCCAGTCGGCCATGGCGGGCGTTGAGCGGATCGATGCCTTCCTCGGCCAGCCGGAGCGCACTGCCCCCGCCGCGCAGCCCAGCGCCGGGCGGGGGGATGTGGAGCTCTCCCATGTGACCTTCGGCTACGGCGAAAAAGAAGTCCTGCACGATCTCTCCATGACGGTCAAACAGGGCGAGCAGATCACCCTCATCGGCCGGACAGGCGCGGGCAAGAGCACGGTGTTCAAGCTCCTGCTGGGCCTTTACCCGCCGCAGGAGGGTACGGTGACCATCGGCGGCGTGCCGGTGGCAGCCATCACCGACCGGGAGCGCCGCAGCTGCATCGGCTGTGTGGAACAGCATTTTGCCCGTGTACCGGGCACGGTGCTGGAGCAGATCACCCTTGGCGACCCGCAGATCACGGAAGAGATGGCAAAGCGTGCCGCCGTTCTGGCGGGCATCGACGGAGCCATCCGGACCCTGCCACAGGGCTACGGCACCCCGTGCACCGACGGCATGTTCTCGCAGGGCGAGTGGCAGCTTTTGTCCATCGCCCGCGCCGTCGCCGCCGACCCGGCAGTGCTGCTGCTGGACGAGATCACCGCCAACCTCGACGCCGAGACCGAGGCCCGCGTGCTGGAAGCCCTCCGCCGCGCCTCCGCGGGCCGCACCGTCTTCTCCGTCTCCCACCGCATCTATGAGGACCTTGGTGGAAGAACGGTGGAGATCAAGACGAGGACGGAGTGAAAAGATTTTCTTGCCGGGAAACTTTGGCTGGAAGAAGGCTCACACGGATCGAACGATCACACAAAAACGACAAAAAGCCCGCCCAGCATATCACTGGACGGGCTTTTCACTTGGAGCAGGATACGGGACTCGAACCCGCCGCCTACTGCTTGGGAAGCAGTCGCTCTACCGGATGAGCTAACCCTGCAAGTGCGTTATTAGTGTAGCAAAGGCGGGCGGATTTGTCAACTGTTTTTTGTGGAAGGTTTTGTCGGCGGGCAAAAAAACTTGCATTTTGCGCCGCTTGCTTTATAATGATAGTATCTGTATTGTTGGAAAGGACGCAACATGATCTTTGTGCCATTGCTGCACTACTTCAAGTGCAAAAATCTTTACAGCGGCAACGAGGCCGGGATGCGCTATCTGCTCACGCCGACGAAGCGCACCGTGCCGGACCCGGAAGGCGGGGAGGGCGCCGAAAAAGAAGAGGCCATCCTTGCAGTGGACATCTGGCCTGATCCGTGGGCGCTGGACAAGACCAATCCTGCCCTGCGCCGCCACGAGGAGTTCCCACTGAGCGACGAGGGCCGCGCAGCCGCCGCTCAGTGCTTGGAGGAAGCCTACAACGCCGAGCCGGACCGTTGGAAAAACCTTCCCTCCATCCTCGATTGTGAGCCGTGGGCCCCGCCCGCAGAGCCGGAGGAGGGCAAAGCCGAATGATCTACCGCTTAAAAGAGCAGAAGGGCGATGCCATCGCCGTGCCGCAGCTCGTGTTCGCGAAGCTGGGCATCGCGGAGGAATACAACGTGCGGGTGGCGCTGTATGTGCTGGCCACCGGCGTCACCGACCCGGACAAGATCTGCGCCGACCTCAAACTGCGCAGCCGTATCAGCGCCGAGAGCGCACTGGCCTTCTGGGCAGGTGCGGGTCTGCTGGAGCGCTATGAAGAAAACGCCGCACCGGGCGAGGAGCCCAGCGCCCCGACGCCTATGACATGGGCCGAAATTGCTGCCGCAAGCCGCACCGACCCCATGATCTCCAGCCTGATCGACTGCGCACAGACCGGCTTTGCCCGCCCGCTGACCCACAAGGAAATGGAAAAGCTGGTCAATCTCT
>ENA-USTZ01000778-USTZ01000778.1-human-gut-metagenome-genome-assembly--contig:-NODE-778-length-13660-cov-3.669072_pt1 | contig 13660 bp, 11 predicted proteins | sample MGYA00250049_ERZ773375 | MGnify/ENA primary metagenome ERZ773375 (study PRJEB29103, sample SAMN06111956) | human gut metagenome | biome: human gut; feature: ankylosing spondylitis patient; material...
ATCTTGTACCACTTTACGACGAGATCTATAACAAGCATAACCGCAGCTACTTTGAAGCACTTGAAGTAAAAGCTGAGAAAATGGCTAAGAAGTATGATTGTGCCTTTGTGGATAATGAAATGCCTTATGGCAGAGTCCCGCAGGGGCATCCGGTGATCGTAGATTATTTCTATCATGAGGAAATCCGTGGGACAGAGAATACCGGAAAAAGAAATCGCTAACTTCCAATTTTTGAAACTGAGAAATCGAAATTTGAAGGGAGTAAAAAACTATGCGAAGGAAAGATAGAGAGATTACCGACATTGATAAAATCGAGACAATTATTGCGTCAGCAAGATTTATATTGTGTGGGCTTGAACAGTTACAAAGAATGCATTTCTTGTGGAGGGTATGGGATGATACAAATTGCAATTGTGGAAGATGAAGAAATTTACGTAAAACAATTAACAGAGTATATCCGGAAATATCAAACGGAAAGAGGAAAATCAATAAAGGTTACAATATTTGGAGATGGAGAAGATATCACTGAGAATTACAGTGGCAGTTTTGACATTATTCTTATGGATATTCAGATGCGGTTTATGGACGGTATGACAGCAGCAGAAAAAATCCGTCAGATAGATCAGAAAGTAATTATCATGTTCATTACCAATATGATTCAATATGCAGTACGTGGATATGAAGTTGATGCAATGGATTATGTAGTAAAACCGGTTGAGTACTTTTCTTTTTCTCAGAAGCTGGATAAAGCAATTGGACGTATGCGCTCTGAGGTTAAAGAATTTCTTACGATTCCGATTGGAAAAGGAGTTGTAAAGATAGATATAGCAGATATCTATTTTATTGAGGGACAGAAACATAATGTAATTTATTATACTTCGAGAGGAGATTACTCTTCAAGAATCACGATGAAAGAACTTGAAGAAAAACTTACACCACATAATTTTTTTCGATGTGCAAAGGGCTATCTGGTAAATATGAATCATGTAGAGGGATTTGTTGGTTCTGATTGTGTGATCAATAATGTACATATACCTGTCAGCAGAGCCAAAAAAAAGGAATTCATGAATCTGCTTCTGCAAAACCTCAATATGGAATGATTTCATGCGAAATGGAGGATACAATGTTATATCAGGATATTCCAAGAATTTATACGGCAATAGCAGAGTGGGGATCATGTTTGGTTTATCTTTATATCCTAAAAAAAGAAAATATGAAATCTGTACATTTTCTGGCAGGCAGTCTATTCATGCTGGCTATCCAGAGTATATTTTTGACTTTGACAGACAATGTAACAGAGATTTTGTGGATTCCCTGTATGATGATTGCAGCAGGTATGATGTATGTATTTCTTATGATCGGAGGAAAAATGAAGCCTCTTGGAGCGGCTTATTGTTGCGCCCGTGCATTTGTTCTTGCTGAGTTTGCAGCTTCGCTGCAGTGGCAGATGGTATCTAGTGTACAGACATGGGAAAATCATAGTATATGGGTTGAAATTCTGATTACGATAGTTATTTTTGGAGGCTGTTTTACTTTTGATATTTATTTAGAAAAAGATCTTCTGAAGCAGAATTATCTTGAACAGATGACCGTAAGGGAAGTAGCAGCGGTAGCAATTATGGCGGTAGCAATCTTTGCTTTTAGTAATCTGAGTTTTTTAAATGAAAATGTGCCATTTGCGAGCAGAGAACGTGCAGATATTTTTTCTATCAGAACACTGATTGATCTTGGGGGAATTGCAATCCTCTATGCTTATCAGAGCAGGATCAGTGAGTATGTTGCTGAGAGAGAACTTTCAGTAATGAATATGATGCTGAAAAGCCAGTATGAGCAATATCGAAATTATCAGGACAGCCTGGATCTCATACAAATGAAATACCATGATCTGAAGCATCAGATAACGGGACTTCGTGCGGAATCAGACGAAGAGAAGCGAAAAAAATGGATTGATTCCATGGAAAAGGAAATTGCTGCTTTTGAAAATATAAGCAGAACGGGGAATCATGTACTTGATACGATTTTGGCAGCTAAGATTTTTCATTGTCGAAAAAATCATATACAGATAACCTGCGTGGCAGATGGAAAATTATTGGATTATATGCATGTAACAGATATATGTTCTATATTTGGAAATGCTTTGGACAATGCTATTGAACATGTGATTATGATTCCGGATCCGAAAAAAAGATTGATTCATCTGACATTATGCGCTCAAAAAGGATTTGTGTTTATCAAGATAGAAAATTATTGTGAAGCAGAAATCTACAAAAATGAAGAGAATCTGATTGCAACAACAAAAACAGATAGTAAAAACCATGGTTTCGGATTGAAAAGTATTCGTGCAGCAGTAGAAAAATATGATGGCTCTGTTGCATTTGGAGTACAGCAGAACTGGTTTGAATTAAAGATTCTTTTACCCAGAGTATTGTAATGCTCTGGGTATTTTTGTTGCCCAGCATACGACAAAGAGGTCCGGTGGACCTTTTTTAGTGTTTTGTGCCATATTTGTTACATCTTGTGCCCGAAATGGCACAAAATGATAAACATGTTATAGTAATGCCAACAGGGAATGATACCTGAAAAGACGAGAGAATCAAAGGAGGAAAAAAGAGAATGATCAGTGTTGAAATGGAAGATGTTCTGGCGGTATTACAATTATGCAAACCGTATATTATCGGTATTGTTGCTGCACTTGTAATAGGAATCGTAATTATGATTGCATGCCGCAGGATGTCTAAGGAAAAAAGATTTTTGGTAAGAGGAGAAGCTGCGATTGCGATGCTTCTTGCAGTTGTAATCTGCGTAAGTATGATCTGTTTTGGACCAATGGCTACGTTGATTGGACTTGCAACAGGAAGTGGAACTATTAGTAATGAAACAAATGAAGAAGCTGCAGGAGTAGCAGAAGAGATAATGGAAGATGGAATTGTTCTCCTGAAAAATGAAAGCCTGCTTCCTTTAAACGAAACAAAAAAACTGAATATTTTTGGCTGGGAATCTATTAATCCGGCTTACGGAGGAGCAGGTTCCGGTGGAATTAATGGTCTGTATGATATAGTCAGCCTGAATCAGGGGCTTGAAAATGCCGGATTTTCTATTAATCAGGAACTGGTCGATTTTTATAACAATTATGGTGCAGATAATCCGGAAATGTCTATCCAGAAACAGAGCTGGACATTACCGGAGCCACCTGTAGATACTTACAGTGATAAGCTTATTAAAAATGCGAAAGATTATTCTGATGTTGCAGTTGTGGTTCTTTCCAGAAAAGCAGGTGAAGGTCATAATGATATTCCTATGGATGTAAGTAAAGCAGCATATGATAATAATTCAGATGAATATGATGATTTTCCTGAGGGCGAGCATTATCTGCAGCTTTCACAAACTGAAAGAGATATGGTGGATATGGTTTGCTCAAACTTTAATAATGTAATTGTGATTTATAATGGAGCAAATCAGTTTGAACTAGGTTTTACAAATGAATATCCTCAGATTAAATCTGTAGTATGGTGCCCGGGAACGGGAAATGTGGGATTTAATGCGCTTGGTAAAGTATTTTCAGGTGAAGTCAATCCTTCCGGAAAAACACCGGATACATTTGTTTATGATATGACGACTGCTCCATGGTGGAATAATGCAGAAAAAACAGAGTATACAAATCTGGCAGATATGGCCGTTGAAGGAATGAACGCAGGAACTGCGCAGGTGTATGCTCCGGCATTTACCAATTATGTGGAAGACATTTATGTAGGATACAAGTATTATGAAACAGCTGCACAGGAAGGTGCGATTGATTACGATAAGACTGTACAGTATCCATTTGGATATGGTTTGAGTTATACAGAGTTCGAACAGAAAATGGGTGAACTGGAGGAAAAAGACGGACAGATTTCTGTAGATGTAGAAGTAACCAACACAGGAGATGAAGCCGGAAAAGATGTAGTAGAAGTATATTATAATCCACCATATACAAATGGGGGAATTGAGAAATCTTCTACAAATCTAATTGAGTTTGAAAAAACAAATCTGCTTCAGCCGGGAGAATCTCAGACTGTTACAGTTACATTCAGTATAGAAGATATGGCCTCTTATGATGAGAATAATGCAAAAGCGTATGTTCTTGAAAAAGGCGATTATGTGATTTCTATCAACAGCGATTCACACACTGTGCTGGATCAGAAAACTTATACTGCAGATGATGATGTAGTATATAAGGAAGAAAATAAAAGAGTATCAGATGATACTGCAGCAACAAATGTATTTGAAGATGCAAAAGGTGATGTGACATATTTATCACGAGCAGATCATTTTGCGAATTATGAAGAGGCCACAAAAGCACCGGCATCTGCTGAACTAGGTGAGCCATATGTTTCTGAATATCATTTGAACAAGAATTTTGATAAGACTACATATCTCAATGATAAGGACAAAATGCCAACAACAGGAGCAGATAATGGACTTACGTTAGCTGATATGCGTGATGCTGATTATGATGATCCACGTTGGGAAAAACTTTTAGATCAGCTTACTGTTGATGAAATGTCAAATATGATTGCAATGGCAGGTTATCAGACAGCTGCGATGGATTCTGTTGGAAAAGTAGGTACACTTGATTTTGACGGACCGGCAGCAATTAATAATAACTTTACAGGAGTTGGCTCAATTGGTTTCCCAATCGAAGTAGTGATTGCTTCTACATGGAATAAGAATCTTGCACAGACTTGGGGTGAATGCATGGGCAAGATCAGCCAGGAAATGGGTGCAGAAGGCTGGTATGCACCGGGTATGAACACTCATAGAACTGCATTTGGTGCAAGAAACTATGAATATTTCTCAGAAGATGGAGTCCTTTCAGGAAATATGGGAGCAAAAGCAGTAGAAGGAGCAAGAAAATACGGAGTATATTCTTACATCAAGCATTTTGCTATGTATGAAGGTAATGCCAAAATGGTAAGTGTCTGGTCGAATGAGCAGGCAATCCGGGAAATCTATCTAAAACCATTTGAAATTTCTGTAAAACAAGGTGGCGCAAATGCGGTTATGGTTTCCTGGAGTTTCCTTGGAGATAAATGGACTGGAGAAAGCAGTAATCTTATGAAGACAGTTCTTAGAGATGAATGGGGATTCAGAGGAATGGCACTTACAGACTTCTTCCGAAACAATGGTCATGGATTCATGAATGCAGATGCAGCATTAGCAAATGGTGTAGATGCAATGTTATCTACATTTAACGGAGAAGAGAATAATGTAGCTAATCCAGAGCATCCAACGTCTGTACTTCAGATGAGAAATGCCTGCAAAAATGTAATGTATACAGTTGTGAGCAGCTGGGCTTATGATGGAAAACATAAAGAAACAGGTATGGAAAACTGGAAAAAAGCAGCAATTGGTATTGACGTTGTAATAGTGCTTTTCATGGCAGGAATGGAAGTATTGGTAATAAGAGGATATAAGAAAAGAAAGAACGCTGAATAAAGATGAAAGTGGGATGGAAAACAATTATGAAACAACAAAAATTGGTTGAAAAGATGACAATAGAAGAAAAGGCAGCAATCCTCAGTGGAAAAACAGTCTGGCAAACCAGAGAAATAGACAGACTTTCCATCCCGTCCATCTTTCTTTCGGATGGACCGCATGGAATCAGAAAACAGGCAGGAGCAGGAGACCATCTGGGACTGAATGCATCCTTGAATGCAACTTGTTTTCCCACAGCAGCGACGATCGCAAACAGCTGGAATCAGGATCTGGGGGAGGAGATTGGAGAGGCTCTCGGAGAAGAAGCGGCAAGTATGGATGTAAATATCCTGCTTGGTCCGGGATTAAATATTAAAAGAAGCCCATTATGTGGAAGAAATTTTGAATATTTTTCAGAAGATCCATATCTTTCCGGGAAGATGGCAGCATCATATATTCGTGGAATACAGAGTAAAGGCGTTTATGCATGCCCGAAGCATCTGGCAGTTAACAGTCAGGAACTTCGTAGAATGGCAATGGACGCAGTTGTTGACGAACGTACATTAAGAGAAATTTATCTGACCGGTTTTGAGATAGCTGTTAAAGAAGGACACGCAAAAGCAATCATGAGCAGTTACAACCAGATTAATGGAATCTATGCTAATGAGGACAAACATCTTTTGACAGATATTTTGCGCAAAGACTGGGGCTTTGATGGGATTGTAGTAACAGACTGGGGCGGAAGCAATGACCATGTGAAAGGTGTTGCTGCCGGTTCCAATCTGGAAATGCCGTCTTGTGGGTATGATTCAGCAAGAGAAGTAATTGATGCTGTCCAAAACGGAAGGCTAAAGGAATCGGATTTGGATGAAAGAGTTGGAGAACTGGTGGATGCAGTGATGGAACTGACATCAGGCAAGAAGCTTTCAGATAAAAACTTTGACAGAGATGCACACCATCAACTGGCAAGGAAAGCAGCAGCAGAAAGCATGATTCTTTTGAAAAATGAAAAACAGATTCTTCCGCTGGATACCAAAAAATCCATCGCTGTTATTGGAGATTTTGCTTTTTCACCCAGATATCAGGGGGCAGGATCTTCTATGGTCAATCCAACAAAAGTAGAAGATATGTCATCGGTTTTGCAGCAATATGATCTGAATATTCTGGGGATGACAAGAGGCTATCAGAGAAATGGAGATGTAGATGAGAATGATAGAAAGTTTGCATTAGATTTATCTATGAACGCGGATATTGTGATTTTCTGCTTTGGTCTTGATGAAATCAGTGAATCAGAAGGACTGGACAGAACACATATGCGGATTCCGCAGAATCAGATAAATCTTCTGCAGGATATCAGTAAAGTGAATGAAAATATTATTGGAATATTAAGTGCAGGATCTGCGATAGAAATGCCATGGCATACCTACTGCAAAGCGATTTTGCATGGATATCTGAATGGACAGGCAGGCGCTTTAGCAACATTGGATATTTTGACCGGAAAAGTGAATCCATCAGGAAGACTGGCAGAAACATATCCCATATCTTATGAACAGACACCGGCATTCCGATATTATCCAAGTAATGAGAAAACATCGGAATACCGCGAGAGTGTTTATGTGGGATATCGCTATTATGATACTTCAAAAGTCCGGGTGCAATACCCATTTGGCTTTGGGCTTTCTTATACGGAATTTACATATTCTGATCTTATTATAGAAGAGGATGGAATCAAAGTTTCGGTTACCAATACAGGTGACAGAGATGGGGCAGAGGTTGTTCAGATGTATGTAGGACTTCCTAATGCAATTGTGTTCCGACCGGAAAAAGAACTGAAGGGCTTTGTAAAAGTTTATCTTAAGGCGGGAGAACGCAGACAGATCAGGATTCCGTTTGATGATAAGACGTTCCGTTACTGGAATATAAAAACAGGACAGTGGGAAATAGAAACAGGAACTTATCAGATTATGGTAGGAGCCAGTGTTGCAGATATTCGTTTAACAGGTATGACCGAGAGAACAGGAAACAGTAAAGGATATCCTTATAATCCGGCAAAAATGCCTTACTATTATACAGGAATCGTGCAGAAAATATCAGATGAGGAATTTCGTGAACTTCTTGGCCATGAGATACCGGACGGAAGATGGAGTGGAAATCTGGAAATCAATGATGCAATCTGTCAGATGTATTATGCAAAAAGCCGACTTGCAAGGCTGATATACAGATGTCTCACAAAAATGAAAAAGAAGAGTGAGGCACAGGGAAAGCCGGATCTGAATATTCTCTTTATTTATAATATGCCGTTTCGAGCGATTGCTAAGATGACCGGCGGAGCAGTCAGTATAGAAATGGTATATGGAATGGTTAATGTTGTAAATGGGCACTTTATGCTTGGAGTAAAAAAAATAATTGGCGGATATTTTAGAAACAGAAGAAATAATAAGAAATATGAAAAATTATTAAAAGGAGCCGGAGGAAAGTGCAGATGAATTATATAAAAAATATATGGAAATGTTTTGAAGAGAAGCATTCTGCTTTTGCAAAATGGCTTTATCAGATATTCTATTTTGTTGTATTCAGTATGGGTGTGACTGTATTCCAGTATCTTGTATTTACGTTTTTACCTGGGATTTTGGGAATTGGTCTGGCTGGTACAGAATTTATGTGGCCAAAGATTTCCATGAATCTGTTTGGAGTAAAATTTACATGGAGTCTGCTGGGGTATAATGTATTGCGTGATGCAACGGGGAATATACTGATCGGTGGTGGACTTGGCTATTTTATCAGTTATGAACTGGGGTCATTTCTTGCACAGTGTATCAATTTTCCACTTCAGAGAAATATTACTTTTAAAAGTCATGGTAATCCTGTATATCAGGCAATCTGGTATTTTATTGCGTGGGTGGTAATTTCACTGATTTGTAATGGATTTAATAATCTGTGGATGCCGGTTGCATCTGCATATGTGGCACCGGCAGTCTACAACATGCTTGTGACAATTATTACAGGTGGAGTTTCCATGGTGATATTTTTCTTCGTATTTAAAATAATTTTTCCGGAAGGAAAGGCTGAATAGAAGAAAATAGCACTTACTCTTTCTATGATAGATGAAGTGATGATATATTATGATATGAGGGTCAAAAGGTATTTTGACCCTTTAATCATATTATTACAAAGAAGTTAGGAGAACGGCCATTATAAATCATACACATATCCATATAAGATCAGCTTGCGCAGGAAAGCAGACATACTCTTCATGCCGGATGGTTTGAATTTGGTATTGAGGATGTACTGCTCATCATCGCTGAGATAAAATTGCACCGGATTGGTGCGGTTTCGCTTTGCTATTTCTGCCACTTCCTTTCTCTCTTTTGGGTACAAAAAAACTGCTGTAAAATGTTCGATTTTTACAACAGTCTGTTTCATGTTTTATTCAATTTTGGGTGTAATTACCCGTAGCAAATTGTAGCAAAAACGGCAGGAAAGGTCAATGCATTTCGACGGTAAAATGAAGAGTAATCGAAGAAAAAATCGAGAGAGGGTTAGGGATACTTCCCTATGGAAATTCAACTACACAGACGATAGGAAAGTGTGGGGGATTTCGCCTGTGTCATGACACAGGCAGTGCTTGCTATTCTTGATTAGTTAAAGGTTTTTAACTTTCCTGATTTTAAAATAATACCGATCAATAATATCCTGCAATGTAATGGATTTCATTTTTTCATCTATCATATTTTGAATTTCATGATAGAAGTCCCCAATAGCGAATTGAATGTTGATACCGATTCCACAATCCGGATTGGTATCTGTGTCCAGGTGAAGCAGCGGCTTATCGCCCTCTACGGCTCGGTAGATGTCATACATATTGATTTTATCTGCCGATTTTGCAAGAGCGGCATTCGCATGACCTTGTGTGTTGACAACAATGCCTGCATTTTTCAGGGTTGCCATAAGCTGTCTGACATAAGCCGGGTTTGTCTTGATACTTTCTGCAATTTTTGTGCTGGAGAGTTGTTCGTCATCTCCAAGAGCAATAAATATAAGAATATGAATGGTGTCACTAAGCTTTGTGGAATATTTCATTTGTCACCTCGAATTTTCTTCTTGCAATTTTTAAACTTACATGATAATATGATTTTAATGCTTGATGTAAATTTAATTTTAACAAATAAAAAAATAAAAGTCAAGCAAAATAAAAAGTGTGGAATCTGACATAAAAAAGGAGATAAAGTGGTGTATGCAAAAGGAGGAACAAGTCAGTTTTCTGGCAGAAAAAATCCATCAGGCAGATGCCGTTTTGATAGGCGGTGGTTCTGGTCTTTCCAGTGCGGCGGGATATAACCATTATCATTGGCTACCCTATATGGAGGAATGCTTACAAGATTTCAAGGAGTGGTATGGACTGAAATCTCCTTTTGATGGTTTTTACTACTGTTATTCATCGCCGGAACAACAGTGGGCATATTATGCACGTTACATACAAAGTATGTGGGATGCACCTACAGGACAGCCATACTATGACCTGCGTGATATTGTGGCGGAAAAAGAAGTCTTTGTTTTAACAACCAATATAGATATGCAGTTTGAACGGATTTTTCAGAAAGAAAGGATTTGCGATTATCAAGGTAACAGCGGCTATTTTCAATGCAGTCAGCCTTGCCATGACCAAATTTATTCCAATGTAGAAATGATTCGCAGGATGAGCGAAAATATCCGGGGGCTGCGTGTTACTTCCGAGCTTTTGCCAAGATGTAATGAGTGCGGGAGAATCATGGTTCCCTGGGTAAGGGATGATACATTTTTGGAGGGGAAAGACTGGAGGGAAGGTGTAAGGCCATATGAGAATTTCCTAAAAAAATATCTCATGGATGGAACAGATAAGAATGTTGTACTGCTGGAGCTGGGGGTTGGTGAGATGACACCCAGAATTATTAAACTTCCTTTTTGGGAAATGACATACAAAAATGAAAAGGTGTTTTATGCCTGTCTGAATCAGAAGAAATCCTCAGCTCCAGAGCATATAAAAGACAAAGGCATTTATATAGCAGGAGATTTGGCAGAAACCCTGCGGGATTTAAAAGAAAACATAGCGGGAAAGGAAATGTGATGAAGATGAATGTATATCAAGAGATAAGTCAAATCATCAAAGAAGCAGATGGTATTTTGATTGGAGCCAGTAATGGTTTGTCTATCGCAGAGGGATATAATATTTTTGCAGATGACGCATGGTTTCAGGAAAATATGGGAGATTTCAGAGAAAAATACGGACTGCGCTGTGTTTTACACGGATTTTCAGTGCCAATGAAGGTGGAAGAAAAGTGGGCGTTTGTAAGCAGACTTGTTAAGGCAAAATCTATGCAGGATGAGCCGAGTGAGATTATGAAAAACATCTATGCACTGGTAAAGGATAAAGAATATTTCGTAGTAACTTCCAATGCGGAGGATCATTTTGTGCCGGCAGGTTTTGAGGCAGACCGTGTTTTTGAAATGGAAGGGAAATTAACCCAGATGCGGTGCAAGAACAGATGTCATGACGAGGTCTATCCTAATCAAAAAGCAGTTCTTGCCATGACAGAAGAGGAAGTAAACGGAAGAGTACCCAAAGAGTTACTGCCGAAATGTCCAAAATGCGGTGGAGATATGGAAGTAAATTGGGGTGAGATGTCCTCGTTTACAGAAACGAAAAATTGGAAGGAAAAGGCTGCCCGCTATCAAGAATTTATTCAGAATTTACATGGAAAGAAGCTGGTAATTCTGGAATTTGGCATTGGTTGGAGAAATCAGATGATTAAAGCTCCTTTGATGCAGCTTGCAGCAGTAGAACCACAGGCAAGATATATCACATTTAACAAGGGCGAAATTTACATTCCAGAGGAAATCAAAGAAAAATCCATCGGTGTGGATGGTAATCTTACGGAAGCGTTAAAGGAAATCAGAAAGGAAATCTAAGGAAAATGACAAGAGAAGAAAAAGCAGTATATTACAAACATAATGGATTTAATTGCTGCCAGTCGGTTATCAAGGCAATGATCGATTTATCAGATGCTGATAAGGAAATACTGACGAATGCTGCATCCGGATTTGCGGTAGGTATGGGAGGTATGGAAGCAACTTGTGGTGCATTGATTGGAGCAACCATGATGGCGGGAATTGTAAAGCCGGGGAAGAAAAGTGCGATAACGGCACGGGAGATATTAAACAAATTTCAGGAATATTCAGGTGCAACCATATGTAAAGACCTAAAGGGAAAGGATACAGGTGTTGTACTCTGTGAATGCGATGATTGCATTCGCAATGCAATACGGGCTTTTGACGAGGTGTTGCCTATGGAATCAGAAAGTGAAGGATAGACTAAGTAAGGTAGTTAAAGATATTACAGTTGTGAGATAGGAGAATGAAAAAAATGAGCTGTTACGAAAATTTGGTAATGAAAACACAAATGAACTATTCAAGACACTATAGTATCTATGCATCCGGCGGTACTGCTGTAGTGTTGAGCAAACAAAAACCACTTCCTTATGAGGAACAGATTCAGGAATTTGTTCGCAGAGTGCAGGAGGCAGAGTGTATCATAGTAGGCGGAGCATCCGGTTTATCAGCGGCTGGAGGTGGTGACTTTTATTATAGTGATACCCCTTCTTTTCGTGAGCATTTTGGAAAATTTGCAGATAAGTATGGATTCAAAGGTGCTTTTAGCGGAATGATGCATCGGTTTTCTACAAGAAATGAACACTGGGGATATGTGGCAACCTTTTTAAATACTACACAAAATGCTCCTATCAGAGAGCCATATCTGGATTTGGATAGAATCTTGCAGGGAAAGGATTTTCATATCTTAACGACTAATCAGGATACACAGTTTGTAAAGATTTATCCGGAAGAAAAGGTCAGTGAGATTCAGGGAGATCATCGTTTCTTCCAGTGTTCCCAGTGCTGTCAGGATGAAACATGGGATGCCGTACAACCTGTGGCAGATATGATTGCGGCTATGGGAGAGGGGACAATGGTGCCGGATGAACTGATTCCTCGCTGCCCTCATTGTGGTGCGGAAATGTTTCCGTGGGTAAGAGGATATGGGAATTTTCTGCAAGGGAAAAAATACGAAGAAGAATATGAGAAAATCTCAAAATACATTCAAAAGAACAAAGATAGAAAAATTCTCTTCATAGAACTTGGAGTAGGGCGCATGACACCGATGTTTATACAGGAACCGTTTTGGGAACTGACAAACAGCTTGAAAGATGCATATTATATCTCCGTAAATTCAGAATATCAGTTTTTGCCGGAATTCATTGAAGATAAGGGGATTGCTATTTTGGGAGATATAGGAACAGTGTTAAAAGATTTGCAGAAAGCAAAAGAGGAAAGTGCATTTGTATAGGATACTTGTTCTTGATATTCCACTTAATGGAGAAACATTAGAATATTGATTGATACAAAACTGCACTCAGGGATATTGTGGGTGCAGTTTTGCATTAAAATTACTGATTACGATACAGTTTCTGATATGCAGTAGGTAATATCTGAAATGTATCTCGGAAAGCCGATGTAAATTTACTTTGGCTTTTATATCCCACAGCGGCGGCAATTTCCGAAATAGATTTATCTTCCTGCAACAGCATATTTGATGCCGACTTCATACGGTATTCTTTCATGTAAGAAGCGATGGGCATTCCATAGACTGCTTTGAAAATGGATTTCAAAGTAGTGGTGTTCATCAGGTACTGTTTTGACAACTCTTCAATAGTATAGTGGCGTTTTATGTCGGATGTCATCAGACTGTGAATTTCTTTGATAGTTTCCACCTGTCCGGAAACATACTGGTTCAATCTTTTTGTATTTTCTAAATCTAGCATATCTAAAAACAACAGCAACTCTTGAACTTTTAATTTGAAATAAGGTAAGTAAATTCTTTCTGGCAAATCATATAATTCTGAAAAAAATATGTTCGATTTTCTCGCTGGCTGGCATAGCAGTATGCCCATCTTGTTCACAAAATTTTGCATAGAGGTTATTTACGTTGATGCCTGCTTCAGAAATAATGTCTGGTGGTGTAGCTGTTAGCGCATCCAAATCAATGAAGACGGATACACCTTGATAATATCCTAATGCATTGGGAACTTTCCCATTCAGAATTGCGGGCAATTGCAAAGCAGCATAATTGTGACGAACAATTATTGGTTCCAAAGGACGGTGAAACACTGGAATC
>ENA-USTZ01000779-USTZ01000779.1-human-gut-metagenome-genome-assembly--contig:-NODE-779-length-13656-cov-31.111348_pt1 | contig 13656 bp, 16 predicted proteins | sample MGYA00250049_ERZ773375 | MGnify/ENA primary metagenome ERZ773375 (study PRJEB29103, sample SAMN06111956) | human gut metagenome | biome: human gut; feature: ankylosing spondylitis patient; material...
CGTTATAGATTGGACTGCTGAAGAATTTGCGAATCATTTGTCGTCTCTCCTAGAGCATAAACAAGATGCTGTTAGTCAAAACTATCAGATTGATGGTTTTCGGTTCTTGGATGGTATATATCATAATGAAATATCTTTTAAAGGGTATAATTCAGATTTATACATTGGTAAAAATCCTTTATGGAAAGATATTTTCTTTGATTGGGATTTTATCAATCCTCAGATTGATAGCTTAATTAGTTCTATTTTGAGTACTACTTCAAAGTCGTCTAGAAATCTTATAGCAGCAATTATAGGAAAGGCTATCTCTGGTAAATCGGTATATTTGAAGAGAATAGGGTTGACTTTATATAAAGAAGGATTCGTTGTGTATGATTTTGTTGGTAGACGATTTGATTATTGGGCATTTTTGCAGCATTGCAAGAAAATTGAAGAAAATAAGATAGTATTATTAATGGATAATGCAAGTTTTTTTTATAATGCAATTAAAAACTTGTTGAATAAATTCCCTGCTAATAAGCAAATTGTTATAATATCAACATCACGTCCATACTTCCATAATAGAAAAAGGTATAATTTAATCTCAGAATATAATTTTATAGAATTGTATCTTGGAGAGAATTTGCGAATGAAAGATAAAGAACTTTTTTCTAAGAATATCGCTAAAAAACTTGATGAAAAAGGTTTTCTGGGCAATCTTAAAGCTGATACTTTTGATGATAGAGTAAAGAAAATTATTAAAAAAAATGATGTTGCTTCATTATTGTACTCTATAACTTATGGTCATGGTTTCGTCAAACGGGCGATAGATATTTATAATAAAATGATTTCATCGTATGACGAGGATTCTATAGATGTTTTAAGGGCTTTAGCTTTGTTTCAGAAGATGGATTTGCCTTATTTTCCATTAGAGTTATTAGCTCTTTGGTATACTTCGAGTTACAGTACAATATTGAATAAGATATCTGACTTAGTAAATGTATCAGATGAAAATAATGGAGTATATTTGAGAAATAATATACTTACTACCCATATCATTCGTTCTATTTCTTCTGCAAAAAAATCGTTTTTGTTAAAAGATATTCTTGCTTTAGTATCACCTCAGATATCTAATACGGTTCATTCGTACTGGAATGAGATTCAGTCTACGTTGATGAAAGTTAAGCTTCTTAAAATCAAATTGAAAATGACTAATGTTGAGATTAAGAATCTTCTTTTTGATATAAAAAACTATTATAACGATGATTTTAATTATTGGCTCCAAGTAGGCTTAGTTGAACAAAGTGAAAATAATTTTGAAAAAGCGCTCAATCGCTTTAATCAAGCAGATGCTTTATCAAATGATTCCTATGTAGTTCAAAATGCAATTGCCAGAAATTATCTCCGTTTTGCAAACTATACAACAGAACAGACTGAGGCAAAAGCATTGTTTGAGGAAGGTGAGAAAAGAATGTTGAAATTGATTAATAATAGAGATGAGTATCAAGTTAAGGCTTTTTCTACCCATTGTTATATATTTGAACAAATTAGATATTGGAAAAGATATGATATATGTCCGTCTAAGGCTGAAGTGGAAAAGCTTTTTGGTATGCTGAAATCTTTGTTAAATGTTGATCAAAATGATCCTATGGCTAAACATATTAGTAATTTGCTGTTTAGGTTTATCCGTGATTCTAAAATAAATGGTAATATATCTTTGGGATCCAATTATGACTTAGGTTATCTTAAAGAGATGTTTTCTGATTATTCTTCAATAAATATTGAGCAAATGTTAGAAGACTATGAAATTGATTAATTTCTCAGTCTAATTTAAATAATTGTATGGAAACTGTAAAAGTATTAAATATAGATATTCAGAACATTACTCGCCAGGAGCTCTTAGAGAACCTGAAGGAGGGTGTTCTTGTGACTCCTAATCTTGATCATCTGATCAAACTTCAGAAGGATAAGGAGTTTTATGACGTGTATCAGAAGTCGGAATGGGTGGTATGTGACAGTAAGATTCTCTACCTGTTCGGTAAGTTGTTGAAGACTCCAATCAAGGAAGCGATTCCGGGTTCCAGCTTCTTCACCTCTTATTATATGTATCATAAGGATGATGCTGACTGCAAGATCTTCTTGCTTGGTGCCAAGGAGGGTATTGCAGCCAAGGCTATGGAATGTATCAATGAGAAGGTGGACCGCCAGATGGTGGTAGGTGCTCATTCTCCTTCTTTTGGCTTCGAGAAGCATGAGGATGAATGTGAGAAGCTGGTTCGCATCGTGAACGAGAGTGGTGCTAATGTGCTGCTCGTTGGTGTAGGTGCTCCAAAGCAGGAGAAGTGGATTATGAAGTATCGTGATAAGATGCCTGGAGTAAAGGTGTTCATGGCTCTGGGTGCTACCATTGACTTCGAGGCAGGAACTTTGAAACGTGCGCCTAAGATTTGGCAGAAAATTGGTATGGAGTGGTTGTATCGTTGCATGAAGGAGCCAAAGCGCCTCTTCAAGCGTTATTTCGTGGATGATATGCAGTTCTTCTATTACTTCGGTAAGCAGCTCTTGGGAATATACAAGGATCCTTTTCGAAAAAAGTAGGATTACTTTCTTCGGAAGAACTTACATAGTAAGGCTATCGGAAGAAGGATGATAGCTGCTATGTAGGATAATATGATGCGTATGGTTTGTATCATGCGTGCAAAAATACAACTTTATGTTGAAACAACAAAAGATTTTCTTTGATTTCTTGCGATTCAGTATTGGTTCTGCCAAGGAAATACCTGGTTCTTTGAAGGAGGTGGATTGGAAGGAGTTGTATGCTATTGCCAAGAAGCAATGCCTGGTGGGTGTTCTCTTTGATGGTATCAATAAGTTGCCTGCTGAACATGTAGGGATGAAGAAGGAACTGCTGCTTCAATGGATGGCGGAAAGCCAGATGTTGGAGAAAGCGAATGTGCGGCTGAACGATGCTGCTATTCAGGTTTCTGAGTGGTTCAGGAAGAAGGGATTCAGAACCTGTATCCTGAAAGGGCAGGGGAATGCATTGATGTATCCGAATCCTTATTCCCGTACGCCTGGTGATATTGATATCTGGGTGGAAGGTGGAGATAAACGGGTCATCTCCTTTGTCCGCTCTATCTCGCCTCATGAAAAGGCGTGCTATCACCACATCGAGTTCCCATCGTATAAGGGTGTGGAGGTTGAAGTGCATTATCGCCCTAGCTTCCTGCTGTGCTTCTGGCATAACAGAAAACTTCAGAAATATTATGAGAGTGTGAAGGATGAGCAGTTCTCGCATCGGGTAATGTTGGGGGAACAAGGTGAGATTGCGATTCCAACAGCGGAGTTTAATCTCATCTTCCAGTTGACTCATATCTTCTCGCATCTGATGAATGAGGGGATTGGGTTAAGGCAGCTTCTGGATTACTACTATGTTCTTTGCGACTTTTATAAAGTCTATCAAAATTTTTCGAATCCCTCCGTCTCCCTTTCCAAAGGGAGCTCCACTTTCTCCCCAAGCCCCTCTTCCTCAGGAAGCGGGGATGTAACCGCCCTACTCGGTGCTCGGAACCGCTACGCTCTAAGGTTGGCGGACCATCAAAGGTCTACGCCAGATTGTGCGGGATGGGACCGCCTTGGTGTTTTACAGAAGGAATTGAAGGAGTTGGGATTGTGGAAGTTTGCCGGGGGTATCATGTATATCATGCAGAAGGTGTTCGGCATGCCTGCCTCTCGCCTTATTGTTCCTCCGAATGAGAAGTATGGTAAGTTTATGCTGAATGAGGTACTGGAAGCCGGGAATTTCGGAAGGCATGATGCCCGGAATCGGTTTGGGAGATCAAAGCTCGGGCATAATCTCCAAAGGGTGTATCGGGATATAAGACTCGTGAGGTATTTTCCAGGTGAGGCTCTATGCGAGCCTTTGTTTAGAGTATGGCACTTCTTCTGGAGGTTACGACACAAATAAGATAAACATATCACATATTTACAACACAGACTATTACTAATGGAAAAAAAGAAAAGAAAGAATAGACCACTTAGAGGAAACTCCTCATTCACATCTCCCCTATTCTGATTTCGGAGACTCTATGATTAGTGATAAACAACAAATGAAGTGACGATAGCATGGTACCGATTACAACGCTACGCGTGGTACCGATACAGCGCTATCGTCAGCTAGAGTCTTAGCCGTTCTTGGCTAGAGCAATGTCTATGACATATGGCAGGGAAAGTATCCTCTCCTTGCTTCCGGGCTCAATGCATGCATATATCATCCCATTCTGGCTCAGAGCTAGATGCTGAATGCCTTCTATCTCCACGCTTTTGAATGGAAGCCAATGCGCTATGCCTAGCACATCGAGCATCTGGGCTGTCTTTATCTCGCACCCTTCCTTGATATATATGTTATATTCTTGCTGTTTCATGGGTGCAAAGGTAATGAGTTTTTTTCAAAGTGCCAAAGAATATAATAAGGGATTTGTATGGAAAAGAATAATCAGGCAGTAAGTATTCGCTGAAAGCCGTATTGTGTGCCTGACCAAAAACAAATACGGCAGCCAAGTCCCCCTAGATGTCTGGCACATAGTGGAAGTGCATGACCCGGTGTCATCTTCAAGGCAAAGGATGGAAAATAAGGGAAAAAGAACAGGGCATTTCGCAAAAACGAAATGCCCTGTTGCTAAAATTACTTTTCTTTTCTTACACCTTTGAATGGTGTGCCGTCTTGCTTGACATCTATAAAACGTCCTGTAATGGTGTCACGTTTGACATATTGCTGCGTTTTGGAATTATAGGTCTGACTACGTTGTGTTACCATTCCATTACGATGTCCATCTCCACTAGGTGGATTTGTTGCCATAATAAACACCTCCTCTCTGTGCTAGGATTTAGACACTATTGTCTCAACACATGATATGTTGTAGCAAAAGCTGTGCCCTTACAAAAAATAATAAGTTAGTGCCATATTGGCATAACAAGTTGGGCTTAAGGCTTGCGCTATTGTTGTATACTATAAAGTAATGAGGGAGTAAGGTCTTATGATGGTTTATTGTTGTGGTTTTATGGAAAAGGCGACAAATAGTGTTAAATGTTTCCTTTTTCTTGCATACTTCAATAAAAAATAGTAAATTTGCGCATTAATAACAAATTAAAGGGGGTTGAGTATGAAAAGAAATGAACTTTTGAGTAAAATTTCAGATATGCTGTTGCTTATTGGTCGCAGTATAGAACAACTTGGCTCTATGAATTTGAATAATGATGCAGTTTTAGCAGAAAATACTTTCAAGGATTTATTGAATGTAATATATAAGGCTAGTTTCGTTAATGCAAATAGTATCAAGCATAATATGCCTGGTATCGACTTGATAGATTTGGATAGGAAAATTTTAGTTCAAATTTCAAAAGAATGTACTAGGAGTAAAATCCAAGAATCTTTGGATAAAATTCCTAAAGATTATATTGATGGTTACAGTTTTTGGTTTCTGTCAATTTCAAAGCCGGCAAAGAGATTGCGAGGTCTTAAGTATAGTGCGCCAGTCGGGATAAAATTTGCTGTTGACACTGATGCTATAAAAGATTCTGAATCACTCTTGTCTGATATGCAAGGTTTAGGTGTAGAAGAACTTGAGAATATTTTGAAAATATTAAATAGTGAATTTTCTCTGCTGTCTCTTGAAGAGCGAAAAACTTCGGGCTTAGCTATAGTCATACAGTATTTGTCGCAAGAACCATATTCATATGATGATGAAATCAATAGTATCCCTTTCGAGATTGATCAGAAAATAAAACTGAATAATTTAAAGGATTTATATGATGATTTCTTGAATTTTGTGTCAAACAGAGATATTGTACAAAAAGTTTATGATACATATGATCTTGAGGGGAAAAATAAAAGTCTCGCTGTATTGCATGCTATAAGGAAGGTATATTTGGAATTAAGTGAGAAAGAATCAGGTCTACCTCTCTTTCGTTCGATTTCTCGGCAATTGTATAAAAAAGTTGCTGATTGTCCAGAATTGAAGACGTTCCACCGAGAAGAGATTGAATTATATATTGATATTATCATGTATGATGCTTTTATTAAATGTAAAATATTTAAACGACCTGAGCTATGTTGATACCAGATAATGTTAGGCCAGAGAATAGTATCTATTTCAATGGGGCTATAATACTCAAAATCCTAATAGAAAAAAGAAAAAGAATGTTGATTGAGCTCTATTGTGATGTGATGCTTTCTCATAAAATGAGTTACAATGTGTTCATTTTAAGTTTAGACTGGTTGTTCTTGATAGGAGCTATAACATATAAAAATGAGGAGATATCAATATGTTCATAAAATCATTACAGATATGTACAGATGAATGTACGATTAGGGATATACAATTTCATAAAGGACTAAATTTGATAGTTGACGAAACAAATACAGAAAGTACCAAGACCGGAAATGGTGTTGGTAAGACAACTGTGCTTCGTCTTATCGATTTTTGTCTTGGAGGGAAGGGAGTGGAGATTTATTCTGATCCGGCTAACCACAAAGATATAATAAAGAATGTAAGAGATTTTTTGCAAGAGAAAAAAGTTGTGATTAAGCTCTTGTTATTTACTAATGATGGACAGGAAATTGTCATTAAGAGAAATTTTCTGAAACGTCAAAATGCATTGCGTGAAATTAATGGTGAAAATTATAAAACCGATGCGTTGTTTGTCGAAGCCTTAGAAAAATATACTCTTGGCTTGAATATAGCGAAGCCTTCGTATAGACAAATCATATCCCACAATTTTAGATATACCAATCAAAATGTTTCTAATGTCCTTAAGACTCTTACAATGGGTAAGGATATAGAGTATGAGTCACTATATTTGTTCCTTTTTGGCTGTTACAATGATAATGGAGCGGAAAGAAAAAAAATTAAAGAAGAAATAGGGGCAGAGGAAAAATTTAAAAAACGCTTGGAAGCTGATGGGGCAGATCAAAATGCATACAAAGCAATTTTAGGTGTAGTAAACAATGATATCAATTTGTTAGAAGCGAAGAAGGAAAATTTGAATATAAATCAAAATCTTGCAAGAGATTTAGATTTACTAAATGAAATTAAGTATGAAGTTAATAAGTTGACTTCAGAAATCTCTTTGCTGAAATTGCGTGAAAATATTCTTCTTCAAACTCTGGAGGAATTAGAAGGTGAGTATTCTAATATAGATATTAAAGAGTTAGAAAGTTTATACAAGCAAGCAAAAGCTTTGGTGCCAGATTTGCACAAAACTTTTGAGGAACTTGTTGGTTATCATAATCAGATGGTTGCAAATAAAGGTAAGTTTGCTAACAGTGCTTTGAAACAGTTGCGAGAAAACTTAGCAAAGAAAGGTTCGCAACTTTCAAATTTGTTGTCCAAAGAGCAACAACTGTCTGAGGTTGTAACGCAATCTGATACTTATGATGACTTGGAGTATTTAATTAATGAGATTAATCAAAAATACCAAAGAAAGGGAGAATTAGAAAGTAAAATAGAGCAAATAGAAGCTATAGTCAAGAAAATAGCAAGATTGAAGCTTAAGGAGAAGGAAATAAGTAATGACATGTACACCGATGAATTCCGTAAAAAATTACAGGATAAGTTGGATGTCTTCAATCAATATTTCTCTCAAGTTTCCAGAAAACTTTATAATGAGGAGTATTTAGTAAAATTTGATTTTGATGAGAAGAGAAAAATATATACCTTTTCTTCCTTGAATGCTAATCTAAGTTCTGGCAAGAAAATGGGAGAAATATCTTGTTTTGACATTGCGTATACAAAATTTGCTGATTCCCAAGAAATTCCTTGTTTGCATTTCTTGCTGAATGATAAAAAGGAATTGATGAGCGATAATCAATTGGTAGATATTGCGGAAGAGGTTGAGGAATGTGGCATTCAGTTTGTCGCATCTATTTTGCGTGATAAGCTACCTGCTCAATTAAATGATGAGAAGTATTTTGTTTTAAAGTTGTCACAACAAGAAAAATTGTTTAAAATAGAGGAAAATATATGAAACTGCTTTGAGCCTGCTTATACTACCTTGCACATTGTGGAGGCAATGAAGAAGGTGACAGACTTGGCGCAGATGGTGCCAGACATTCCTAATTGGGTGATCATGTCGATGGCAATAATGGCTCAGTTGCTTGGTTCGCCAATGGGTATCTGTCCTGCGAGAGTGAAGAAACTTCAGATTTCTACTAATATCTGTGGTGAGAAATTGAAGAACTGCGGTTATCAGTTTAAGTGGAGCTTTGAGGAAGCGCTGGCTGGCTGGTTTGAGGATAATGATAAGAAGGGGCTGAAGTAAGGATATTGAAAACCATATCTTACCTTTTCCTTCTGCTCGGCAGAAAGGAAGGCGAGGATATGGATCTCATCACTTATGTAACAGACAGAAAGGGTCACGATATGCGTTATGCCATTGACTCTAGAAAACTACAGAAGGAACTCGGCTGGGAGCCATCTCTGCAGTTTGAGGAGGGTATCGAAGAAATGGTGAAATGGTACCTCGATAACCAGGAATGGATGGATCATGTTACTTCTGGGGAGTATCAGAAGTATTATGAATATGTATAAGGACAGATAATGCTGTGCCCTCCTATATATTGGGTTTCGCCTCTATCGGCTTTATCTCTAAGTTCTTTGAACGCTGCCTTTGCTTTTGCAGTCACCTCGTCTTCTTCATTCTTAGCCTGAATGGAAAAAGGAATGCTCTTACTGCGAATTACTGCCTTTACAAAGATGTTGATGGCGGTATTTGCACTCATACCGAACTGTTCGCAGAGTTTATCAAACTGTGCTTTTTGTTGGTTGTCCATACGGACTGTCATTGCTGTCGATATGAGGAAGATGAAAATTTTACAAAAGATATTGGAGTCTGGTTCCATTTTGGGACATACTGCGGCTGATGGGAAAACCTATAAAACGCAGTTTTACAATCTTGATGCTATTATTTCTGTTGGCTATCGTGTAAATAGCATCAATGCTACGGCCTTTCGTAGATGGGCAACTCGTGTTCTCAATAATTATTTGTTAAAAGGTTATTCTGTTAACCAGCAACTATTGGCGATGCAGCGACAGTTTGATTCTCGATAGGAAGAGCATAGTCTGCGTATGACACGAATTGAGGACAAACAGGCAGAACAACAGGAGCAGCTTGACTTCTTTATTCGTACATCTACACCTCCTGCAGAAATGGTTTTCTTTGAGGGGGGACTTCTATACGGCACGTGTGGCATTGGAAAATTTAGTTAGTTCGGCAAATCATCGTGTAATTGTTATTGATGCTTATGTATCAGTCTTGACTCTTGACTTTCTGAACATTAGAAAATCTGGAGTGGAAGCAATTATCTATACGGTAGGTGTCGGTCAGGGAATGCAACGATTGATGGAGGAGCATGATAGGTTGTAATCATATACGCTATAAGGTTGGCGGGGCATCAAAGTCCTCGCCATGGTTGTGCGGGATGGGACCGCCTGGGAATAGCAGTGTATAGTTTACGGTTGATTTCGTGGTTATTTGCTGATAACTTGCAGATTTCTTGTGATTTTCTTGGTGGTTTCGAAGAAAAGTGTACTTTTGAGGTTAGATATTAATAAAATGAATTATTATGACGCAGGTAGCAACAATGAATCAAGCTCAATTGCAAATCCTCCTTTTCCTAAAGTGGAGGTTATAGGTATAGAGGATTTTAAATGTTATTTGGATAAGTGGATATAGGTTTATGTACTGGTTTTGGCATATCACCATTACATGTAAGGTGCTAGATAAAAATCCTGAGCGTTGGCTTTGTTATGTGTTGAAGTACATAGATTCTACGTCTGAGGATAACTATTATACTCTTCTTCCTGAGTTCTGGGAAGATGAGGAACAATAAAAATGAATTTAATATTTAGTCAAATTAAGGTATAACCTCCATTAGCTTGTGCTGATGGAGGGCTAAATTGCGTATTCTTGTCTCAAAATTAGAAAAATGATGCCGCCGTGCAAAGGTACAATATTTTTTGAGATATGCAATACGGCGTTGAGCGGATACTTACTATTCTTCTTTCGATAGAATATCAGTGGTGCCAACTACTCAGATTGGTATATCGCTGACTATCCGAAACAGGCTACTCGCATGAAAAAGATTGTACGTGATGGCTATGAGGTGGTGATGGAGACTTTGCTACACGACCCATCCAACTGGCGAGAAGCCTTTGTGAAAATGTTGAAGCAATTGAAGTCTTATGGTTGGGAGATTTTCAAAGGCAAATGGGCTTTTGACCTTGATAAAGCCATCAAGGATATTGAGAATCTATTGAAAAAATAATTTCTTTTGAATGAAGAAAATCAAACTTTATGACTACCAGCAGAGGATGCTGGAAGACATCATCAACGTGCTGACCTCTGCTGCTACCAGTAAATTCTACAATGAGAATGGTAAGAAGGAGCGGGTAGGCAGTTCGGTGATGGTGCAGATGCCGACAGGTACGGGAAAGACTTACGTGATGGCGGCTGTGGTGAAATGGTTTCTTGATAACCATGACACGGGCGAAGTGTGGATTGTGGCGCACCGGCGTGAACTGGTGGAACAGATGCAACAGACGCTGGACAGATTCTGCCTAGACTATGGGGAGAAGGAAATGGAGCTGAAAGCGAAAGTAAGGATAAGGGTGCTCTCCATTCAATGGTTGAACAGACATATCGACGAACTGGAAGGGGCGGAGTGTACGCCAGGACTCATCGTAGTGGATGAGGCGCACCACGCTATAGCAACCTCCTATCAGGACCTGTTTGAAAGGAATAGAAAAGCCTTGAAACTCGGTATGACGGCAACTCCATGCCGCATGAACAAGAAATCCTTCAGCAAGCTGTTCGAGATATTGTTGAAATCTCCATGTACCAATGACTTTATCCTGCGTGGGTATCTGGCACCCTACGACTACGTGGTTATCGGCAAGTACTCCAATGATCAGTTGACCGTGAACCAGCTGAAAGGCCGAGGCAGTGATGGCGACTATGCCATCAAGGAGATGGACGAGAAACTGAATATTCCGCAGACCATCCAAAGGCTCTACGACAGCGTGTAGAAATATGCTGACGGCAAGAAGGGAATTGTATATGCCATTGACATTGTGCATGCCCAGGCGATAGCGACATGTTACAATGCGCTCGGATTGAAGAGTGTCGCTCTCGATAGCAAGACTCCAGCCAAGAAACGCAAGGAGATGGTGGAGGCATTCAGGCGCAGTGAGATAGACTGTCTGGTGAACGTGAACCTCTTCGATGAGGGGTTTGACTGTCCTGACGTGGAGTTTATCCAGATGGCCCGTCCTACACTGTCACTTGCCAAGTATCTGCAGATGGTGGGGCGTGGGTTGCGCATCAACCATGAGAACAAGGATAAGGTGTGCATGATAATCGACAATGTAGGTAACTACCGCAAGTTCGGTTTGCCTGACAAGCCTCGCAACTGGGAGGGTATGTTTGCAGGGTTGAGGGCTGGCAAGGGTATCATTCCAACCTATGTGAAGAAGATGCAGAACATCATTGCTGTGAATGATGAGATGATAACGGTGAAAAAGGCGAATACGGCAAGGAAGAAGATGACAGCCAGACAACTTAATGAATATCTGAAGAATGTAGAGCCTTTCCAACAGGATGGCAGATGGGGGCTGAGGGTGAAGGATGACATCATCGTGAAACCTATCTACACTTATATCTCCAACTTCAGAGGTGATTATGCCGAATGCAGAATAGGCATACAGAGATGTTTGTATGGACTATTGGATAGGAGGGGTAATATTATCCTACCTCCGGAATATAAAGACATATATAGATGGAATGAACATACGGTTGAAGTAAAAGGTAACGATGGTTACAGCAGGACCATTGAATTGTAACGGCTAAGAAAACTATAAAGATGGAACGCAAGAAACAGACTGGACATTTGTCAGTCCTCCCATTTTAAATCCTCTTAATGAGCTAAGAAAGGAATAGCTCCAAAGCGTCCTTTCAAGTAGCCTTTTTGAATGTCCAAATCATTTCGTGCAATAAAGAAGCAACAAATAACGTAAAAACAGATGTTACTTCTAAAGGGTTACTGGTTAAAGATCCGTGCCAACAAGTAAGAATATATTGGAATCTGATAAATACTTTGGTCACTATCGTTAAAGTTTGATAATATTAGTTATTTTTTTTTGATTTTTAAGATTTGAGTCTTATCTTTGCAATTGTTTTCACGCCTTACCTTAATTGACGAATGCCGAGTGAGAAAGACGGGAAGAACAAGCATATAGGAAATGGCGTTTACAAGCGCACTTGGTTACACACACTTGGATACTATAATATCAAAATCAGGATTAGAAATATACAAGGCAGTTATAGACCGCCCAATAGGATATAAAAATAGAAAACTTATTATCAGCTGCACCTGAATAATTCCATTGGTAGCATATAACGTATAGTAAGATTTCAAAATTATCTTGGACGTGACAAAGTGTATTCCACTACTGGCTTGTATAGGATGTTTCAGGAGTTCAGGACTGTTTGACTGAGTAGCTCGTACTGCACCAACACCGTTTCCCTTATGTATGTATTCGTAATTATTTGGGTCCGTATAGGTGCATTGGACATAAAACGTAATTGCATGTATGGTTGAAATAAATCCATTATGTATTTAGCGTTATTAATTTTTTAAAGTCATGAGAAGGGAACTTTTGCTCTTATCTTGTTGCGTGGTCATCCCAAGCATTTGTAGTGCACAAGAGAAGTCTGACACAGCAATGGTAGAAAAGAAAGCAGAACGCAATGTGATGCTCAATGCATCCGATGCCAATGCACCTCGTTACATTCAGATAGGTCTTCCAAGTGAAGATGTAAATGTGTACGAGAACGGATTACCAGTCGTTTATTCTTCTTACGTCCATCCTGTATCTGCTCATTGGAGAAGTGATGGTAGCTTGGTAGAGGTAGGATTGATGAACCCACAGGAATCAGCCATAGCTACAGGAAACATTGCTTATTCTGTAAACAGTTTCAGCGACTTAGGCAGTAATACGTTCAAGGGTATTTTGAATTACAAAGGCAACCATTATGGTATGCATCAGTTTGATTTGAACGTTTCAGGACCTCTGGCTAAAGGCTGGACTTATGCCTTGAATATGTATCAAAACTTTGATCCGGGAACCTTTGACTTGAAGTTTACCAACTATAATGACCGTACCCAGATTTATAAGGGTGCCCTGACAAAGCATTGGGGAAACAGAGGTCAGTTGTCTTTTCTCTACAAGTTCTCAAACAGTCAGCGTATGGGTTCCATAACCCAGTTTGCACCATTTATCTATCACACTAATGGTGATGTGACAGAATTGGATGGCTTTAAATTGGGTACATCTTCATACGTTCCAGCTTCTCAGAACTTCATGTACCGTGATATGAAGACAGGTGAAGTGAAAAACACTACTATCAATGATTGGAACAAAAGCAAATCTCACGAATTTGCTGTATTATTCAAATGGGATTTAGGTAATGCATGGAACTTGGATACAAAGGCTAAATATACCTGGGTTGATGCTAACTATGCCGACTTTGGCGGCAGTTCCATCATGAATGTCAAAGATGGAAAGGTTGAGGGTAATACGAATACGTATTATGACAAGAACGGAAAGCTTTATACAGGTA
>ENA-USTZ01000787-USTZ01000787.1-human-gut-metagenome-genome-assembly--contig:-NODE-787-length-13590-cov-4.723822_pt1 | contig 13590 bp, 10 predicted proteins | sample MGYA00250049_ERZ773375 | MGnify/ENA primary metagenome ERZ773375 (study PRJEB29103, sample SAMN06111956) | human gut metagenome | biome: human gut; feature: ankylosing spondylitis patient; material...
CTGCCCCGGATGCGCAGGTCATTTCCCGGAAAATCGTACATCCACGGCACCCGCAGCAAAACGGCATCGGGCAGAAGTTCCAGCGCCCGCTGCTCGGCTTCCAGCTTGTGCTGCCCGTAGACGTTGGCCGGGAAGAGCGGAAGCGTTTCCGCCAGCGGCCCGTCCTGTGTGACGCCGGCATAGACCTGATCGGAGCTGAACGCCACGAGCTTTGCCCCGGCCGCCCTCGCGGCCTTTGCCATCCAGCAGGGCAGTTCCACGTTGGCCCGGCGGCTTTCCTCCGGGTGCCGCTGGCAGTAGCCGGTGTCGGAGAGGGCGGCAAGATGCAGGATGACGTCCGGCTGCACCTGTGCGGCGAACCGGATCACCTCTTCCTCCGTGGCAGCGGCCAGAAAGCCGCGGGGGAAGATCGTCAGCTCCGCTTGCCCGCGCCAGAGGTGCATCACGCGGGCCCCGACAAAGCCGCCCGCACCGGAAACAAGAATTTTCTGCATCATCATCCCTCAGTGCACCAAAAACAGCTCGATAACAAAGACCACGGCGCAGCACGCCACCGAAACTTGGAACAGGCTGGCCCCGCACCATGCGGCTGCAATGCCGACCACCAATGCCACCGCACCGGCCACCGGGCTCTGGGTGGCGTTGACGATGGCCGGGAAGGTCATCACGGCCAAGGTCACATAGGGCACGTAGTACAAAAACGACTGGATGAACTGGTTCTTGATGGGTCTGCGGATCAAAGTCAGCGGCAGCACCCGGATGGCGTAAGAAACGGCGGCCATCACGGCAATGTAGATCCAATTGTTGTAGGTCATTGTGCGGCCTCCTCTGCATCATTTTTCACGGGGAACAGGAGCGCCGCCCCGCAGGAGATCAGCACCGTCAGCAGGATGGTGCGGGTGCCGTCGGAGAGAGACGCGATCCCCGGCAGGTAATTGCATGCGAAGCTGAGAGCAAAGCTCAGCGCTACCAGCGCCGCCACGATCTTATTCTTCCGGGCCGGGGGAATGATGATGGCGAGGAACATGCCATAGAGCGCCACGCTCAGCGCACTGACGGCCCGCAGGGGCAGCAGGTTGCCCGCCACGATGCCCAGCGCCGTGCCCATGGCCCATGCGGGGGCAGCCAGCGTGATGGCGCCATAGGTGTAGAACGGGTTCAGGCAGCCCGGCCGGGCGATGGTGATGCCAAACAGCTCATCGGTGACATCGTAGCCGATGATGAGCCGATGGAAAAAGGGCGTGCCGGGGGCAAACCGCTGGGCCAGTGCGCAGCTCATCAGCAGATACCGCGCGTTGGCGATCAGTGTGATGATGGCCACTTCCACATAGGTGGCCCCGGCAGCGATCAGCGAAAATGCGGCGTACTCGCCGGCAGAAGCGTTGTTGAACAAGCTGGCAATAAAACCTTGGATGGGGGTCAGGCCAGCGCTGCGGGCCGCAATGCCCAGCGAAAATGAGACGGCGAAATAGCCCAGCGCGATGGGCACGCCGTCCCGCATCCCCTCGCAGAACACCTTCCGGCTGAATGCGTAGGGTCTGGTTGCAGTTTCCATTGAGTTTCAAACTCCTTTCCTACTTCAAGACACGAAAACAATTATAGCACATCCGCCATGGAATGACAAAAGAAAATCCCTCAGGTTTCAAGACGAAATCTGAGGGATTTTCACAGAGAAGGAAGTGCGGGATCAGTCTACCACATCTTCAAACTGGCTGTTGTAGAGGTCGGCGTAGAAGCCGCCGGCTTCCAGCAGCTGATCGTGGGTGCCCTGCTCCACAATGTCGCCGTCCCGCATCACGAGGATGAGGTCGGCGTCCTTGATGGTGGACAGGCGGTGGGCGATGACGAAGCTGGTGCGGCCGCGCATCAGGTTGTCCATGGCGGTCTGAATGCGCTGCTCGGTGCGGGTGTCCACGCTGCTGGTGGCTTCGTCGAGGATCAGAATGCGGTTGTCGGCCAGAATGGCGCGGGCAATGGTCAGCAGCTGCTTCTGGCCTTGGCTGACGTTGGAGGCGTCCTCATTCAGCTCCATCTGGTAGCCGCCGGGCAGGGTGCGGATGAAGTGGTCGGCGTTGGCGGCCTTGGCGGCGGCAATGATCTCTTCATCGGTGGCGTCGAGGCGGCCATACCGGATGTTCTCCATGATGGTGCCCTTGAACAGCCACGTATCCTGAAGCACCATGCCGAAGCCTTCGCGCAGGGCGCTGCGGTCAAAATCGCGGATGTCGTGGCCGTTCAGGGTGATAGAGCCGGAATCTACGTCGTAGAAGCGCATCAGCAGCTTGACCATGGTGGTCTTGCCTGCGCCGGTGGGGCCGACGATGGCGACCTTTTCGCCGGGGTTGACGGTGCAGCTGAAATCGTGGATGATGGTCTTTTCGGGCACATAGCCGAACTTGACGTGGTCGAAGGTGACCTGACCATTGATGCTGGCGGGGTCTGCCCGGCGGGCCGGGTCGGCGAGCTGGTCTTCTTCGGGCTCGTTCAGAAACTCGAAGACGCGCTCGGCGGCAGCAGCCATGCTCTGCAGCATGTTGGACACCTGCGCGAGCTGTTGGATGGGCTGGGTGAAGTTCTTGACATACTGGATGAAAGCCTGAATGTCGCCGATGGTGATGGTGCCGTTGGCAGCAAAAATGCTGCCGACGATGGCCACGGCCACATAGCCGAGGTTGCCCACAAAGTTCATGATGGGCTGCATCAGGCCGGAGAGGAACTGGCTCTTCCAAGCGGATTCAAAGAGCTTATCGTTGGCGGCGTTGAAATCGGCCAGCACACGGGCTTCCCGGTTGAACGCCTTGATGACGTTGTGGCCGGAGTAGACCTCCTCCACCTGACCGTTCACGACGCCCAAGGTGGCCTGCTGGGCCTTGAAGTACTTCTGGCTGAACTTGACCACCAGCATCACCAGCGCCAGCGAAACAGGCAGGATGAGCAGCGCGATCAGGGTCATCTTGGGGCTGATGGACAGCATCATGATGAGCACGCCGATCATGGTCGTCACGCTGGTGATGAGCTGGGTGATGCTCTGGTTCAGGCTCTGGCCGAGGGTGTCCACATCGTTGGTGATGCGGGAGAGCACCTCGCCGACGGTCCGCTTTTCAAAGTAGGCGAGGGGAAGGCGGTTGATCTTTTCGCTGATCTGGCGGCGGAAGTCGTAGCAGACTTTCTGGGAAAGGCCGGTCATCAGCCAGCCCTGAATGAAGCTGAACGCTGCCGAGCAGAGGTACATCGCCAGCAGGATCAGCAAGATCTTGCCGATATAGCCGAAGTCGATGCTGCCAATGCCGCGCAGCTTCGCGATCCAGCCGGTCGCAAGGGCCGTGGTGGCCTTGGCGAGGATCTTCGGGCCGGCAATGTTGAAGATGGTGGAGAGGATGGCGAAGACGATGACGACGATGAGGGAGATCTTATAGGTGCTCATGGCCTTGACCAACTGGAGCAGCGTGCCCTTGAAGTCCTTGGCACGCTCGGTGGTCTGACGTCCGGGTCTTGGCATATCAATCACCCTCCTTTCCGTTGTTCAGGTCTTTGAGGTCGAGCTCTTTCTGGCTCAGCTGGCTGCGGGCGATCTCCTGATATTCGGGGCAGGAGGCCATCAGCTGTGCATGGGTGCCCACGCCGACGAGACGGCCCTCGTCGAGAACGAGGATCTGGTTGGCGTGGAGCACGGTGGAGATGCGCTGTGCCACGATGATGACAGTGGCGTTGTCGGTCTGGGCTTTCAGCGCCCGGCGCAGGGTGACGTCGGTCTTGTAGTCCAGCGCCGAGAAGCTGTCGTCAAACAGATAGATGCGCGGATCCTTCGCGATGGCACGGGCAATGGAAAGCCGCTGCTTCTGGCCGCCGGAAACGTTGGAGCCGCCCTGCGCAATGGGGCTGGCGTAGCCGTCGGGCTTGGTGCTGATGAAGTCCTCCGCCTGTGCGATGGAGGCGGCCTTCTTCATGTCGGCGTCGGTGATCTGCTCACCGCCGAATTTCAGGTTGCTCTCGATGGTGCCGCTGAACAGCACACCCTTCTGGGGCACATAGCCCAGCAGACTGTGGAGCGTTTCCTGCGGCATGTCGCGGACATCGATGCCGTCTACGGTCACTCTGCCGCCGGTGGTATCATAGAAGCGGGGGATGAGGTTGAGCAGGGTGGATTTGCCGCAGCCGGTGGAGCCGATGATGGCGGTGGTCTGGCCCGGCTCGGCGGTGAAGCTGATGTGCTCCAGCGCGTCGCTGTCGGCGCCGGGGAAGCGGAAGCTTACGTCCTCGAACTTGACGACGCCCTTCCAGCCCTTGCGCTCCAGCGCGGGCTTGGCCGTGGCTTCATCGGGGTCGTGGATGGAGGCGGTGGTGCGGCAGACTTCGTCGATACGGTCTGCAGCGACACCGGCGCGGGGCAGCATCACGGCCACCATGGCCAGCATCAGGAAGGACATGACGATCTGCATCGTGTAGGTGATGAAGGCGATCATCTCGCCCACCTGCATATTGCCCGCATCCATGGCCCTGCCGCCGAACCAGACGATGAGCAGACTGGTGCCGTTCATGATGAGGGTCATAAAGGGCATCATGGCGACCATGGCGCGGTTGGTGAACAACTGGGTGCCCATCAGCTCGCGGCTGGCCTTGTCGAAGCGCTCTTCCTCAAATTTTTCGCGGCTGAACGCGCGCACCGGCATCACGCCGGTCAGAATCTCGCGGCTGACGAGGTTCAGCTTATCCACCAAGGTCTGCATGATCTTGAACTTCGGCATGGCGAAATTCATCAAAAAGGCGATGAGGGTGAGCAGCAGCACCACATCCAGCACGATGATCCATGCAAGGCCGGTGTTGCCCTGCACCACATGGAAGATGCCGCCGATGCCCAGAATGGGCGCGTAGGCCACCATCCGCAGCAGGATGACGCAGACGAACTGCACCTGCTGGATGTCGTTGGTGGTGCGGGTGATGAGGGAAGCGGTGGAGAAATTCTCGATCTCCGCGTTGGAGAAGTGGATGACCGAGGAGAAGGTCTCCCGGCGCAGGTCGCGGCCGATGGCGGCGGAAACGCGGGAGGCGATGAGGCCCACCAGAATGGCCACGGCCACCATCAGCAGGGTCAGGCCCAGCATCTGCCCGCCCACCCGGAAGAGGTACTGCATCTGGACGTCATGGGCCACGCCCTGCGCTTCGTACTCCAAGCTGACGAGGAGGGTGGCCTGACTGGCCATGCTGGAAAGGGCGGTCTCGTCCATCTGCGCCAGTGCACCGGCCAACTGCTGCTGGATCATCTCGCGGGAGAAGCCCGGCATCTGGGCCATGGCGGCAAACTGGGCGCACACGGCGTCGAGGTCGTCAGCGGTGGGGGCGGCGGTCTCCGTTTCGTCGGTGCTCTCTGCCGTAGGAGAAGCGGCGCTGCTGGCGGCTTCTTCACCGGACGAAGCCGGCGGATACTCCGAAAGCGGGGTCAGGCTCTGCGCGGGCATTCCGGTGCCGTTGGCGGTTTGGGAAGCCGTCATATATAGCACGATGTCCGGCACAGTCACGGCCTCTTCGAGGGCGGCGCGTTCGTCGGCGGTCAGGTCACTGCGCAGTTTCAAAACGCCGTCGTCCTGAACGTAATACTCGTAGGCGTTCTCAAACGCAGCGGCGTCCTCCTCACTCATCAGAAGCGAGAGGGCGTCCAACGTGGAGGAGCGCAGGGTCTGGGGCAGGGGGCTTTCAATGCCGCCCTGCTGGATGCCGGTGTCCACGATCTTGCTCGTGTAGTCCGGCAGGGAAAGGTCGCAGTACGCCTGTACGATCAGCAAGGCCACTACGACAAGACAGGCGGCCCAGTGGCGGGCCAACTGCTTGAAGATCTTACCCATCTTGGTTGTCTCCTTTCAAAATTGATTGCTGTTCCGCGTTTTCTGCGGTCACAGCGTCCAACAGAGCATCTTTCAGCTCGTGGAACTGGACACGCTGCTGGGGCGTCAGATGCTGCATCACCCCGGCAAAATAGTTGTTCAGGGCGGCCTCGCACTGGCGGCTGGCAGCAAGGCCCTTTTCGGTGGCCCGCACCAGCGTTTTCCGGCGGTCGTTCGGGTCGGTGATGCGCTCGATGAGCCCATCCTGCTCCAACTGGCGCAGTGCGCGTGAAACGGCGGGCATCGGCTGCCGGATGGCGGCGGCTAGCTCGGAAACATAGATGCTTCCATCTTTTCCGTGCTGTTCAATGTTCGCCAGAACGCCTTCCAGCATCATGAAATGACATCTGGGGCACTCTTCCAGCGATGCCTTCATCCCGCGCTTGGCTTCGCTGCTCAGCTGGTGGAGATAGTGGAACAGCCCGAACAGCTCCGGAGCATTTTCCTTCGGCATGGGGAACCTCCTCGTTTGTTGTCTGCTGCAAATACTTAACACATGATAACTATTTGCGTGTGATAATAATATACCCGTCTGCATCGGAATGCAAGCGGGTAAAGATGAACTTTTTGAAAACTCTAAAAAAACGACTGTATCGCCTCACTTTGTATCGGCACACGATACATCGTAATCGCATTACATCGCGCGTCGATCTATCTGTCAAGGGGAGAAAACAAAAAAGCTCTCCCAAACGGGAGAGCAAATGCAGAGCGCTGACAGCTCCGGGAGATCAGCCCTTTTTGAACAGCTTATTGTCCACCCAGATGCAGACGCAGGCGCCGAGGATGGAGATGACAAAGGAACTGAAGGACCCGGTGGCGTGGATGCCGACCATGCCGAACAGAAACTCGCCCACGAAGCTGCCCAGCACCCCCAGAACGGCGTTGCGGGCAAACGATGTCTCGGTGCCCATAAAGCGGCCTGCGATGTACCCGGCCAGTGCGCCCACCAGTACGCCGATGACCAGCGAGACCAGCAGCCCCACAAGGGAGAACAGGCCCATCAGACAGCCGACGAAAGCGCAGATGAGCGCGATGACGATCAGGATCGAGAGTGTGATCATAATGAGACCTCCTTGGTTTGTGCCGCCTTCTGCTCCGCCGCATACCGGCAGATATCGTTCAGACAGCAGTTTTTACATTCGGGTCTGCGGGCGTTGCAGACAGCCCGGCCGTGCATGACGAAGCGGTGGCACAGGTCACTGCCCTCTTCGGGCGGGACAATCTTCCACAGCGCCATCTCCACCTTCTGCGGCTCCTTGATGCTGTCCACAAGGCCGATTTTATTGCACAGCCGGATGCAGTGGGTGTCGGTGACGATGGCGGGCTTGCCGAATACATCGCCCATGATGAGGTTCGCGCTCTTCCGGCCCACGCCGGGCAGGGCCAGCAGCTCCTCAAAGGTGGTGGGCACCTTGCAGTCGTACTTGTCCCGCAGCACCCGCATACAGGCTGAGATATCCCGCGCCTTGCTGCGCCCAAGGCCGCAGGGCTTGACGATGGCTTCGATGTCCTCCGGTTCGGCGGCGGCCAGTGCGGCTACGTCGGGGTACTTGGCAAACAACTCCTGCACCACGATGTTCACCCGCGCGTCGGTGCACTGGGCGGCCAGCCGCACGCTGACGAGCAGCTGCCATGCGTGGTCGTAATCCAAGGTGCAGCCCGCATCGGGGTATTCGTTTTTCAGCCGGTCAATGACCGTGAGCGCCAGCGCCTTTTTGGCGGAAAGATCCTCCGCCGGTGCCGTTTTGCCCATAGGAATCGCCTCATTTCGCAAAAGAGTAGCTTGATAATACCATGTTTCGACGGTTTTGTAAATAAATTTTAAGCTATCTGAGAACCGTTTTCAAAAGAAGCGCTTGTCCTCCGGCAGAAAATGCGATATACTAAAGCTAAACAGGAAATTGTCGCAGATAGCAAAAGGAGGAATCCCCGATGAACGAACCGCTGGCGCAGCGCTTGCGCCCCAAAACGCTGGCCGAGGTCTGCGGCCAGCAGCATCTGCTGGCGCCGGGGCGGGTGTTCCGCCGCGCCATCGAGAGCGGCCGCATCCCCAACATGATCTTCTATGGCCCCTCCGGCACCGGCAAGACCACCGTGGCCCGCATCATTGCGGAGAACAGCGGCATGACCCTCCACAAGCTCAACGGCACCTCCTGCGGCACCGGCGACATCAAGGCCGTGCTCAAGGACATCGGCACGCTGGCCGGGGCGGGGGGCATCCTGCTCTATCTGGATGAGATCCAGTACCTGAACAAAAAGCAGCAGCAGAGCCTGTTGGAGTGCATCGAGGACGGCAGCGTGACCCTCATCGCCTCCACGACCGAGAACCCTTATTTTTACATCTATAATGCGCTGCTGTCCCGCTGCACGGTGTTCGAGTTCAAATCCCTGTCGGCGGCGGATGTGGAGCGGGGGCTGCACAACGCGCTGGAAAAGCTCTCGGAAGCGGAGGGCGTGCCGGTCACGATGGATGCCGAGGCCTGTTCCTATCTCGCCGAGAGCGCGGGCGGCGACCTGCGCAAGGCACTGGGCTGCCTCGATTTTGCCGTGACGGCCGCGCCGCAGACGGCAGAGGGCAAGCATATCACCTTGGAAATGATCGAACAGGTCACCCGCCGCACTGCTATGCGGTACGATAAAGACGGGGACGATCACTATGACATCGTCTCTGCTTACCAGAAGTCGATGCGCGGCTCCGACCCGGACGCGGCGCTGCACTATCTGGCGCGGCTGCTGGAAGCAGGGGATCTGCCCTCGGCGTGTCGGCGGCTCATGGTCTGCGCGTGTGAGGATGTGGGCCTAGCCTACCCGCAGATCATCCCCATCGTGAAAGCGGCAGTGGATGCGGCCAACATGGTGGGTCTGCCGGAGGCCCGGCTCCCGCTGGCGGATGCCGTCATCCTCGTGGCGACGAGCCCCAAATCCAACAGTGCCCACGACGCCATCAACGCCGCCATCGCGGATGTTCAAGCCGGGCGCACCGGGCCCATCCCGCGCCAGCTCCAGAACAAGCATTTTGATGGCGAGGATGCCCTCGTCAAGGGGCAGAACTACAAATATGCCCACGATTACCCGAACCATTGGGTCGAGCAGCAGTATCTGCCCGATGTTTTGAAGGATACAAAATACTACACCTTTGGTGAAAACAAAAACGAACAGGCGACCCGCGCCTACTGGGCCAAGATCAAAGGAGAAGACAAAGTATAAAAGGAGGAACTTATGCGTTATTCCAAACAGCGGGAGCTGGTTTTGCAGAAGGTGGAGGAACTCTGCGACCACCCCACCGCCGAAGAAATTTTCGATAAAGCGGCCCCGGAGTGCCCCGGCCTGAGCCTTGGCACCGTGTACCGCAACCTGAACAGTCTGGTGGAGGCGGGCAAGGTGCGCCGCGTTTCTATCCCCGGCAAGGCCGACCGGTTCGACCACACCCTGTGCTGGCACAGCCACCTGTATTGCAATGGGTGCGGCAGCGTCGTGGACGCCGATGTGGACGAAAAACAGGTGATGAAACTGGTCCGCAATCAGAAGGGCGTCGTCGAGGACTGCGCCGTGGTTTTGTTCGGCCTATGCGAGGACTGCGCCCAAAAACAGGCCGAGGAAGCCGTCTGAACCCGAAAATTTCCTCCTTCCTACTTGCCCTTGGAGGCAAAACAGGGTATACTAAAAGGAGCTTTTTGAAAATATCGAACCGAAGGATGGTTTCATCATTGGAGTACATTGCATTTGAACATAACACCGCCGCCGCCGAACTGGTGCGCAGCGCATACGACACCCCGCCGCTGGCCTTCGTCCACAGCTACGGCTGCCAGCAGAACGTCAATGACGGCGAGCGCATCAAGGGCGTGCTGGTGGATATCGGCTACGGCCTGTGCGACAAGCCGGAGGACGCCGACCTCATCCTCTTCAACACCTGCGCCGTGCGTGAGCACGCCGAGCAGCGCGTCTTCGGCAATGTGGGTGCACTCAAGGGCCTGAAGGAAAAAAAGCCCGGCCTGATGATCGGCCTGTGCGGCTGCATGGCCAACCAGAAGCATGTGGTGGAAAAGCTGCGCCAGAGCTACCCCTACGTCGATCTGGTCTTCGGCGTGGATGGCATCGACACCCTGCCCCAGCTCATTGCCCAGAAGCTGCAAAAGCATAAGCGGGTGCTCATGGAGCCCGCCCAGCGCCCCGTCATCGTGGAGAACATCCCCATCCGGCGCGAGAGCGAGTTCCGCGCGTGGCTGCCCATCATGTACGGCTGCGACAACTTCTGCACCTACTGCATCGTGCCTTATGTGCGCGGCCGCGAAAAGAGCCGCAAGCCCGGCGATATCCTCGCCGAGTTCCGCGGCCTTGTGGAAGCGGGGTATAAGGAGATCACCCTGCTGGGCCAGAACGTCAACAGCTACGGCAAGGGGCTGGAAGAGAAGGTGGACTTCTCCGATCTGCTCAACCTGCTCTGCTCGGTGCCCGGCGATTACCAGATCCGCTTCATGACCAGCCACCCGAAGGACGCCAGCCACAAGCTGATCGACACCATTGCGGCCCAGCCGCATCTGTGCAAGCACTTGCATCTGCCGGTGCAGTGCGGCTCGAACGAGATGCTGCGCCAGATGAACCGCCGCTATACCGTGGAGCAGTACCTCGAACTCATCGAGTACGCCCGCAAGACCGTGCCCGGCATCACCTTCTCCAGCGACATCATCATCGGCTTCCCCGGTGAGACGGAGGAGGACTTCCAAGGCACCCTCGACCTGATCCGGAAGGTCGGTTACATGCAGCTGTTCACCTTCATCTACTCCAAGCGCACGGGCACCAAGGCGGCAGAAATGCCCGACCCCACCCCCCGCAAGGAGAAGACGGACCGGATGAGCCGGCTGCTCAAGGTTCAGGACGAGATCGCCATGGATCTCGTCAAGGCGCAGGTGGGCCAGACCGTCCGCGTCCTCGTGGAGGGCTACGGCCGCAACGAGGGTACCCTGTCCGGCCGGTTGGACAACAACCTGACCGTGGACTTCATCGCCGACCCCGGCCTGATGGGCCAGTATGCGCAGGTCCGCCTGACCGGTGCCCGCGCTACCGTCCTGCTGGGCGAACTCGAAGCCTGAGCTTTTCCCGCCGCGGCAGCAAAACCGGCTGCTGCACCTCAAAATAAACGAACATCAAAGGAGAACATTCTTATGGATTGCATCGACCTCTTCAAGCGTGCTGCTATGGCACTTCAGACCGACCCCCGCTACCTCGCCCTCGATCAGGCCCGCAAGCTCAACGACAGCGACGAAGAGCTGCAGAACATGATCGGCGAGTTCAACCTTGCCCGCATGGACCTGAACAACGAGATCGGCAAGACCGAGCGCAGCGATGCCCGCATCGCCGAGCTGAACGAGAAGGTCAACGACCTCTACGGCAAGATCATGGCCGACGAGGGCATGGCGGCTTACAACGAAGCCAAGAAGGACTGCGAGAACCTCGTCAACTATATCGACGCCATCATCAACACTGCCATGAACGGCGGCGACCCCATGACGGTGCAGGAACCCAGCGCCTCCTGCACCGGCAGCTGCTCCACCTGCGGCGGCTGCCACTGACCCAGATGTGAAACGGAAAACGCGGCTTCGCTTTTGCAGGCCGCGTTTTCCTTGCAAAAGCGGTTACTCGCTGCAAACCCCAACAACAACGGAATGCAAGAAAGGTGGACTACCATGGCCGAACTGTCGCCCATGATGCAGCAATATCTGGAAATCAAAAATCAACACAAGGACGAGATCTTGTTTTACCGCATCGGCGACTTTTACGAGATGTTCTTCGATGATGCGCTGACCGCCTCGCGGGAACTGGATCTGACGCTGACCGGCAAGCAGTGCGGGCTGGAAGAGCGGGCCCCCATGTGCGGCGTGCCCTTCCACAGCTACGAAAGCTATGTGGCCCGGCTCATTGCCAAGGGCTACAAGGTCGCCATCTGCGAGCAAGTGGAGGACCCGGCCAAGGCAAAGGGCCTTGTCAAGCGGGATATCATCCGCGTGGTCACGCCGGGCACCGTCATTGAGAGCAGTATGCTTCAAGACGACAAAAACAACTACATTGCGAGTGTTTTCATCAAGGGTGATCAGGCGGGCCTCTGCTTTGCCGATGTCTCCACCGGCACAGCCCACATCACGGAACTCAAGCGGGAAAAGATCGTTCCCGCCGTCATCACCGAGCTGTGCCGCTACCACCCCAGCGAAGTGCTGATGAATCCCGGCAGCCTCGACTGCCGGGAGCTGACCAGTTACTTGAAGAAGAATATGCGCTGCTCCGTTGAACTTGTGGAGGAAGAACACTATGCCCCCGGCCTTGTGGCCATTGCGCTGGAAAACCAGTTCGGCCGCGATTGGGCCGCCAAGACCGGCATCAGCGAAAAGGGCAATGTCCGCTTCGCCATGGCAGCGCTGCTGGAATACCTCCACACCACTCAGATCAAGGGCGTGGAGCGCCTGAAGACGGTCCTCAGCTACAACGAAGCGCAGTTCATGCGCCTGTCGCCGGTCACGCGGGCCAATCTGGAGCTGACCGAGACGCTGCGCGGCCGCGAAAAGCGGGGCACCCTGCTCTGGGTGCTGGACAAGACCAGCACCGCCATGGGCAAGCGGATGCTTCGCAGCTGGATCGAACAGCCGCTGGTGTCCAGCTCCCTCATCAACCGCCGCCTGAACGCGGTGGAGAGCCTTGTGAACCAGACCGTCCAGCGCGGCGACCTCATCGAGGAGCTGCACTACATCTTCGATCTGGAGCGTATGATGACCCGCACAGTTTACGGTTCCGCCACCCCGAAGGAGATCTTCTCCATGGCGCAGACCTGCGATCGTCTGCCGGGGCTGCGCCGTCAGGCTGAAAGCTGCAACTGCCCGGAGCTGGCAGAACTGGCCGCTGAGATCGACCCGCTGACCGACATCAAAGACAAGATTTATGCCGCAGTGGACCCGGAAGCACCTTCGACGCTGAAGGATGGCGGCGTCATCGCCAAGGGCTATCATGCCGAGGTGGATGAGCTGCGCGCCATCCGCGACAACACCAAGGGCATTCTGGCCCAGTTGGAGACCCGGCTGCGGCAGGAGACCGGCATTCCGAAGCTGAAAATTGGTTACAACCACGTTTTCGGGTACTTCATCGAAGTCAGCAACAGCTACAAAAATATGGTGCCGGAGAGCTACATCCGCAAGCAGACCCTGACCACCGGCGAGCGATACATCACGCAGGAACTCAAGGAGCTGGAAAGCAAAATTTTGGGTGCCCATGAGCGGCTTATCGCGCTGGAACACCGCTTGTTTGACGAGCTGCTGGAAAGCATCAGCGCCCAGCTCGACCGCATCCAGTGCACAGCCAATGCCGTTGCGGAGCTGGACGTGCTGGCAGCGCTGGCGCAGGTGGCGGCGGAAAACAACTACTGCCGCCCCACCGTGGACGACGGCGACGAACTGACCATCGTGGAGGGGCGTCATCCGGTGGTCGAGCAGATGCTGAAGGGGAGCCTTTTCGTCCCCAACGACACCACCCTCAACTGCTCGACGGATCGCTGCCTCATCATCACCGGCCCCAACATGGCCGGTAAATCCACGTACATGCGCCAAAATGCGCTGATCGCTCTGATGGCGCAGATCGGCTCCTTCGTCCCGGCCAAGGAGTGCCGTGTGGGTGTGGTGGACGCCATCTTCACCCGCATCGGCGCGTCGGATGATCTGTCCGCCGGTCA
>ENA-USTZ01000789-USTZ01000789.1-human-gut-metagenome-genome-assembly--contig:-NODE-789-length-13535-cov-66.771437_pt1 | contig 13535 bp, 8 predicted proteins | sample MGYA00250049_ERZ773375 | MGnify/ENA primary metagenome ERZ773375 (study PRJEB29103, sample SAMN06111956) | human gut metagenome | biome: human gut; feature: ankylosing spondylitis patient; material...
GAGTAATGGCAAGAGAGAAATGACGATATTGTCATAACATAATATATTAAGGTTGCGGGGTGTGTTCTCTTGATAGAGAATGCACCCCGTTTTCTATCTCTGATATTTTCTGTAGGAGGGTGTGTCTAAGTCTGGATAATAGTTGGCGCATAACAGTTGACCACCGCATGCACATCACCTGTTGTGCATGCGCATATCAGCTGTTATGCAAGCGCACAACAGCTGTTGTGCGACCGGAGATACTAACAATCTCGCCAACATATCCTATCTTTTCCAGCAACATATCCTATGTTTTCCAGCAATAAGAAGAGAGGGTGTGCCGTAAGTCCATAATACAGGCTCGCAAGTCCGTTAGGCGTAATAAGTAACGCGAGTCCGCTAGGCGTTCCTGCGGATTCGCAATCCGCAGACAAAAAAGGCTCGACCTCTTTATTGGAGATTTGTAATCCCCAGCCGTAGGCTTTTCATATCTCCAAACTATATTTGCATTTTCGCTTGAGGCGGATTGCAAATCCGCCGGAACGCCTAGCGGGCTTGTCCTCAACTTCTGCCAAGAAGTCTGTTCGCTATAATATGGCTGGCCAGCAGGTGAATGCTTCTTATAAGGGTCTCGTTATCGAGAATGGCAAGAAGTTCGTTCAGAAGTAATCTGACGTGATTCGGTTAGAATTTTAAGATAAAAGAAACGATCATAAAAGGGAGCGCATCACTAATGGTTGCGCTCCCTTTTTTGCATCTCTCAGGATGCTGAGTTATATGAAAAATGCACTTTCTAAGGTGCAGATTGCCTTATTGTATGCAAGTTTTCTTCGAACTGATTACCTTGCCATCCTTCAATGCCTTGATGATATAAACACCTGATGGGAGAGAATCGAGATTCTTGCCTTTTCTCACCTTGATACCTGCAGCATTGTATACCTCGTAGCTATCGGCTGCGATTGAGGTCTGAATGTTTTGAATGCCTGTTGCAGAACCATCTGTCAGATAGAAATGGAAGGTGCGGGTATAGGTGCTGATGTTGTCATCATCGCTTACCTTGACAGTATAATCTACGAGCGCCTTTCCACAATCTTCGTTGGCGGTGAAGATATATTCACCCTCGTTGGCACCCGTATCATGACTCATCTTGCTCATCGCCTCACCCTTAGCCTCGCATTCAAACTGAGGATTGTTGGTGTAGCCGGCAAAGTATTTTTTCATGTCGATGGTTACGCTTTCGCCCTGCTTGAGAGTGAAGTGAGGTTCGGCAAGCCAGTTGAGATATTCTTCTAGGTTGGTGTAGCCATCTGCGTTTTCATCGGCATTTCCATCACTAACGCCTTTCACTTCCTCCCACCAGTCTGGCATTCCGTCCTGGTCGGTATCCCAGTTGGCTTCGCGCTTTGCCTCTGTGATATTCAAGCCCTTGAAACCTTCGCATCCCTTATCTTCTTCGCTGTCGATAAGTCCCTTCTTGCCACTCTGACTGCCTACTGTCGTAGTAGTTCCGGCTAACGTCTCGTTCACCATTCGGGTATCGTGATTATCCAGGAAAGGCTGGTTGGCTCCCACATCGCAGAGCACGTTCTTATAGGCTGCCTTGGCACTCTCGATAGCTGCCAGAGACTCGAAGAATGGTTTCGAAACGAATGGCTCCCAGTTTACTACCTGACCATTTGATGTTTCGTAAACATAGGTATCTTTGAGTTTATCTTCAGTCAGGCCTCCATTGCCTGCAGCCTGACGGATATTGCCATGAACGTATGCACTCTGTGTACCGCTTCCAGTGCCTTCAAGCTGAAGGCGGAACAGTTTCTTCTGGGTGGTAGCTGGTCCCATCTTATAATAGTTGTTCACGAAGTTCACCTCGTGGCTGCCACCATCCGTAGCACGGCCACCCCAGTTGTAAACCACATTATTAAATACATCGTGATGACCATCGTAAGCTCCTACGCCATCCAGTCCGCCACTCAAACTCCAGTTTCTTCCTTCGCAATGAGCCAGCAGGTTGTGGTGATAAGAACCTACCTTGAGTGTTGCCGACATTTCGCCGCCGCCGATGGTTGCTGCATATCCGTGGGCTGTACCCGCACTATAGTTAGGATGACCTGCCACATTGAGCGCTTCAGAAATCAGGGTGCGCTGAAGAGTAAGACTCTTGGCGTTGCGGCTTGAGAATGCCTCATCGATGGTCCAGGAGATAGAGCAATGGTCCATGATGGCATTGTCGTTGCCTGCCATTCCCATACCGTCGAGTCCGTTCACTTTATCTTCATCGCTGATAGTTCCGCCGTTGGTCTCCTTATGTCCCAGACGCATGCGGAGGAAACGGGTGATGCCTTCGCTTGCCATACCGAAAGGACAGCCGCGCAGCATGATGCCGTTGCCTGGAGCCGTCTGTCCGGCGATGGTAACGTATTCGTCGCTGCAGGTGAGTCGTTTTTTCAGGTCGATGACGCCCGCCACATCAAAGACGATGGTGCGCGGTCCGGTAGCTTTCTTGATGCCGTAACGGAAGGAACCCTCTATCGGATTCTCATCATCGCCATTATCTTCGAGTGTGGTTACGTGATAAACGCTTCCGCCTCTGCCGCCCGTAGCATACTTACCATATCCTTCTGCACCAGGGAAGACAAGATGACGTGGACGGAAGGTCCATACATCACCTTCGTATACCATGCCGGCAGCATCTTCCTCGTCGATTCGCCAGTAATAGGTGTTGAGGTTGGATGTCTGGTTGAACGTATATTTTGCCTCGGTAGTTGTAGCTACTTCTGTAAGACTGTTGGCATCTGTACCTATCAGGACATGGTGCTTGACGGCTTTTTCGGCTGAAGTCCAGAAGATGGTGAGCGATCCGTTATCGGCATCGGCATGATAATCTCTGTTCTCCGGATAAGGATCTGTAGCTGCTGTCTGTGGATTCGGACGGTCGAAGATGAGGGCGTTGATGGTGAGCGAGGTGGTATAATTGCCGCTCTTGTCATCGCTGGCACTCGGTGTGGTAACGTAAGAGATGACGACATCCTTTCCCTCTTCAGCTACAAAAGTTACGTACGACATGCCGCAGGCTGATGGAGTCAGGGCTCTGTTGGTCTGTGCGATGCCTTCCTGCTGTCTGGTGCCGTTGACGTATACATCGAGCTTCGGTGCATTGAAACTATCGTTGTTGTTATGGTAAGCCATCAGCAAGTGCTTGCCGGTGCTCAGTCCTTTGAGGGTGATGTTGAGGCGGACGGCACCTTCGGTTATCTGTGGGGTGTTACCGTCTTCGTAACCATAGATGGCAAAGCCGTCGGCGATGAGCTTGGAACTGCTGAGTCCGTTCTTGAACCAGCATGATTTCAGTCTTCTGCCTGCATAAGAGGCATCATTAGCCAGCGTGATGGTGATAGGATTTCCGTCAGCATCTTCTACTTCCTTCGATTCTGTTTCGCAGGTGTTTACTGCCCATGCTGTGTACTCGGGTTCATTGACCTGTGACTCGGAACGACCTGCCAGATTGAAGTCGATTCTCTGTGCCGATGCTGTCAGTGCTGAGACTAAAGCCATCGAGAATAATACTTGTCTTTTCATGTTTTACCTTAAGTTTGAAAGTTGTTTATTTTGTTTTTATTGATTCTTTGGGATTAGATATTGTTTGGTGTTTCATCTTTTGTGTTTCCACATCGCTATTGGGTAATAGCGATGTGGAAAGTACGTTGCAGGGATGCCACCTGGTCTTTGTCGGTTGCCTTCACCTTGATGTCGATGAGGCAGTCGGCAGCCTTTTTGTTGAGGCTGATGGTGAGGATTCCCTTCTTATTGAGTTTCATCTTGCCTTCCTGTGGCTGGATGCTGTTCTCCAGGGTGAAGACTGGCTGCTGGTTGTAACCGGCGAAATACTGCTTCAGGTCGATAGTCAGCTTATTGCCTGCTGAGGTGATGAAATGTGGTTCTGCAAGCCAGTTGAGATAGCGCTCCAACTGGGTATATTCGCCATCGGTCAGCTCGTTGTTGTCGGCAGCTGACGGGTTGGTACCAGCCAGCTTCTCCCACCAGTCTGGCATTCCATCCTGGTCGGTATCCCAGTTGGCAGGGCGACGGTCGGTGAGTGCTTCAAACTCCTTCCAGGCATCGTTGCCGGCATCCAGGTTATCATCTATCAGTCCCTTCTTGCCAGTCTTGGAACCAACATATTTATAGGTTCCGTTCAAGGTTTCTTCTACCATGCGCTGGTCGTGCTGGTCGATGCAAGGCTGGTTGGCTCCCACATCGCTCAATACGTTCTTGAAGGCAGCGCGGGCACTTTCTACCTTGGCATAGGATGGGAAGAATGGTTTGTCGGTAAATACCTTCCAGTTGACTACCTGTCCGTGAGAAGTTGTATATTTGTAGGTTTCGCCTTCCTTGTCGCTGACCAGTTCTCCATGCTTTCCTGCCACAGCTCCTGCATTCTGTTTCATATCGCCCACATAGTTCTGGCGGATATTATCGTGCATGTAGTAAGCCTGACTTCCCTGACCGGTACCTTCCAACTGGGCATTGAGGATATATTTCATGCTGGTGGCTGGTCCCATCTTGTAATAGTTGCCTACGAAGTTTACCTCGTGGGCTCCTCCATCACAGGCGCGGTTGCCCCAGTTGTATACTACATTATTAAAGAGGTCGAGCTTTCCGGCATAATATCCGGCTCCGTCCAGTCCGCCACCCATACTCCAGTTTCTTCCTTCGTTGTTGGCAAGCAGGTTGTGGTGGAATGAGCCTACATTACCACCGATGGTTGCAGCATAACCATGCTTGGCGTTGACATAATTCTGATGACCAGCCTGGTTGAGTGCTTCTGAGATGAGGTTGTGCTGGAAAGAGATGTTCTTGCCGTTGCGGCTGGAGAAAGCCTCGTCGATGGTCCAGCCTACCGAACAGTGGTCGATGATGGTATTGTCGCAGCCTGCAGCGCCCAGTCCGTCGAGGGTAATGGTCTTGCCGTTTTTATCGAGATATTTTCCCAGTCGGAGACGGATGAAGCGGAAGATGCCTTCTGATCCGAAACCGAAAGGATGCTCACGGAGAAGGATTCCCTTGCCGGGTGCAGTCTGTCCGGCTACCGTGATGAATGGGTCGGAACAAACCAGACGGTCTTTCAGGTCGATGATGCCGGCAACATCGAAGACGATGGTGCGAGGTCCCTTAACCTTGGTAATTCCGTATCGGAGAGAGCCCGGCTGCGGATTCTCAGGGTTATCTTCTAAAGAGGTAACGTGATAAACCGAACCGCCACGACCGCCGATGGCAAATCTTCCATATCCCTCGGCACCTGGGAAGGCAAGACGGCGTGGACGGAAGTTCCATACTTCGCCCTCTGAAACCTTGCCGTTGGCATCTACCTCGTCTACACGCCAGTAATAATCGTTGGCGCTGCTGAGACCGGTGGCTTCGTAAGAAGCATTATTTGTGGTGGCAACCTTCTTTAACTGGTTGGCGCGCTGTCCTATATAAATAAGGTGTTGCTTGGCACCTTCGCCGGTTTGCCAGCGAAGAACAACCTTGCCTCCTTCTGCGTTGACATGAAGATCATCATCGGCAGGGTAAGGGTTGAGAGCGGTGGCTTTCGGGTTGGCTTTGTCGAATACCAAACCATTGATGGTGAGCGTGTTGTTTGCGTTATCCACACCTTGCAGCTGATAGTGGATAACTACAGGCTGGTCGTCGGTTACATCAAATTCAATGTACGACTGGCCGCTCTGCGATGCCTTCATCTCTCTTACGGTCTGCTTGATGTCCTGTGCAAGAATCTCCTGCATCATGCTCTTCTGCTGGATACGCTTCTTGCCTTTCTTAACGGTAGTTATCTGTTCTTTCTCTCTGGAAACCTGGATAGAAGGAATATTGCCGGTAAGTCCGTCTACGATGTTGTGATAGGCAAGGAGAGAGTGATGACCTGGTTTCAGACCTCGGATGGTGATGCGGAGCTGGGCATTATTGCCTTTTGACGGATATACTACGATACCATCGCTGGTGAGTCGGTCGCCCAACTGTATGCCCTGCTTAAACCAGTTGGATTTGATAATCTGGTCTTTTACGGGTGCGTCGAGCGTAATCTCCAGTCCACCCAGAGCAAACTGGTATGTATTGCCCTGCTTCACACCAACAGGAGTGAAATTGAGGGCAGTAACTTCAGCAGCCTTTCTGCTGGCTATGTTGAAGTCAACCTGCTGCGCCTGGCTTGAAAGCGCCATCAGCGAAGCGGCAACTAAAGGAAAACATCTTCTGTTCATCATTTTTCAATTTTATGTTTTCTGTTTTATGTTTCAATAAAATAATAGATAAGTAACTTTCGTTTACCTATTATAGTTATAAGACGTTCCTGCGGATGAAATGTCGCCACCTGTTCCCGAAAAAAATGCGCATGTTCATTGAGGACAAAAGAAAGGGAAAGGCGTCTTTAAGATATAATGAACAAACAATATTAAAACAATGCAAAGAAGTAAGAAGATTTTCGCTGCGATGGCATTGACTATCTTGCCAGCAGCAACTTTCGCTCAGTATCCTACTATCACAAAGGAGGCTCAGGCGAAGATTGATTCTATGCAAGCTGCATGGACTGCCCATTCTGATTCTGCTTGGGCTGTGGCTTTCCCTATTGTAAAACAAGAGGCAATGGCAGGACGTCCTTATGTGCCATGGGCTTCCCGTCCATACGATTTGCGCCAGGCTAAGATTCCTGCATTCCCTGGTGCTGAGGGTGGCGGTATGTTTACCTTCGGTGGCCGTGGCGGCAAGGTGCTGACTGTGACCAATCTCAATGATGCTGGTCCTGGTTCTTTCCGTTGGGCTTGCGAACAGGGTGGTGCCCGCATCATCGTCTTCAATGTATCGGGAAATATTGTGTTGAAGACTCCAATCATCGTCCGTGCTCCTTATATCACCATTGCCGGACAGACAGCTCCAGGTGAGGGCGTAATGGTTTCGGGTGAATCTTTCCAGGTTGATACCCATGATGTCATCGTTCGCCACATGCGTTTCCGCCGTGGTAATACCCATGTATGGTATCGTGAGGATTCTTTCGGCGGTAATCCGGTAGGTAACATCATGATTGACCACTGCTCTTGCGAGTTTGGTCTGGATGAGAATATCTCTTTCTACCGCCACATGTTCGATTTGCACGATGGTAAGCCAAAGCGCAAGGTGCCTACGGTGAATGTAACCATCCAGAATACCATCTCTGCCAAGGCACTCGATACATGGAACCATGCCTTTGGCAGTACAATCGGTGGAGAGAATTCTACCTTCATGCGTAACCTCTGGGCGGATAATACAGGCCGTAATCCTTCTATCGGATGGGGTGGTGTGTTCAACTTTGTAAACAACATCGTTTACAACTGGGTACATCGTACAGCAGATGGTGGTGAGTTCTCAACCATGAGCAACTTCATCAACAACTATTATAAGCCAGGACCTCTTACTCCGAAGGGTGCCATTAGCTACCGTATCGTGAAGAGCGAAAGCCGAAGCAACAAACTCTTCCCTTGGGCTCAGTATGGTCGTATTTATGCTGAAGGAAATATCGTAGAAGGCAACGAGGCTGTAACCAAGGATAACTGGAACGGCGGTATTCAGATTGCTGACAAGGATCTTCCAAATGGAATACCTGCAGATGTAAAGGCTCTGATGCGTTCTAACGAACCATTCGTCATGCCACACATGACCATTATTCCTAAGGACCAGACTTTTGATAAGGTGCTTGAGAGTGTGGGTGCAACTATTCCTTCCCGCGATATCGTTGACCAGCGTATCGTAGAGGAGGTTCGTACCGGTCAGGCTTACTATGTAAAGAAACTGCCTAAGAAGAATCCATACGGCGACTTCTGGGGATTGGCTGACAAGTCGAAGGCTGAAGATGGCAGCTTTAAGTATCGCCGTCTGGACAAGGATTCCTATAAGTTGGGTATCATCACAGATATTTGCCAGGTTGGCGGATTCCCTAAATATAAGAAGGTGAAGCCTTATGTAGATACAGATGGCGACGGTATGCCTGATGAGTGGGAGATTGCCAACGGCTTGAATCCTAACGACCCTAGCGATGCCAACAAGGATTGCACTGGTGACGGATATACCAATATCGAGAAGTATATCAACGGTATCAGCACCAAGGAAAAGGTGGATTGGACTGACATGAAGAACAACCACGATACTTTGGCTGAGAAGGGAAAACTCCTGTAAATCAGAAATGAATGTCCGGAGTTGTTTCTTCGGATTCATTTCTTAATGCATGACATGAATATGAAAAAACTTTTGAGAAATAAGTTGTTAGGCGCAGCCTGTCTGCTCTTGCTTCCTTTGGGAGCAGGAGCACAGGTACAGCTCGACAGCGTGGGGCGTGATGCCAAGTATGTGAACAACATCATCGCCCGTTCGCAGAAAATCGTGGATGCGCTGCAACTGACTGATAAAAGCAGCAAGCAGAATGTGCTCCACATTATCTGTAACCGTTATTTCCTGCTGAACGATATCTATGAGAAGTTCGGCAAGAATAAGGCTGAGCGTGATGCGGAACTCTATAAGCACCACTTTGAATTTGCTGCCAATCTGGAAAACTATCTCTCAGAGAAGCAGGTAGAGCAGGTGAAGGATGGTATGACCTTCGGTGTCGTTCCGAAAACCTATCAGGCTCATCTGGAGATGATTCCTTCTCTGAAAGAAAACGAGAAACTCCAAATTCTCAATTGGTTGAAAGAAGCTCGCGAGTTTGCCATTGATGCTGAAAATTCCAAGGCTAAACATGGCTGGTTCGGAAAATACAAGGGACGCATCAATAACTGGCTCACCAAACGGGGCTACGACCTGAAGGCAGAGCGCGAGGGTTGGTATAAGCGTATTGAAGCGGCAAAGAAAAAATAAACAGTTTCCGTAAGGTTATAAAAACTCTGATGAAACAAGAGGTATGAAAAGATTATTTTCTATATGGATATTTACGTTAGTAGGGGTTGTGCAAATCTTTGCGCAACCCTTCGCGTTTGATTTTAGCTACGTGGGCTACCGGCAGAGCGAAAAGGGGATTCCGGATGCGGACGTTGTGGTCTTCGTGAAATGGAAAGAAGGCGACCAGAGCGCTCGCATACAGAAAGCCATCGACTTTGTTTCTGCCAGAAAAGTGGATAAGAAGACGGGACTTCGGGGTGCAGTCTTGCTCGACAAGGGCGTATTCGAACTCTCACAGCCGCTTCGCATCCAGACTTCGGGCGTGGTGCTGAGAGGTACTGATCGCAACCAGACGGTGCTATATAAAAAAGGTGTAGACCGTGGGGCGGTGGTGTATCTGGAAAGCGAAAAGCAGATGCAGACATTGGGCGACCCTTTGAAACTTTCTGCTCCCTGGATGTTGGGAGAGCGGAAGGTGACGCTGCCTGCCGGCTGCAAGATGGGCGATGAAATACTGATAGTACGTCCTTCTACCAAGGAATGGATTCAGAAGATGGGCTGTGCTGACTTCGGTGCAGGCAAGGATCTGGGCTATTGGGGCTGGCATCCGGGAGAAATCGATGTACGATGGACCCGTAGTGTGGTTTCTGACGGAAAGGGAGGCTTGCAGTTGGATGCGCCTTTATCCATGTCGCTCGGTCAGGATGATGCGGAATGCTTCGTTCAGCGCATCGCCGGTAATGACTGGCGCTTGAAGAATGTGGGTGTAGAAAATCTCACGATAGATTCTGAATATGATACTACCAATCCGAAGGATGAAAACCATGCCTGGGAGGGTGTATATATTAATAAGGTGAAAGACGGTTGGGTGAGAATGGTGAATTTCCGCCATCTGGCTGGTTCGGCTGTCGTAACCCAGCGTGATGCTTCCCGTATCACGGTAGAGGATTGCATTTCTCAGGCTCCTGTCTCAGAAATCGGTGGCTACCGTCGTCGCACCTTCCTCTGTATGGGCGAACAATGTCTGTTCCAGCGTTGCTATTCTGAACAGGGCATGCACGATTTTGTGGCTGGTCTCTGTGCTGCGGGTCCTAATGCCTTCGTACAATGCGATGGTTATGAATCGCTGGGTTATAGTGGTGCAGTGGGACCTTGGTGTACAGGATTGCTCTTCGATAATGTGAATATCGATGGCAACGACATCAAGTTCTGCAATCTCGGTCTCGAAGGCTACGGCATCGGATGGAATACAGCCAACAGCCTCGCTTACCAATGTACGGCTGCCGGAATCTTTGCCGACAGCATTCCTGATGGCAGCAACAACCATGTGTTTGCCTGTTGGGCGCAGTTTAATGGTTCTGGCGATTTCCAGCAATGTAACAATCATGCCAAACCATGGAGCCGCTTTGCCTCTCTTCTGGAGAAACGACTGGGTAGGGATGTCTCTGCCCAATGTCGTGTGCTGGAGAGAGAACGCAACAATGTGAGCAACAATCCTACCTATGATGTGGCACAGAAGATGGTAGAGGAGGCTCGCAAACCTCGCATCACCATGCAGATGTGGATAGCAGACAGCGCCCGGTTCATGGCTTCTGTTTCTCCTGTCAAGGCTATGGCTGTGGATAAAATCAAGGAACGTTCTAAGAAAAAGGCGGACCTTGCCCATGCCGGGAAGCCTGTCTTCGCGATAAAGGAGGGTAAGATCATGGTGGCTGATACGCTGTTGAAGGGTGCAAGAATGAATACTCCTTGGTGGAACGGACGTGTTCGTTACTCGGCTTTCCCTAAGATTGCCGATGCCGTGACCCGTTTTGTGCCGGGAATGGAGGGACAGGGCACTACCACCCGTGTGGATAGTGTGGTGGCTCACCTTCGTGATAAGCATGTGGTGCTCTTCAATCAGAACTACGGCTTGTGGTATGACCGCCGCCGTGACGACCACGAACGTGTGCGCCGCCGTGATGGAGATGTCTGGGCTCCGTTCTATGAACAGCCTTTTGCCAGAAGCGGACAGGGCACGGCTTGGGACGGACTGAGTAAGTATGACCTTACAAAGTTGAATCCGTGGTACATCAGCCGCATTAAGGAATTGGCAGAAAAGGGAGCCAAGAATGGTTTGCTGGTTATCAATCAGCACTATTTCCAGCATAATATCCTGGAGGCAGGTGCCCATTGGGTAGATTGTCCATGGCGCCCGGTCAACAATATCAATGGTACGGTGTTCCCAGAACCTGTTCCTTTTGCAGGTGATAAGCGTGTATGGATGGCTGAATACTTCTATAATATAGATAATCCGGTGATGCGCCAGCTGCATAAGCAGTATATCATGAAGATGCTGGATGCCTTTGCTGATGAGCCGAACGTGATTCAGTCGATTGGCGAGGAATATACGGGACCTTATCATTTTACGAAGTTCTGGTTGCAGACCGTTGCCGAATGGGAGGCTAAGACGGGTAAGCATGTCTGGGTGGCTTTATCGTGCAACAAGGATGTGCAGGATGCCATCCTCCAGGATCCGGAGTTGAGAAAGGTGGTTGACATCATTCATATTGAACAGTGGTATTATACCCAGAAGGGACTTTATGCTCCTGAAGGAGGCAAGAATCTGGCACCTCGCCAGTATCAGCGTCGTCTTCGTCCGGGCAAGGTTACCTATGATGATGTCTTCAAGAGTGTGAGCGAGTATCGTCAGGCTTATCCTGAGAAGGCTGTCATTTACAGTGGGGCTTCGGCACCCGAGAATGGCAAGGCGGTGATGGATGCCGGCGGCTCCTGTCCGAATGTGAAGTAATATGTAATATGTAATAAAAGTAGAGAAGATGAAAAAAATGATGATAACAGAATCTGTAAGAAATCTTTTATTGGATTCCGACTTTCTGGAGTCGGTACTCGGTTCTTCTATTGTAGAACCGGATGCCAACTCTGGGAGGCCGGCATCTTCTCGAAAGTTTGAGAAAATGTATCTTCATGCCGAAATAGAGCAGGCAAAATATGTTCTTCTTCATCTTGACGAGATTTCGGGCTTGTTGTCTGAAACAGACATAGAAGAACTGAAAAATCGCATAAAAAGCCATTTGTACCCTTAAAATGGGAGGAAAAATACACTGAATACCAATTTTTCCCATTCATTTACCTGATTTTTCCTTAGAGTTTGCCGTATTTAGGCTACTTTTGCACCATCAACAAACAAAAGTACACCTAAGATGAAAACAAACTACAATAGCATCCGAGAAAGAGAGGAAGCAGCACAGACGTTGCTCGCTGCCTATCGCCAAGGCGACCAAAACGCTTTCATGTCTTTATATGATATGTACGCGGAAATGTTGCTCAATTATGGTCTGTGTATTACATCAGACAAAGAACTTGTAAAAGATTGTGTACAAGATGTGTTTATCAAACTCATCTCTAAAAGCCAGGATTTACAAGTTACAAAGGTAACCTCTTACCTGCTCATTTCTCTCCGCAACAGATTGCTGGATGAGTTTCGCCGCAAGAACTATATGACGGTGTCATTCCGCCGACCTTTCTTTCTATCCAGGTTAAAATATCGTCGAAAACTATTTCCTTCATAGTTTCGTTTACAAGCTCGTGACGTGCGCCGGGGTACAGCTTGATATCAACGTTGCAACCCTCGTCAATCAGCTTTGCGTATACGTTTCTTACGCCCTTGCCGTATCCGCCGACAGGGTCTGCCGTTCCTGCCATGAATATAACAGGCAGCTTTTTCGGCACCTTTTCAGCCCACTGCTGACTTGATACTCTGCGAAGAAGGGTAGTAAGGTCAACAAATCCGCTTGCCGTAAACACAAAATTGCTCTTTTCGTCATCAATATACTTCTTTACAACATCTCTGTCATGAGTGAGCCAGTCATAGATAGTCTGACGATCTTTGATTTTGTCGTTATACACTCCGAAAATGAGAGTGTTCAGCTTATCACTGCGGAAACGCTCGCCCTTCAAGGAAACAACGGAGCGTGTAGCCCTTACTCCTATTTCGGAAAGTGCCTTGTCATCGCCCGTACCCATAATTACGGCGCAGGTAAGCTCGTTAGGAAAGCGTGTGAGATACAGCCTTGCAACAAAACTGCCCATACTGTGACCTATAAGAATATACGGCAGTGCAGGGTACTTCTTTTTCATTATCATCGTCATACGGTGCAAATCGTTTACAAGATGGCTCCAGCCGTCCTTTTCGGCGAAAAAGCCGAGATCATCGTTTGATCTGACGCTGTTTCCGTGACCGAGATGGTCGTTACCGCAGACGATATATCCGTGTGAGGTAAGAAAATCCGCAAAGTGTTCATAACGCTCAATATATTCACACATACCGTGCGAAATCTGAATGATGCCTTTATATCCCACGTTCATAGGAAGAACCGGAACATAGATGTAATATGCTCAGTTATCAGTGCCGTTCGAGGATTCAAAAGTGCCTGTGAGCTTTTCGTATGCCATAGCGTACCTTCTCCTTTCGCAAGACGCATCAAATATTTCTTTATACTTATTATAACAAACACAGCCATAAAATACAAGTAAAACGGGGAAAAAGGGGTTAAGCGGAGGAAGTCGGGACAAAACCGGACAGCCTGTGACTGCGGATAAGCTGTGCCTGAAACCGACTTTTGAAAAGAATTATTCGGTAAGAAATGCGATGA
>ENA-USTZ01000790-USTZ01000790.1-human-gut-metagenome-genome-assembly--contig:-NODE-790-length-13523-cov-5.407631_pt1 | contig 13523 bp, 9 predicted proteins | sample MGYA00250049_ERZ773375 | MGnify/ENA primary metagenome ERZ773375 (study PRJEB29103, sample SAMN06111956) | human gut metagenome | biome: human gut; feature: ankylosing spondylitis patient; material...
GGGTGTCCAGCTGCTTGGGCTCCACGCGCAGGACAGCCTCCTGCTCGGTGATCATGCCCTCGTCCACCAGGTCACATGCGATCTGCAGAGCAGCCTGAGCGGTACGCTTGCCGTTACGGGTCTGCAGCATATACAGGTGGCCGTCCTCAATGGTGAACTCCATATCCTGCATATCGCGGAAGTAGTTCTCCAGACGGGTAGCGATCTCGACAAACTGATCGTACACCTCAGGCATCTGATCCTTCAGGTGGCTGATGGGAGAAGGAGTGCGCACGCCGGCCACAACGTCCTCGCCCTGTGCATTGATCAGGTACTCGCCCATCAGCTTCTTAGCGCCGGTGGCGGGGTCACGGGTGAATGCAACGCCGGTGCCGGAACGGTCGCCGGAGTTGCCGAATGCCATCTGCTGCACGTTGACAGCGGTGCCCCACTCGTAGGGGATCTCGTTCATCTTACGATAAACGTTTGCACGGGGGTTGTCCCAGCTGCGGAAGACGGCCTTGACAGCCTCGATCAGCTGATCGCGGGGATCCTGCGGGAAGGGTCTGCCCTCGTTCTCTTCGTAGATCTTCTTGAAGATACCGACCAGTTCCTTCAGGTCGTCAGCCGTCAGGTCCACGTCGTTCTTGACGCCCTTGGCTTCCTTCATCTTATCGATCTCGACTTCGAACAGGCTCTTCGGGACCATCATAACGACGTCTGCGAACATCTGGACGAAGCGGCGGTAGCAGTCATAAGCGAAACGGGCGTTGTTGGTCTTCTTTGCCAGACCCTCAACAGCCTCGTCGTTCAGGCCGAGGTTCAGGATGGTGTCCATCATGCCGGGCATGGACTGACGTGCGCCGGAACGGACGGAGACCAGCAGGGGGTTCTCGTTATCACCGAAGGTCTTGCCGGTGATCTTCTCCAAGCCCTTGACGTGCTCAAAGATGTCAGCAGTGATCTCGTCATTGATCTGACGGCCGTCTGCATAGTACTGGGTGCAGGCCTCGGTGGTGATGGTGAAGCCCTGCGGCACCGGCATACCGGCTGCGGTCATTTCAGCCAGACCGGCACCCTTGCCGCCCAGAGTATTCTTCATGGTGACCTTGTCGCCGCCGAAGGCGTCGTTGCCCTCGCTGAAGTAGTACAGATACTTTTTGCTCATGCGTTGTTTACCTCCCAATTGTGGCCCCCGGTGCTTTGCTCCGGCGGCCTCATCGTTTGCTCACAATTCTGATACGATGAACATTGTCATGTGAATGCTAAACCATTATACCAGAAAATCCACGCCTTGCCACCATGCAAAACACCGAATTTGTTTGATAATTTTTGTGCAATCCCTTGCATTTTACTCAGTTTTTGAGTAATATAGAATGGGAAAGATTTCGAGAGCTTTTTGGTTACTGGAGCCGTTTTTCGGCTTGTTGGATACAACTTTCTATCCAATGTGCAGGATCGTGGACAATGTACCAGAAATTTGTCGGAGTTTCTTCTCATCATGGATACAACAAAAAGGTCATTTCATCCCGAAGGAGGGATCAGTTTATGGAACCTGTTTCCAATAACGCGCTGGAGGCCGCCCGCGCAAAGCTGGCCGAAGCCGAGGCAAAGCGGGAAACGCTCCTGCTGCGCCACATCGCAAACGGCGTAAACATCGCAAGCCGCACCGTGGAGATCGACGAGGGCGTGGTCATTGCGCCGGGTGCCACCATTCTGGCGGGCACCATCCTGCGCGGCAGGACCGTCATCGGCGCGGGCTGTGTCATCGGCCCCAACAGCCTCATCGAGGACAGCACCGTGGACGAGGGCACCACCGTCAACGCCAGCCAAGTTTACGGCAGCCACCTCGGACCCCACAACAACATCGGCCCCTTCACCCATGTGCGGGTGAACACCGTCACCGATTACGGCGTCCATCTGGGCGCTTACGTGGAGACCAAAAACTCCAACTTTGCCCGCGGCAACACGGTCAGTCACCTGACCTACATTGGTGACAGCGACGTGGGCAAGTACTGCAACTTCGGCTGCGGCACCGTCACCTGCAACTACGACGGCAAGGATAAGTTCCGCACGCAGATCGGCGACTATTGCTTCATCGGCTGCAACACCAACTTGGTGGCCCCGGTCAAGGTAGGCAACGGTGCCTATACCGCTGCAGGCAGCACCATCACCGAGGATGTGCCCGCACAGGCGCTGGGCATCGCCCGCGGCCGCCAGACCAACCTCGAAGGCTGGGCCGCCCCCAAGATGGAAGCCTACATCGCCAAAAAGAAGAAGCTGGAGGATGGGCAGGGCAAGTAAGCGTCCGTTCCCATTTTCACCGCCGCACCGCTGGGCCGTGTGGCGGTTTTTTCGCGTTTGACGATATTTCGATTCAAAATGTATATCTTTTTATCCGCGCGTATGATATACTAAGAACTTGCTTTCAAAGCATCATCAAAAAACAGGAAAAGGCAAATCACGATATGAATGCAACTGACATCTGGCTGATCGCCGGGCTGGGCAACCCGGAGCCCAAATACGACGGCACCCGCCACAACGCCGGGTTCGCCGCGCTGGACTCCCTCGCCGCCAAGTGGGGCATCGCGGTCAGCAAAACCAAATTTCAGGGCCTGTGGGGCCAAGGAGATGTGGACGGCCACAAGGTCGTGCTGCTCAAGCCCCTGACCTACATGAATCTTTCGGGCGACTCCATCGCCCCGCTGGCGGGCTTCTTCAAGATCCCCGCCGACCACGTCATCGTCCTGTGCGACGACATCACCCAGAACCCCGGCAAGCTCCGCATCCGGCCCTCCGGTTCGGCGGGCGGCCACAACGGCCTGAAGAGCATCATCGCCCGCCTCGGCGGCGAGAACTTCCCCCGCATCCGCATCGGCGTCGGAGCCAAACCCCGCCCGGACTACGATCTGGCCGACTGGGTGCTGGGCAAGTTCCCGCCCGACGATGCCAAGGCCATGGCCGACCGGTATCCCGATTTGGAGGCCGCAGCGAAGCTCATCATGGATGGCAAGCTGGGGCTGGCACAGAGTAAGTATAACGGATGATCGCGCTGCGTTGCAGCGCACTCATCCTCAGCCCACTGCGAAAGGAGGTCCGCGATGTACGAATCCCTGCTGAAAAACACGGCAGAGTACCAGAAAATTTCTGCGAGCCTTGCCGCGCCGGGCCCGGCAGCGCTGTTCGGGCTGCCTCCGGCGGGCCGGGCGCTGCTGTATGCGGCGCTGCAAAAAGACCTTGGGCGGGTGCTCTGCATCGTGACGCCCGGCGAGGCTGAGGCCACCCACTTTGCGGATGACCTCAAGGCGCTGGGGCTGACGGCAGCGGTCTTCCCGCCCCGCGACTTCATGCTCCGCCCGGTGGAGGGCGCGGGCCGCGAGTACGAGTACCGGCGGCTGTCGGTGCTGGGCGCACTGGCGGGCGGGCGGCTGAATGCCGTCTGCGTCCCGGCGGAGGCGCTTTTGCAGTACACCGTCCCCCGCGACGAGTTTTTGAAGAACACCCTCACCCTCAAGCCCGGCATGGTCTACAACCGGGAGGCGCTGGTGGAGCGGCTCTTCTCCGCCGGATACGTCCGCCGCAGTCAGGTGGACGGCCCCGGCCAGTTCAGCGTCCGCGGCGACATCGTGGACATTTACGCCCCCGATATGCGCCAGCCCGCCCGTATCGAATACTGGGACGACGAGATCGATTCGCTGGCCTCCTTCGACCTGCTGACCCAGCGGCGGGACGGCGCACTGGAAAAAATTTACCTCTCCCCCGCCCGCGAGGTGCTGTTCGGCAGCACGGCCGACACCGCCGAGGCCCTGCGCGCGGCTCAGAAGAAAGCCCGCGGCAAGCACCGCGCCGCACTGGAAAAGGCCATGGAAGCCGACCTGTCCCAGTTGGACTCCGGCCTGATGCCCGAAGCCATGGACAAATACTATGGTCTCCGCTACCCCGCCCCGGCCACCCTGCTGGACCATCTCGACAGCCCCCTCTTCGTGCTGGACGAAGTGGGCGGCATCCGGGACGCTCAGAAGGCCACCGAGTTCCGCCGCAGCGAAGAGCTGACCGGTCTGCTGGAAGAGGGCGTCCTCTGCCCCGGTCTGGACCTGCTGTATCAGACCATGGACGACCTCGTTATCGCCGCCCAGAAGCAGAGCACCCTGCTGTGCGAAAACTTCCTGCGGGGCATGAACGAGTTCCAGTTGAAAGCCCTCATCAACGCCGAGGCCTTTGCCGCTCCCAACTGGGGCGGTGACATGGCGTCCCTCCGGGAGGACCTCGACCCCCTCATCGCGCAGGGGTACGCGGTCACCCTCTTCGCCGGCACGCCCAAGGGCGCAGCGGCCCTGACCCGCGACCTTGCGGACAAGGGCTACGCCGTCAGCATGAGCCGGGACGTCCGCCCCGCCAAGGGGCTGGTACAGGTGCTGCCCGGCCACCTGAACGCCGGGTGCACCTTCCCCTTCGCCCGCATGGCGGTCATCTCCTCCCGGCGGCACGGGCTGGACGAAGCCTCCGCCGAAGCGAAGAAGCGGAAAAAGAATAAAAACGCCCTGTCCAGCCTGTCGGACATCAAGCCCGGCGACTATGTGGTGCACCAGAGCCACGGCATCGGCATGTATGCGGGCATCCAGCGTCTTGAGGTGCAGGGTGCCATCAAGGATTACCTGAAGATCCAGTATTCCGGCTCGGACGTGCTGTATGTGCCCGTCACCCAGTTGGACCTGCTCAGCCGCTACACCGCCCCCGGCGACGAGGAAAAGGTGAAGCTGGCAAAGCTGGGCGGAACCGAGTGGCAGCGCACCCGCGCCAAGGTCAAAAAGGCCACCGAGGAGATGGCGCAGGAGCTCATTGAGCTGTACGCCCGCCGCCGACAGGCCACCGGCTACGCCTTCCCGCCCGACGGCGACTGGCAGAGCGACTTCGAGGCCCGGTTCGAGTACGACGAGACCGACGACCAGCTCAACGCCACCTCCGAGATCAAAAAGGATATGGAGCGCGGCTATCCCATGGACCGTCTGCTCTGCGGCGACGTGGGCGTGGGTAAGACCGAAGTGGCCCTGCGGGCCGCGTTCAAGTGCGTCATGGGCGGCAAGCAGTGCGCCATCCTTGCGCCCACCACCCTGCTGGCGTGGCAGCACTACAACACCATCCTTTCCCGGATGGAAGCTTTCCCCGTCAAGGTCGGGATGCTCTCCCGCTTCCGCACCGCCAAGCAGCAGAAAGAGACCCTGCGGGGCTTACAGGCAGGCAGCGTGGACATCGTGGTGGGCACCCACCGGCTGCTGTCGAAGGACGTCCGCTTCCACGACCTCGGCCTTGTCATCATCGACGAAGAGCAGCGCTTCGGCGTCAAGCACAAGGAAAAGCTGAAGGAAAACTTCATCGGCGTGGATATGCTGACCCTCTCGGCCACCCCCATCCCCCGCACCCTGAACATGGCCATGAGCGGCATCCGGGATCTGTCCACCATCGAGCAGCCGCCCATCGAGCGGCAGCCCGTGGAGACGTTCGTTTTGGAGTACAACGACATCATCCTCGCCGAAGCCATGAAGAAGGAGCTGGCCCGCGGCGGTCAGGTCTACTATCTGCACAACCGGGTGGACAACATTGAGTCCTGCGCCGCCCACGTCAGCCAGATGGTACCCGGTGCCCGCATCGGCATCGCCCACGGCAAAATGACCGAGGAGGAGCTGAACCCTGTCTGGCAGCACCTGCTGAACGGTGAGATCGACATCCTCGTCTGCACCACCCTCATCGAAACGGGCATTGACGTGCGCAACTGCAACACCCTTATCATCGAGGACGCCGACCGGATGGGTCTGGCTCAGCTCTACCAGATCCGGGGCCGGGTAGGCCGTTCGGGCCGGAAAGCCTACGCCTACTTCACCTTCCGGCGGGACAAGACCCTTTCCGACATTGCCCAGAAGCGGCTTTCCGCCATCCGGGAGTTCACGGCCTTCGGCTCCGGTTTCCGCATCGCCATGCGCGACCTTCAAATTCGCGGCGCGGGCAGTCTGCTGGGCCACAGCCAGCACGGCCACATGGAGGCCGTGGGCTATGACCTCTATGTCAAGATGCTGGGGCAGGCCATCGCGCGGGCCAAAGGCGAGCCCATCCAGCGGGACAAGAGCGAATGCCTTGTGGATCTGCGGGTGGACGCCTACATCCCCGAAAAATATATTGCCGACGGCCCCGGCCGGATCGAGGCCTACAAGCGGATCGCCGCCATCCAGACCCCCGAAGATGCCGCCGACGTGCTGGACGAGCTGATCGACCGCTACGGCGACCCGCCCCCCTCGGTCAGCGACCTTGTCAACGTCTCCCTTGTCCGCGTTCAGGCCACCGCTGTGGGCGTGTATGAGGTCACCCAGAAAAAGGACACCCTCGTGCTTCAGGTGGAGACGCTGGACGTGCCCATGATCCGGGGGCTGCTCGTGGCCTTCAATGGCCGCGTCACCGCCGGGGCGGGCAGCAAGCCCTACCTCTCCGTCACTCTCCAGAAGGATGAAAAGCCGCTGGAATTGCTGCAAAGCATCCTGAAGGCAATGGGAGAGATCTTAAAAGATAAATAACTCCTTCCGTCATCGCATTCGCGATGCCACCTCCCTCCCGGAGGGAGGCTTTTGGCCCCCTCCCAGAGGGGGCTGTCGAGCGAACGCGAGACTGAGGGAGTTACAAAAAATAGGAGTAATATTATGAAACGCAAACTTCCCGCACTTTTCTGTGCACTGGCCCTCATCCTCAGCCTTGCGGGCTGCGTCATCTCCACCCCGGACACGGTGGGCACCATCGGCGATATGGAGATCACCTCCGGCCTGTATCTGCTGGCCCAGTACAACGCCTACCAGTCCGCCGCGAACCTCGCCTCCTCCGATCAGGACGCCGCCAACGTCAAGAGCTTTTTGAAGGAGACCATCACCACCGATCCCGACAGCGGCGAGACCGCCACCGTCAGCGACTACGTCGCCGACCAGACCCAGAAGAATCTGGAACTGTACGCCGCCGTCGAGTCCCGCTTCGACGAACTGGGCGGCCAGCTCACCGAGGCCGAGGAGTCTCAGGCCGACAGCTACGCTTCGCAGCTGATGGACCAATACGCCGACACCTACAAGGCCAACGGCATCGGTCTGGAGACCCTCAAGCGCTTCGAGCGCATCCTGCTCAAGAGCAATGACCTGCTGGAGCTCGTGTACGGCCAGAACGGCGAAACCCCCGTCTCCGACGCCGACCTGACCAGCCACCTTGAAACCAGCATGTACGAGCTGGCTTACTACGCCATCCCCCTCTACAACACCAGCACCTACGCCTTCGCCGACGATGACCAGAAAGCCGAGATGCTCTCGCTGGCACAGGCCGCCGTGGACAGCTACAATGCCACTGCCCCGGACGATGCCGCCGCCCAGTTCGCCGCCTTCAACGCCGCCGCGTCCAACGCGCTGAGCGGCATCTACGCCGTGCTGGATTCCACCGTCCCCGCTGACAGCACTACCTCCCTGCAGACCGAACTGCTGGGCAGCAGCACCCTCGACTCGGCCTTCACCGCCGAGGGCTCTGCCGACGCCATCCGTGCCCTGCGCTGCGGCGACGCCGTGGCCGTGCAGTATTCGTCCCTCTCCCTCATCATGGCGGTCCGCCTCGACCCGCTGGACGGCTCTTCGCTGGACGCCGTCCGCTCGCAGGTGCTGAGTGACCTGAAGAGCGATGAGCTGGCCGACGCCCTCGCCGACTACGGCGCTTCCATGGAACATCACCTTGATGCTCCCGCGATGAACAAACTCCCCGCTTCCAAGATCGAACCGGCAAGCTCGTCCAATCGCTAAGATCCTCTTCTATCGCCCCCCCTCACATGGTATCCTTTCAGAATCCAATCATCCTGATTTTGATTCTGTCAAATAACAACGCCAAGGCCCCCGGAAGCAGCAACCTTCCGGGGGCCTTGGGCGTTCTATCATATCATCGGGTCAGTCTCTCAAACTCCGCTTCCAGCGCCTCATTTGCGGCGCGGACGGCGGCGGGGTCGGGCTTGAGGGCCGCGCGGTCGTAGGTGAACAGGCCGTTCACCTCGTCCTCCACATCGCTCACTTGGGTGTACACCAGCGCGGACAGACCGTTTTTGAGCTGAGGGAGCACGGTGTCCCGCTGCAATTTCTGGTAGCGTTCCGTCAACTCGGCGCGGCTCTTGGCCGTGCCGTAGCCGTAGGTCCTGCGGGGCGGCTCATGGCCGGGCATGGGCCACGCGATGCCGCCGTATTCGCTCAGGGCCGCCACCCGCTTGCCGGGCCGGACCCGGAGGGGGTAGAAGTAGTTGTGGCGGGAATCCACATCCCCGCCGCCTTGGTCGTACCAGCCGCTCGCCTCGTCCACAAGGCGGCTGGGGTCGAGGGCCCGCAGGGCCTCCACAGCCTTGGCCGCGTCGAACTGGCCCCACCCCTCGTTGAAGGGCACCCAGCAGCCGATGCAGGGATGCCCCCGCAGAGCCTCCACGGTGGCTTCCAGCTCCCGACGGTATGTTTCCCGGCTGGCCTCGCTCCGGCGGCTCAGAAGGCCCCGCAGGGCCGCGCCGTCGGGCAGGTGCCGCAGCAGGGGCTGGAACACGTTGGTCAGGTAGGTCACGAACCAGAGCTTGTAGGGCTCGCCGCCGTTCACCATGTCCTGCCAGACGATGAGGCCCAGCTTATCGCAATGGTAGTACCAGCGCTGGGGTTCGATCTTCGCGTGCTTGCGCAGGAGGTTGAAGCCCAGCTCCTTCACGGTCTGCAATTCGTGGACCACCGCCGCGTCGGAGGGCGGAGTGTAGAGGCCTTCCGGCCAGTAGCCTTGGTCCAGCAAGCCGTTCAGCAGAATAGGTTCCCCGTTCAGGCAGAAGCGCAGGATGCCCTTCTTGTCCGGCTCACAGCTCCACTTCCGCAGCGCGAAATAGCTGTGCACCGTGTCGAAGCTCTCTTCGCCGCCCTGCGTCGTGCCCACGGTCAGGTCGTAGAGGAAGGGGCTGGCCGGGCTCCACGGAAAGAAGTGCTCCTCCGGGATGGTCAGGGTCACCTCGCCGTCTTGGCCGGCCTCGTCGCTGCCCCAGTCCTCGGCGATGGTCACGCCGCCCGCCCGCACCACGGCCCAGAGGTTCGCCGCGCCGCCGGGCTGGGCCGTGTGGGCCTTGACCGTCACGGTGCGGGCATCGTAGTCCGGGGTGACGGTCAGGGTCTCGATGTAGTTGTCCGGCACCCGCTCCAGCCAGACGGTCTGCCAGATGCCGCTCTGGGCCGGGTAGAACATCCCGCCGGGCTTGAGCGTCTGCTTGCCCCGCGCTTGGTGCCCGGTGCCGGTAGGGTCCTGCACAGCCACCCACAGGCGGTTGTGGTCGGCGTTCAGCGCGTCGGTGATGTCGAACGTAAAGGGCCAGTAGCCGCCCCGATGGCCGCCCACCAGATGCCCGTTGACCTGCACCGCGCAGCCGTGATCCACGGCCCCGAAGTGGAGCAGCACCCGGCCGCCCTCCCCTGCGGGCGGGGCAAAGCTGCGGTGGTAGTGGAGCCACTCGCCGGGCCGGAGCGTCCGCCCCACGCCGGAGGCTTTTGCCTCCGGGGAGTAGGGCACCAAGATGTCGCCGTCCCACTGGGACGGGAGCTTGGCCGATTTTGTGATGGCGTACTGCCACACACCGTTCAGGCTCTCGAAGCTGTCCCGCCGCAGCGCGGGGCGGGGGTATTCCGGCAGCGGGTGCTGGGGTCTCGATGATTTCGGCGCTTGGGGCATTGGGGATCACCGCCTTTTGCAGTTTGTTGTATTTGGCCCCATTCTAACACAGAAGCGCGGCCTTGTATAGAAGCTTTCCGCATATCGCGGGCCCGCCCCGCATACAATGCTTCCAGAACCAAACAAGGGTGGGAGGCATGGGCATGTTTGTGGTCACACTGAACAAAGCAAGTTTGAAGAAATTCGGCATCGGGGCCATGTGCTGTGCGCTGGTGGCATTCAGCGCCCTGCTGGGGCGGTACATCAGCACCCGCACAGTCAGCGTTTCGGCCAGCGTGAACAAGATCGAGAGCGCACAGGATATCCAGACGTGGTTCATGGGCTACGGGCTGGATGTGGACGGCGCGTCCATCACGGCGGATAAGGTCAAGATCCCCCGCAAGTGGGACGACAGCTTCTCGGCCTTCAACGGCGTGGTGCAGCAGAGCGGGCTTGACCTTGCCCGCTACAAAGGAAAAACCGTCGAAAAGTGGACAGCTCTTATCCCCGCCGCCAGCAAGGGCGATCTGAGCCAGTATGGCGTGCTGCTGGTCTACCGGAAAAAGGCCATCGGGGCGTATTTACTGGAGAAGCCCTCCGGCACCGTCACCGGCATCAAAGACGCCCAGAGCGCAGCGCTCAGCGAGGAGACCCCCGCCGAGGAAGTCTCCGGCGAGGATTACAGCGGCGATTGGGGCGAGCGGCATGACGAGGAGCTGGGCGCTTCCGACCAAGCGCAGCAGACCTCCGGCGAGGACTACAGCGGCGACTGGGGCGAGCGCCATGACGAAGAGCTTTCCGCCGCCGATCAGGCCCAGCAGACCTCCGGTGAAGATTACAGCTACACCGACCTTCCCCTCGACGCAGAGGGGTATCCCGTCGAATAAACTCTGTTGAAAATTTTCCACAAAAAATTCTGTTGAACTGTACCAAAAAACCTGTATAAAAATCAGCGAAATGAAATGGTGAAAAATGAACGATCCGGGTTTATAATAGAGGCAGGGTATCCCGCAGCAAGATCGGCTGCATCCGGCGCGGCCAACGGCCCCGGATTTTTAAGATGATGATAGGAGATACCGGTAAGGAGAAATGAGCATGAAGGAATTCCAGTACACCGTCAAAGATGCCTGTGGCATCCACGCACGCCCCGCCGGGCTTCTGGTCAAGGTCGTCAAGGGCTTTTCCAGCACCGCGACCCTTGAGAAGAACGGCAAGACCTGCGACCTGCGCAAGCTGATGGCTCTGATGGGCATGGGCGTCAAGCAGGGCGAGACCGTCACCATCAAGGTCGAGGGTGAGGACGAGGACGCTGCAGCAGAAGCGATCCAGAAGTTCCTGAGCGAGAACGTCTGAGCACCAGCGAACCAAAGCCCTTGCGGGAACTCCCTGCGGGGGCTTTTTCGCACAATGGAACATTTTGATGAGAAGGAGAAATGAACGATGCAGGTAGGCACCGGCAAAAGCATCCTGAATGGGATCGCGATCGGCAAACTGAAACTTTACAAGAAAAAAGATACGGTGATCTCCACGGCAGACGCGGCCGACCCCGCTGCCGAGGAGGCCCGCTTTGAAGCGGCCCGCGCCAAGGCCATCGACCAGCAGACCGCCCTGTACGAAAAGGCACTGGCCGAGGCGGGCGAGGACATCGCCGAGGTATTCAACATCCACGCCATGATGCTGGACGACGACGACTTCGTGGACACCATCAAGGAGATCATCAACGGCCAGCACAAGTGCGCGGAGTACGCCGTCAAGACTGCGGGCGACAATCAGGCCGCCGTCTTCGCGGCCATGGATGACCCCTATCTTCAGGCCCGCAGCGCAGATGTCATCGATATTGCACAGGCCATGCTGGACATTTTGCAGGGGGTGGACAACGCCTCTTTGCAGGGCACCGAGCCCAGCATCCTTGTGGCCGAAGACCTCGCCCCCTCCGAGACGGTCCGGATGGATAAGAGTCTGCTGCTGGGCTTCATCACCCGCGAGGGCAGCTCCAACAGCCACACCGCCATTCTGGCCCGCAGCATGAACATCCCCGCCCTGATCCAGTGCAAGGAGATCCAAGACGACTGGGACGGCAAGATGGCCGTGGTGGACGGCTACAACGCCTGTGTGTACGTAGACCCTACCCCCGACCTTTTGGAGAGCCTGACCAAGCGCCAGCAGGAGGATCAGAAGAAACAGGCCCTGCTCAGCGAGCTGAAGGGCAAGCCCAACACCACGCTGGACGGCAAGACCATCAACGTCTTCGCCAACATCGGCGGCATGGGCGACGTGGGTGCGGTCCAGCAGAATGACGCGGGCGGCGTCGGCCTGTTCCGCACCGAATTCGTCTACCTCAACTGCAAGGACTTCCCCACCGAGGACTACCAGTTCGAGGCGTACAAGCAGGTCCTTGAGAGCCTTGCCCCGAAGAAGGTCGTCGTCCGCACCTGCGACATCGGTGCCGACAAGACCGTGGACTATATGAAGCTGGACCACGAGGACAACCCCGCCCTCGGTTACCGCGCCATCCGCATCTGCCTGACCCGCCGGGACTTCTTCAAGACACAGCTCCGGGCCCTGCTCCGGGCCTCGGCCTACGGCAACATGAGCATCATGTTTCCCATGATCACCAGTCTGCGCGAGCTGCAGGACGCCAAGTCCATCCTCGAAGAGTGCAAGCAGGAGCTGACCGCCGAGGGCAAGAAGTTCAGCGACAATATCGAGGTCGGCACCATGATCGAGACCCCCGCCGCCGTCCTCATCGCCGATGATCTGGCCGCCGAGTGCGACTTCTTCTCCATCGGCACCAATGACCTGACTCAGTACACCTGCGCGCTGGACCGCCAGAACGCCAAGTTGGAGCCCTTCTTCGATCCGCACCATCCGGCTGTGCTCAAAGCCATCCAGATGACCATTGAGGCGGGCCACCGCCACGGCATCTGGGTCGGCATCTGCGGCGAGCTGGGCGCGGACACCGCCCTGACCGAGACCTTCCTGCGGATGGGCGTGGACGAGCTGTCCATGAACGCCAAGAGCGTGCTGCCCGTGCGCAAGATCATCCGCAGCATCGATTTGAGCAAGCCTTCCGATAAGTAAGGAGCGCTTGACCCCAAAAACTCCGCCCCCGGCAGGGAACTTCCCCGCCGGGGGCTTTGCATACCCGAAAAATTTTACCGAAATACTTCAAAACCATAAAGTGCAGTGCTATACTGGTAGCATCAAAATACCTGCTGAGAGGGAATTTTATGACACAACTGCTCATCCGCCTGTTCGTCCGGCACCCGGACGATACGAAGAACGCCGCCGTCCGCACGGCCTACGGCAATCTGGCCAGCCTCGTGGGCATGGCCTGCAATCTCTTGCTCTGTCTGGGCAAGCTGGCGGCGGGGACGCTGTTCGGCTCCATCGCCATCATGGCCGATGCGCTGAACAACCTCTCGGACGCCTCGTCCAACGTGGTGAGCCTCGTGGGCTTCCGTCTGGCGGCCAAAGGTCCGGACGAAAAGCACCCCTACGGCCACGCCCGGTACGAGTATCTGGCGGGCCTCGTGGTCTGCGTCACAATCCTCGCCATCGGGCTTTCGCTGCTGAAAGAATCTGTGCTCAAAGTGCTGCATCCGACGGCAGTGGTGTTCAGCTGGCTCAGTGTGGGGGTGCTGGCGGCGTCCATCGGCGTCAAGCTCTGGATGAGCCGCTTCAACAAGACCATCGGCCAGCGCATCAACTCCGAGACTCTGATGGCCACCGCCGCCGACAGCCGGAACGACGTGCTGACCACCAGCGCCGTGCTCCTGTCCACCGTCCTCTCCCACCTGACGGGCTGCTAAGAGAATGTATTG
>ENA-USTZ01000794-USTZ01000794.1-human-gut-metagenome-genome-assembly--contig:-NODE-794-length-13472-cov-3.894588_pt1 | contig 13472 bp, 8 predicted proteins | sample MGYA00250049_ERZ773375 | MGnify/ENA primary metagenome ERZ773375 (study PRJEB29103, sample SAMN06111956) | human gut metagenome | biome: human gut; feature: ankylosing spondylitis patient; material...
TACAAAGAAAAGGAAGGACGTGGTGCTATGAGTGAAGCAGTAAGACAGTATGCAATGGAATATGCCAAAGAATATGCAAAAGAATATGCAAAGGAATATGCCAAAGAGTATGGTGAGGAACAGAAGGAAGAGGGGATTCTTCAAGGAAAAAATAATATGTTGTATTCATTGGTTTCAAAGGGAAGGTTAAAAATAGATGTAGCAGCCGAAGAGGCAAATGTCAGCCTTGGAGAATTTGAAAAATCGATGGAGGAAGCAGGATATAAAATTCCTGAATTGGTATAGTTTAATAGTTACAAGATGCGTTAAATATAGACCCGGTTTGCATAAGTATGTGCAGACCGGGTTTTTATAATAAAAATGCAATGTATGATACAAAAAGTTTACAACTGACATATATACTCATTATAACAACATGGAAGATAACTATTCTGAATAGTCACCGGGAAAGAACAAAAAGGGAGGAGAACCACATATGGATAAAAGGGGTAACATATCTTCACGAAATATGAGATTATTTGCAGCAATTATGACACTCATCGAGGCACTTGTCCTCACATCATTTACAGGCTGTGCAGATAAAAAGGTAGATTATGGCACTGATACAGAAAAACTGACAAAAAGTGCTGTATGCAATGTAAAGGATTTTAGTACAGATGAGACCTACAGCGATGAGTTTTCCGTGCAGACAGAAATTGGAAATGTAAATATAGATATAAGTGTAAAAGTGGAACTGCCTGATTGTAAGACAATGTCAGTAGTTGAAGTGGAAAAGATACCTTATACTGCAAAGCTCAAGGAAAAGGTATTGAAGGCATACTTTGGAGAGTCGCAGATTTATTACTATGATAAGGAACATTGGACAAAAACACAGCTTCAAAATCTTATTGATTCCATAAATTCCTCAACAACACCAACTGATACATCTGGCACAGGAAACAGAGCTGAGTTTTTGAAGGAATATACGCATTATCTGGAAAATGCCGGGGATGAATGGACTATAGCTACAGAGTATGATTCATGTGATGAGTTTGTAGGGAAAAAAGGAAATACCTGGTATAACGTGAATTTTGTTGCAGATGGTGATGAAAATAAATGGCTGTCGGGAATTGGCGCAGGTCCGATTGAAGGATATACCAAAAAGGCAGGAAGTAATGAATATGAGTGGAGTAATATATTTAACGATGGATATGTGCAGCAATACTTTGGACCGGATTCACTCATGGAATATGATACGGTAAATGATATCACGGATTCACAGGATACATCGGGAGAGGAAATCGCGCAGGAGGAAAATGAATCGGGTATCACAATAGAAGAAGCGGGGAATATGATAGACAGCTTTTTGAAAGAGACAGGTTTTTCATCCATCCCGCAGACTGAGAGTTCGCAGCTGAAATGGAGTGGATATAACGAAAGAGCCAATCAGGTGTATCAGGAAGATGATATACATGAGTGTGTAAGTGGTTATAGATTTTACTACAATATCGGAGTTGGCAAAATATTATTTGATGATGCTTTAAACCCGATGGATTACAGCGGATACAATATGAAATATGGTGATAGTATAGAGGATACTTTTGATAATGAATTCTACAATTTTTATATTGATAAATATGGTATAGGTACTTTCTTTATAGACTGCCCGGTAAGTATAGTAAGAAAACAGGAAAATGTAGAAATGCTTCCTTTGGAAAATATATTTGATATTGCCCGGGATGAACTTAAAAACAATGCTGATGAATATGTACTGGATACAAATGTAAAATATTATACTCTAAAACTTGCATACATAAGGGTAAACAACCGGACTGATATGCAAAAATACAGTTATATTCCGGCATGGAGTCTGGAATTGCTGCAGAAAGACACTACAAATGCATGCCCTGTATTTATCAACGCGATTGACGGAAGTGTGATACATACGGACGATCTGAGTTAAGATACAGAATGTTTACATTAGACCGTACCTTCACAGGAATAATTATGTTGTAGAAAAAAATGTGACATATCAGGGAGAATTGGCATATGAGAAAACACACAAGAATACTCGCAGCGGCTATGACGATCGTTGAAGCGATAGTAATCATCTCACTCACAGGCTGCTCAGGCAAAAAAGTGGATTATGGGAATGAGAGCGAAATTAAAGAGACAAAAAATATGTCTGTCTTAGCTGATATCAGGGCAGACTCCGGCTGGAATGAAAACTTTACCATACAGACCGGTAATGGCGAGAAAACAGTATATGTAAATGCAAATATTGTAGTTCCAGACTTCGATAACATGTCGGTTGTTGAGGTGGAAAATGTAAAGATAGATGCTGATTACAAAAAGCGTTTTCTGGATTTATATTTTGGTGGGAACGAGTACTATTATCACGATCCGGATCATTATACTGTTGACGAACTGAATGAGGTCATAGAGTACTGGCAGAAAGAACAGGATGATACTTACAGGGAGTGGTTGGAACAGCGGCTGGCTGAATACAGGGATAAGCTTGAAACGGCAAAGACTACTTATACCGTGGCAAAGGATCTCGAAAACTGTGAAGTATTTGCAGGCTACAAGGGTGATGTGTTCTGTGAGGTGGATTTTGAGGCTCACAAGGTACATGCTTACGCCTTGCATCAGTCCGGGACAGATTACGGTCCACCATCTTTAAGGAATGAGGACTATGATACCATAACGCAGACTTTTCAGGATGATGATCTAAAGGATAAGGCAGACGAGACCTCAAATGAGGGCAGTAAATCTGCCGCATCAGCCAAAAAAGAAGCCGGGGATTTCCTTAGTAAATTGGGAATGCAGGATCTGGTGGAACGAGGTGAATGTGAGTGCAGCTGGATAGGGTTTAATAACAGCGAAGAGGGAAATGACTATCAGACAGCAGTGTGGGGATATATTTATTCATACGCGACCGGCATAGACGGAATCACATTTAAGGATGGATTTGATATGGATACCTATTTGTCGGTGTATGAAGCAAATGATAGTGATATAGATGATGTTACACTGCCTGACAGTACACTTCTTACAGTCACGGATGATGGAATAATTGATGTGCAGATGGAATATCCGGTAAATGTAACACAGATCTATAAGGATGTGGAGCTTATTTCTCTGAAAAATATAGAGCAGATCATCAAGGCGGAGATTACGGAAAATCCTGATAAATATGATATTGCATCGTCATTCAATAAGCTACAGCTTAGTTATCTTAAGATAAGAAGTGACAGTGAGCAGGGAAAATACAGCTATGTTCCGGCGTGGGCACTGTCACGTCTGGTAGACTACTCCAATGAGCAAAATGCTATCTTTGTAAACGCTATAGATGGAACAATCATAAATTTGGAAAATTCACTGTAAAGGAGAGGCTATGAAGAGGAAAAACGTTATTATACCGGCGTTGGTTCTTGCAATAGCATTAACCGGCTGTTCAGGAAAAAAAGTAGATTACAATATGGAAACTGAAAATATAAACACAAAAGCAGGAAGTGATATAAGTGCGTTTGACGACAGTACGAAATGGAATGACAGCTTTTCTGTTGAGACATCTGACAAAAGTGTGGATGTGGATATTTCAGCAGACATTACCCTGCCGGACTGCAAAAGCATGTCGGTTGTTGAGGTGAAGAATATAAAGGTGGGTGCCGATTTCAAAAAGAGTGTGATAGAGGCTTATTTTGGCGATAGTACCGTATATTATCACGACATACCTCATTATACGAAAGAAGAGATATATCACAGCATGGAGGTTGTAAAAAATGAGATTGCCGGGTATCAGCAGGAAATTGATGCGGGACTTATCACAGAAGAGGGCGTCAGCAGGGTGATGAAAAGTGAAAATGATCTGCTGGAACAGTATGAAAAGGCAGAACCGTCTGCACTGGATACGCGTGAAAAAGCTACAGATTATACGGATTGTAATGAGTATCTGGGATATATTGGTAATGTTTTCTGTGAGCTTAGGTTTGGAATTGCTGAGGACGGTTCGCTTGAATATATTTCAGCACAGCCTCTTAAAGCAGGAAGTGAGGGCACATCATATGATAGCAGTGAGTATGGCTATTACGGACCACCATCCTTTGCAGAGGAGCAGGGTGTAGGGGGCCTTAATGGAGGTTCTACAGGTGGAGATACTACCTCTGCATATGACAACGAGTGTGTATTGACCAAAGACGAAGCTGTAAAGAAGTCAGAAGAATTTCAAAATAAATTAGGCAGGGCTTCACAAGTATATATAGGAACCTCAGACTACGAGTGGAGCGCAGGAGTGATAGAGGATGGCGATGATACCGTAAAAACTGATGATAAAGAGAGCGTTATAAAGGATACAGCCTGGGGATATATCATAGATTATGGCGAGGGTGTGGATGGCATAGCGTTTTGCAAGTCACTCGATTTCACCCGGAATATGGATATATGGGAGAAACTCGATAACTATGATGATTTTATGCCATATGGCAGCAGTTCCTTTATTGTGACGGATCAGGGAGTGACGGAATTTACTGTTTCTTACCCGGTTGATATTGTAAATGAGTCAAAAAACGTAGAACTTTTGTCAATGGACACTATAAAAGAGATCATCAAGGATGACATGACAAAGAATTCAGATCAGTATGATTTTACACAAAATCACACTTACAACAATCTAAAGCTCGGATATATCCGTTTGAAGGATGCATCTGACAAGGATAAATATACTTATGTTCCGGCATGGTGTCTGTCAAAACAGGATAAGGGCTACGACAGATATCCGGTGTATGTGAATGCGATAGACGGCACGATCATAAGGATTGATGATCTCATATAAAATTTAGCTAATGGATCAGGTTCATATTTATTTGGAAAAGATGTGGAAAATATATGATTAATAAAAAGAAAAAATATATAGGGCGTTTGACACTTACCGCTGCAATTACCTCTATTTTATTTTCAGGATGTGGGGCGGCACAAAAGGAGCTTGCACAGGCGGACAGAGCTTCCTACGAGAAAATATCATACCAGACAGTTACGGTACAGAGCGGTTCACTCACACCTCAGACTACCATCAGTCTGAGCGCGCAGGGCTATACCAGGTTTTCCTATGGTGCGACAAACCCGGAGCTTACGCTCGAAAAGGTAAATGTGGCAGTGGGTGATCATGTGAAAAAGGGCGATATACTGGTGGCTTTTAAATCCGGGGAGATACAGAAAAAGATTGAGGACTACAGCGGGCAGATCAGCCAGAATAAGCTTCTGGCAGAGCACTACAGGGCTATTATGAAAATCGATGATACTCAGGATTATTCAAGCGATATTGCCCAGCTTGATAAGGATACAGAGGTTGCGCAGCTTTATCTTGATGAGGCAGAGGAAAAACTGTCGAGATATCAGATCACGGCATCCGAGGATGGCACGATCACAGCAATGAACAATTCGCTTTTGGCGGGAGTTTTTGAACCGGGCAGCAATCTTATAACAGAAATCAGCGGAAACGGCAATTACGAGGCTGACAGACCGGAAGGTTATGACTTTAATGTAGGTGATGTATACACGGCAACAGCATCTGATATAGAGTTTGAACTTAAGGTAAAAGAGGTGGACGATAAAAAGGTTGTTTTTGAACCGGTATCGGACATGTCGGCAGTATCGGATGCACAGATATTTTCCATGGAAGTGACGCGCCCTGCTATAGAAAATGCTGTGTATGTGCAAAAGGACGCAGTACATGAGAAGGATGGCAGGTATTTTGTATACACACTGGATGAGAATGGATACAGACAGGCGGTATGGATAAGTGTCGCAGATCAGGTGGGAGACTACCGGATCATCACAGAAGGACTTAAAAGCGGGGATGAGGTGGTTTTGCAGTGAAGAACAGAAACCTTTTATCAATAAAAAAACTGGCAGTACTGGGGATATGTGTATCGTTTGTGGCAGGCGGCTGTGGAAAAATGACAGAAAGCAGCATACCAAAGCTTGAAGAACCTGTAGCGTTAAATGAAGCCTATAGACCTGTGGAATACGGTACGATCGGCTCTATGCATGTGCTGATGGCTACCGCAGTTCCTAGGGATTACTGCAATTACTACAGTGCCAATGTAAATATTTCACAGATATATGTGGAGCCGGGAGATACAGTAAATGCGGGGGATGTGCTTGCAGTCTGTGATGTGGATGAGGCAAAAAAACAGTTGCAGGAATGTAAGGATGCGCTGGCGCATGAGAATGAGACATATGAGATATCCGCTCAGATCTCGGATACGCAGATCAAATTATGGGAGAGTCAGGCAGCAGGGCAGGAGAACAATACACTGATAGCCACAGAACAGGAAAATGAGCGGTACGATAAGCAGCTTCACGAATACCGCGTGCAAAAGATCAATGAGCAGATGGCTTTATATCAGCAGATCGTTGATGATGGAACGCTTAAGGCAGCCCACAGCGGTCTTGTCACTTACATTAAGAAGCTGACAGGTGGAAGGTCTGCTGCGGCATACGAGAATATAGTCATTGTCTCCGATACGGATGACCTTGTGCTGGATATAAAAGATACAGCCATAAATGAGTACAAATACAGCGATTATGACAAGAAATATGTGATAGTCGATGGCGAAAAATATGATGTCACCGAGTCTCAATATACATCAGAGGTTTTGGTACTTTCGAAGATAAACAACCGCTATCCGGATGTGTGCGTGGAAAGCAGGGAAAAGCTGTTTCTTACGGCAGGACATATGTATCCGGTATATTTTGAAAAGACAAAAGCAAATCAGGCACTTGTCGTGGGAAAAGATTCCATCTATAAGGATGGCGATACCAGATATGTCTATGTGAAAAATGATGAGGGCGGCCGCGAGAAACGCATCATAACAACAGATGAGTATGATGAAAACTATACACAGGTCACAGAGGGCTTAAAAGAGGGGGAGCTGGTCTACTATAATTCTACAGATCAGGTTCCGACAAGGTACAGCAAATATACGGTAACAAGGTCTGACTTTGATATAGCAAACTACGGTGTGAGCTACAGCAGATCTGACGCAGGGACGATAACCGAAACCTGTGATTATGAAGGGCAGATCGTTTCTGTCAATGTGAAGCAGGACGATACGGTAGAAAATGGGATGCTGCTTTACGTGGTGGATACCGGAGAGGGCAAAGCTGCCATAACAGAGGCAAAAAATGAGATCGACTCGGAGAATGAATCCTATGCGCACAAGATCGCAGATTACGATAAACAGGTAAAAGATTTATCTGAAGGTGGTAGCAGCGCAGAAGAAAATAACAAACAGGATGAAAAGCCGGATACAGCATATGAAGAGCAGCAGTTGAAATTGAACTTACAGCTGCTTGATCTGCAGAAAAAACTTGCCGGTGCAGACCACACCTATCAGCTTTCCCGGCTACAGTCAGCATATGACAGCATAAGCGCAGGAAATGACGGCAAAGGAAATATTTCAGTATATGCCAAAAATGACGGAAAAGTTTCAAAGGTGAGTGTCAAGGCAGGAGATAATGTGGAGGAAGGCTCAGATATCTTGCAGATAACCGGAAATTCCACGGACGTACTGCAGGTCCTGGTAAAGGATAGCAATAACTATAAAGTATATACGGACAATATAGCAGATGTGGGAGAGCGCGTATCACTTGAGCTGGACGGTACAACAATCTACGGAAACTGTATCGGTTTTGCCGGTTACGGCAGGCAAGCTCAAAGGGGATATATAAATCAGGATGATAAAGGTGTGCATATTACAGGAAACACAGATTCAGGATATGGAAATGCAGCATTTTATATAAAACTTGACAATGGAATACCGGATGATCTGACCAGGGCATCTGCTGTAAAGTTTTCTTATGTTTCTTTTAAAAAGGTGGTAGTGGTGCCGACTTCGATCATACACAAGCAGGTCAATCCGATGGACAAGGATGATATATCATACTATGTGTGGAAAATTGATGGGGACAGCGTGGTAAAGCAGCCGGTAATATTGAGCGATTATACATCAGGCAGCAATACATTTGTGCTTTACGGTATTGATGAGGGCGATGAAATATGTTTGGCTTCGTAATTAATAAATTAAAAAACAGAAAATGGTTAAATTTGTGTCTGCTTATGGGAGTGGCTTTGTTTATAGCACTTTTTGTGTGCCACGCTATGTTTGAAAAGGGTGCGGGAAATCAGATACTCGACAGACTTTTTACGGATCATGCCACACAGCAGAATGAGTTTCCTGCACAGATGAGCCGCGAGGGAACATATGCGGTGGCAGATTATCCTGATTCGCAGTCAGTACTTGATAAGCTGTCAGGATACGAGCAGAAGTGGACTGAATATGTGGATATAAACAAGGTTTCCTCACAGCAGCTTATCACACTCCCAGGAGGACGCGCGGATACAGAGTTTGGAGGACCTAACAATTATTTTACAATAGGATATCTGCCGGGACTTTCGGAGTACGCGGATGTTGTAAAATCTCAGACTGGCACAGCCACATTCGAATGCTGTATAAGCGAAAAGACAATGGATCACTACGGACTTGTAGCAGGTGAAAAAATCTATTTACATGTACCTGATGGCAGTGGGAAAAAGGAAATTTCTTTCGTTATATCACAGATCTGTCGTGAAAAAGATATAAACGATCCATATTGGGCCAAGACGCTTTCGGATATGGGCGATGTGATATTTGTTTCGCAGGATGTTTTTGACGAAATGATGCAGTATTACAGCGAGGACAATATCAGCTACAGTGATTTTCTCATGCTGGATTACAGGCAGATCAACACGGAAAATGCCTCACTTTATGACGGTTATATGGAGCAGTTTAAGGATGCTGACAAGCTCTACAATGACAACATCCGTGATACGCTGGAGCGCTTTTTTACACAGCAGAAGACGATAAAGCTGATGCTTTGGGCGTTGGAGCTGCCGTGTCTTGTGCTTTTGATTTTATTTATAAGAATGATATCTGTACAGATACTTTCGCTCGAGCAAAATGACATACTTGTTTTAAGAAGCCGCGGTGCGACAAAATTACAGGTATTTATTTTGTACTTACAGCAGTCGGGAATAATAGCGTTTGCGGGCTGTGTACTCGGAATAGTACTCGGATATATAATGTGCAGGGCTGCCGCATCTACAGACGGATTTTTAAGATTTACGGCAAAGGATATAAGCACTTACAAATTTGTATGGCAGATGCTTGTCTATGCGGTGGCAGCGGCAGTTATCATGGTGCTGTTTATCACAGTTCCGGTGTGGAAAAAATCAAAGGATGCCATATCAGAGCGCAGCAGTAGGGGACGAATATCAAAGAAAAAGCCTCTTTGGGAGAAATGCTTTATAGACGTTATACTTTTGGCTCTGTCAGCATATCTGCTTTACAATTACAACAAGCAGAAGAGTACGCTTGCGATATCTGTTCTTGAGAACAGGAGCATAGATCCTGTCATGATACTGGACAATTCGCTTTTTATATTTGCAGCGGCACTTTTGTGCGTAAGACTTACCGGACTTATTATTCTGCTTGTTGACAGGCTCTTTAAAAAGCATTTTTCTCCGGCAATGTATGCATCATTTTTACAGCTAAAACGAACCAGATACAATCAGGGATATCTGGCAGTATTTCTTATCATAACAGTGGGTGGCGGTATTTTTTACGCGAATATGGCGCGCACCATGAACAGCAATATGGAGCAGCGTATCGTCTACAATGTGGGCTGTGATGCGATATACAACGAGGATTTCAGACTCAGGATACAGTACAATAAAAATGGCTCTGTAAACTGGATGTATGACGAGCCTGATTTCGGTAAATACGAGTCGCTCAAAAATGAGGGCATCTGTGACGGTGTCACGCGTGTGCTTGAGGACGAGAGGGTAGACATTTCCGCAGGCAGTGGTTCGGTTTCTAATGCATATCTTATGGCGATAAACACAAAAGAATTCGGTGAGACTGCGAAATTGCAGAGTGACCAAAATGATGATATTAATGACGCTCACTGGTTCAATTACCTGAATGAGCTGGCAAAAGAGCCGGACGGAGTCATCATTTCGTCAAATCTGGCAAAAGATCTGGGACTTAAAGTTGGTGACAGCTTAAATTACTCAAGGTATGTACCGGAGGCTGTCGATGAAGATCAGATCTACGCATCCGAGAATGTAAAGGTATGTGCCATAGTAAAAGGTTTTCCGGGCTACGAGCGTTACACCTATGAGACAGATGCAGACAAAAATGTGACCGAGCAGGAGAAATACCTGATCGTTGCAAATTATGCTACGGTTGTGGAAAAGTTCGGCATGACACCGTACAGTGTGTGGATGAACCTGTCAAAAGGAAAAACGGTGGATGATATTGTGGGATATCTGGGCGGTGAGAACAGTGAAAATTCAGATAGTACAGCAGACAATTTAACAGACACTCAAAGTGAAAAAGTACAGAGTGAAATATACAGGAATATAACATCCGCGCAGCAGCTTATAGACGAGAATAAAAACTCAGCCACAGTGCAGATCACAAACGGTATGTTTACATTAAGTTTTATACTTTCACTGATAGTGTGCTCAGTAGGATTTTTGCTGTATTGGGTTATGACACTAAAACAGAGGGAGCTGCAGTTTGGTATATACCGCGCAATGGGCATGAGAATGAGAGAGGTAAAAGCAATGCTTTTAAACGAGCAGATATTTTTATCATTTCTGCCGCTTCTTGCGGGAGCAGGCATAGGTATAACTGCAACAGCGATGTTTGTAAGGCTCATATCGATCATATATCTGCCGCAGAAACACAATATCGGAGTAAATGTATATATTTATCCATCTGATATGCTGGAGCTTACAGGAGTACTTTTCGTGGCTGTAGCCGTATGCTATGTGGTTATCAGCAGACTGCTTAAGAGTATGAAGATAGCACAGGCACTGAGGCTTGGAGAAGATAGTTAGCAGATAAAAATGATTTTGTGGTAGTCGGTAGAAAGTTTTTATAGCATGGTAAATGAGGTCGTGACATATGGAAAATGCGATAATTGCTCAAAATATAAAAAGATATTTCAAGGCGGGAGATGGTACAACAGTCCACGCACTTGACGGAGTATCCATGGAGATAAAAAAAGGAACACTTGCCATCTTAAAAGGGCGTTCCGGCTCCGGAAAGACCACACTTCTTAATATCCTTAGTGCGCTTGATATGCCGACAGAGGGAAGTGTGCAGTTTCTGGATAAAAATCTCGAGCAGATGACCGAGAAAGACCGGGAAATGCTAAGGCGGTATGAGATGGGATTTGTATTCCAGTCTATAGCACTAATTCCCACGATGACGGCATATGAGAATGTGGAATTTGCCCTTAGACTTGCGAAAAATAAACGTCAGATACAGAAGAATTTGACTGAAATGGATAATGACATTGGAGATGCAAAAACCGATGTGATAAATGAGAATACGCATGACAGAGTATCAGAGCTGCTGGAGCGTGTCGGACTCTCAAAGCGCATGAACCATATGCCGGAACAACTATCGGGAGGTGAGCAGCAGAGAGTTGCGATAGCGCGCGCTGTGGTTCATCGCCCGAAGGTGGTCTTTGCGGATGAGCCGACAGGAGCACTCGATACCGCTTCCGGATTTGAAGTCATGCGATTGTTCCGTGAGTTGATAGACGATGAGGACATCACAATAGTTATGACCACGCATGATCCGAACCTGATGGAGCTGGGAGATGAAGTGTTTGAGCTTAGTGACGGAATAGTAATTTAAATTAAAAAGGGGAAAAGTAGATGATAAATTGCGATGGACTGGTAAAAATATATGAGACAGACGATAAAAAGGTGATGGCACTGGAGGGACTTGACCTGACGGTGGAAACAGGGGAGATGCTTGCGGTAATAGGAAAATCCGGCAGCGGAAAATCCACCCTTTTAAATATGATAGGAGGACTGGAAACACCCACGGCGGGAGTGCTCACTATTGACGGAAAAGATATTTCCACATATTCAGAAGCTGAAATGGTGAGATACCGCAGGAACAAGGTGGGCTTTGTGTGGCAGAAAAGTGCCAAAAATCTGTTCCCATATCTGACTGTGCTGCAGAATGTCGAGGCAGTGATGATGTTTGAAAATACCGGAAATACCGATAATTTAAAACACGGAGAAATTATAAAAAAACGCAAGGATAATAATAAAAGCTATGCCCTTAAACTGTTAAATGCAGTGGGATTACAGGAGCATAAGGATAAGCTTCCGGCTCAGCTATCGGGAGGAGAGCAGCAACGCGCAGCGATAGCGGTGGCACTGGCAAATAAGCCGGACATACTGCTTGCGGATGAGCCGACCGGAGCCGTGGATACAAGGACTGCTGATACAATCTATGAGCTGTTTCATAAGCTGAACAAAGAGTTTGGTATAACCATCATCATAGTGACACACGATATGGCACTTGCAGGCCGTGTAGACCGCACAGTGCTTATATCTGACGGAAAGGTAAGCACGGAGAAATTGAAGAAACACCCTGCAATGGAATATACGGTATTGGACAAGGCGCACAGGATAAAACTCACTGATGAGATGCTTGAGGCAGCAGGGATAGAGTCTAATAAGGTCAGGGTTGATGTGCAGGATGGAAGGCTTGTGATATCGCGGATTTAAGACATATTAATCAGCAACCATAGTCTTGAGATCCTTCTTAAAGTCTGTAATTCTATACTTTATAAAATTGATTATGCCATCCTGATTAAGATTATCCATAAATGCGTGAAATATCATTTATGTGCGAATTTATGTCATTTATGCAGATTTGATTGCAAATGAATTATAGATTGTATATTATTTATTATAGAGTAAGTTTAGAAAAGGAATACAGGATGATGTACAGAATTGGAATATGTGATGATGAAGAAGCGTGTAGAATAAAAATATCGGAAAGTATAAGAAATATAGCTTTAAAAAATGATATAGAAGTTAAAATTATCCAGTATGAGTCAGGAATTCAGGTTATGGATTGTGAGAAATCTGATATATTGATACTAGACATGGAGATGGAACACATAGATGGTCTGAAAGTCCGTGATTTGTTGGAACAGACGGACAATGAGGTACTGATTATTTTCTGTACTAGCCATGATGAAATAATGAGTAAAGCATATGGGCAAAATGTTACAGATTTTATTAAGAAGCCTGTGAAGGATGAGGAAATGGAAAAGAAATTGCTTCATGCGATAAATATTATTAATAGAAGAGTAAAATGGATTTTTCTAAATACTATAAGTGGACTGACAAAGTTTAAAATTTCAGATATAGTGTATGGTATTGCACAGGGAAGGTACTTAAAGATATACATGTTAGATGGGAGCGAATATTTTATTACAGATAAAGGTGTATCACAGCTTTATGAAATGTTGAAGGATATGAATTTTGCCAGAATAAGCAGGAGCGTTATAATTAATTTTGAAAATGTTAATACAATTGGAGATGAGATAATTATGACAGATGGGGTGAA
>ENA-USTZ01000809-USTZ01000809.1-human-gut-metagenome-genome-assembly--contig:-NODE-809-length-13281-cov-5.999015_pt1 | contig 13281 bp, 14 predicted proteins | sample MGYA00250049_ERZ773375 | MGnify/ENA primary metagenome ERZ773375 (study PRJEB29103, sample SAMN06111956) | human gut metagenome | biome: human gut; feature: ankylosing spondylitis patient; material...
TGAAATAGTATATGTATATGATTATGAAAAAGGTGATAAATAAATGAATATAGTTGAAAATGAAATATGTATAAGAACTTTAATAGATGATGATTTTCCTTTGATGTTAAAATGGTTAACTGATGAAAGAGTATTAGAATTTTATGGTGGTAGAGATAAAAAATATACATTAGAATCATTAAAAAAACATTATACAGAGCCTTGGGAAGATGAAGTTTTTAGAGTAATTATTGAATATAACAATGTTCCTATTGGATATGGACAAATATATAAAATGTATGATGAGTTATATACTGATTATCATTATCCAAAAACTGATGAGATAGTCTATGGTATGGATCAATTTATAGGAGAGCCAAATTATTGGAGTAAAGGAATTGGTACAAGATATATTAAATTGATTTTTGAATTTTTGAAAAAAGAAAGAAATGCTAATGCAGTTATTTTAGACCCTCATAAAAATAATCCAAGAGCAATAAGGGCATACCAAAAATCTGGTTTTAGAATTATTGAAGATTTGCCAGAACATGAATTACACGAGGGCAAAAAAGAAGATTGTTATTTAATGGAATATAGATATGATGATAATGCCACAAATGTTAAGGCAATGAAATATTTAATTGAGCATTACTTTGATAATTTCAAAGTAGATAGTATTGAAATAATCGGTAGTGGTTATGATAGTGTGGCATATTTAGTTAATAATGAATACATTTTTAAAACAAAATTTAGTACTAATAAGAAAAAAGGTTATGCAAAAGAAAAAGCAATATATAATTTTTTAAATACAAATTTAGAAACTAATGTAAAAATTCCTAATATTGAATATTCGTATATTAGTGATGAATTATCTATACTAGGTTATAAAGAAATTAAAGGAACTTTTTTAACACCAGAAATTTATTCTACTATGTCAGAAGAAGAACAAAATTTGTTAAAACGAGATATTGCCAGTTTTTTAAGACAAATGCACGGTTTAGATTATACAGATATTAGTGAATGTACTATTGATAATAAACAAAATGTATTAGAAGAGTATATATTGTTGCGTGAAACTATTTATAATGATTTAACTGATATAGAAAAAGATTATATAGAAAGTTTTATGGAAAGACTAAATGCAACAACAGTTTTTGAGGGTAAAAAGTGTTTATGCCATAATGATTTTAGTTGTAATCATCTATTGTTAGATGGCAATAATAGATTAACTGGAATAATTGATTTTGGAGATTCTGGAATTATAGATGAATATTGTGATTTTATATACTTACTTGAAGATAGTGAAGAAGAAATAGGAACAAATTTTGGAGAAGATATATTAAGAATGTATGGAAATATAGATATTGAGAAAGCAAAAGAATATCAAGATATAGTTGAAGAATATTATCCTATTGAAACTATTGTTTATGGAATTAAAAATATTAAACAGGAATTTATCGAAAATGGTAGAAAAGAAATTTATAAAAGGACTTATAAAGATTGATTATATAATATATGAAAAGCTATTATAAAAGACATTAGTATTAAATAGTTTAAAAAAATGAAAAATAATAAAAAAAAATATTTCTTAAAATTGTGATAGGGGTTGTTCTTGCTTGTATTTTATTTGTTTGTTTTCTTTATACGAACAATGAGATCGGCGTGACTTCATCTAAGCTGGAGGCAGATATTCGTTCGTCGCAGAAGATTAAGGATGATTGGACGGTCGATGGAAGCGTTTCCAGCACGATGGCTGCATATATTTCTTACCCTCAGGATTTGAGTGACCATTCTTTTTCCGTCTATGTCAATCGTCCAGGACTTTCCTTCGGATATTTTTTCCGTGGAGGTGGAACTCTTTCGGGGATTCAAAGAGGAATTGTGGAGTTTACTGTAGAGGGATATAATGAACGAGCATTTATTTCTATGAATCAACAGCAGGTGCAACAACTTGAAATAGATGATGGCAACACAATTCAAGTGGTTGATATTGACCGCAATAAACCTTTTGCGATTGTCTTGCCTATAAATGCGGGTAATATTACTTTTTATGATGTAAATAGAAATACTGTGGAATATTGGAATAATCCTCTTTGACAAATTCCAGTTTATCGGTGGGATGAAGTTCGGGGAGCCGTCCGCAGACGGCAGGGGCAGCGCCCCTCCGGAGCTGGCAGAGCAGCAGGCACGAGCCGGCAGTGAAGCAGCTCCGGCAACCCCTCCCCTTTAGGGGCGCAAAGCACTTTCACACCGCTGCACCGATGGGGCGGCGGTGTGAAAGTGCTTTTGCGTTACTTTCTCACCAGAAAGTAACAAAGAGGTTGTTTTTAGCGGAAATTTATGATAAAATAGAGGACGGAAGAATAAGCGGAAAGGGGGCGATTTTATGGGAGTTACGATTTCGGGTATGACAGGTGCAGGGAGCATCCGGCACAACAACCGCAGCTTCTCAGCGGCGAATGTAGACCGGAGCCGGACGGAGCAGAACATTGTTTTCTGCAACGAGGATCTGAAGCAGGTCTATCATATGGTCTTTGATGAAGCTCTCGTAGCCTACAACGCAAAGAAAACCAAAACGAGAGATAAGATACCGGACTACTATGAGCATATCCGGCAGAGTAAACAGGAAAAGCTGTTCCATGAAGCGATCTTCCAGATCGGCAACATGAGCGACTGTGGGTGCGGTACGCCGGACGGAGAACGGGCGGCGGCAGCTCTGAAAGATTTTGCGGAGTCTTTTGCAGAACGCAACCCCCATCTGCGGGTGTTCAATATGGTGCTGCACATGGACGAGGCAACGCCCCATCTCCATGTCGATTTTATCCCTGTGGCAACGGAGCAGTCAAGAGGACTTTCTACAAGGGTATCTATGAAACAGGCATTGAAGCAGCAGGGGTTTGTCGGTGTCGGCAGAAAGCAGACCGAATGGGCGGCGTGGATGGAACGGGAGAAAGAAGCTCTGACGGAGATCGCCCAGCGGCACGATTTTGAAATTATCTCTCTCGGCACGAACAGACCGCACATGGACTTGCCGCAGTTCAAGGAAGCGGCAGCGAGGCTGGAAGCGGTGCAGCAGCAGACAGCGGCAGTAGAGCGGGAGGTTGTTGAGCTGGAACGGCAGCGGGACGCTCTGAAAGGCACTGTGCGGCTCTTAAAGGAGGCAGACAGGGTAAATGTATCCCTGCATGATATTCAGCCGGAAAAGACGTTCACAGGGGCAGTAAAGGGCGTGACGGTGGATCAGGTCGAGCAGTTAAAGAAAATGGCACTGCGCAGCGTGACGGATCGGCACAAGATACAAGAGCTGACGGAGGAAAACACCCGTCTACGGTCACAGGTGCCGTCCATGAAGAAGCGGCTGGAAGAAGCGCAGCGGCAGCAGAGGCTTGAACAGGAAAACCGGAGGCTGCGTGATGAAAACTATTATCTGCAATCCGAGCTGCAGGAGGAACGCAGCTTCACCGAGCGTCTGACGGACGGCATCGGTCGGATGCTGGACTTCTTGGAAGAACACTTGCCGGAGCGTCTGCGTCCTCTGCTTGAAAAGGCGAGGGAGCTGCTGCCCGATCCGGAGATCGGACAGCAGCAGGAGCAACAGCAGCACCAGCGAGGAATGGGCGGCATGGAGCTGTAAAAGAAGCCTGTCCGGAGGGCTTGAAAATCTCTTTCGGACAGGCTATAATAACAACTGAAAATAGGGAATTGCTGTATTGATAATCTAAGCCCCCTGTAAGGGTACTTCCAGCCTATATTTTCTCTCTCTGAAAGGGAGAAAGTCGGAGGGGAAAAAGGGGGTGAGCGGAGGGGTGTTGGAAGTGTGGTAAACCTCGTCAGAGGTTTTCCAAGCCACTGTGGTAAACCCATCGGGTTTTCCATAGTGGCGGCACTTTCAATGCCCCGCAGCGAGGGGGAAAAGGGGGAGGTGACTTTCTCTTTAAGGCGGCGTAGCCGCCGCTCTTTTGCTCCCCCTTTTCCCCCTTCCCGCCCGCAGGCGATCCCCGCCGCAGCGGATTTTCTTTTTGGTACTTTTTCTTTTGTGAGGTGGTAATATGACCGAGAATTATCGAGGCTGCTACGAGTATTTGAGCGCACAATATCCGGAGGTCGGAGGCTATGAGTTTTATAAAGAGCTGTTTCCGGACAATGAGAACTCCGGAGAACGGCACACGGATTTTTCCCATCCGAACGCTGTGTATCTGTATCGGGACGAACAGAGCGAGGATAAGAAGCTCCGGCGCAGGAAGATGTATAACGACACATGGGAACAGGATTACATGGAGTTTGTCGAGGGGAACAGCCTTACTTTGTGCAGCGGTCTTGCATATCGCAGAAAGGAGAACAGGCTGGAGAACGCCCAGCGGATGTATGCTCTGATCTTCGATCTGGATGGCGTAGGTCTTGCCGAGCTGCGCAACCTCTTTCTGCGCTTTGGCGGCGATCCGGAGCGAGTGCGCCGGTTGCCGATGCCGACTTTCCTTGTTCTGTCGGGGACAGGGCTGCATATCTACTATGTTTTCCAGCAGCCGATTGACCTATACCCGAATATAAAAATTCAGCTTAAAAGTCTGAAATATGACCTCACTTTCCGGCTATGGGAGTATGGCAGCACTTCGCAGGTCAAGGCGATCCAGTATCAATCCATCAATCAGAGCTTCCGCATGGTGGGCAGCATCAATGACAAGCATGGGACGGAGCTGGTTGCTTTCCGTACCGGAGAACGGGTAACGCTGGATTATCTGAACGCCTACGCAAAGCCAGAAAACAGGGTGGATGTCAATAAGCCTTTCAGCCCATCCAAAATGACACGAGCTGAGGCGAGGGAGGCATATCCGGAGTGGTATGAGCGTGTTGTTGTGAGAGGCGAGAAAGGACGCAAGAAGTGGGATATTGCCGGAAAGGTGCATGGTGATGATCCGTATGCGCTCTACCATTGGTGGCTGCGGCAAATCGGAGAGATAAAGGGCGGGCATCGGTATTTCTTTTTGATGTGCCTTGCTATCTATGCTTACAAATGCGGTGTGTCGAAGCAGCAGCTCCGGCAGGATATGAAAGAGGCTTTTGATGATCTGCAGATGGTGAAGCATGAGAACGCATTGACCGAGGAAGATATACGGAGTGCGCTGGAAGCCTACGACAAGGAGTATTACAATTTCACGATTTCCGATATTGAAGCTCTGACCGATGTTCGCATCGAGCGCAACAAGAGGAATGGTAGATCACAGAAAGAGCATTTGAAAAGAGCAAGGGCGGTGCAGGAAGTGGATTATCCTGGCGGCACATGGAGAAGAAAAGGGGCAGAAGAAAAGAAAGCGCAAGTCTATGCGTGGCGGCAGGAGCATCCAGAGGGACGCAAGGCCGATTGTCATAGGGACACCGGACTTGATCCGAAAACGATCCGCAAATGGTGGGACACTGTACCGGAGGGGCATATAACGGTCAAAATACGCCCGTCACAGGCTTTGAGCGATCTGTTGGTGGAGGAATTTAAGAAAGGGCTGTAAACGCCCCAGAAACGCCCTGTAAGGCGTTTTCGGGGCGGGTAAGGGTTTTATATTACCCCCATCGAAAACGAGGCTTGAAAACCGCATGAAATAAGGCTTTTTCAACCCCTAAATGTACACGCTGCGGTGTTACCATATAGAAAGCACTGTTCACAGAAAAGTTGCAAAAAATATTTGCAATGCACTTGCAAATGTCACGAATATTGAGTATAATATTAGTGCAAGCTAAAAATGACGAGGAAAGGAGTGCTATTATGGCTAAAGGAAATATGACGATAAGAATGGAGCCGGAGCTGAAAGCACAGGCGGCAGCTCTCTTTAAGTCACTCGGAATGGATTTGAGTACGGCAACGGGCATTTTTTATCGACAGGCACTTAGGTGTCATGGACTTCCCTTTGAGGTCAAGGTAGACGAGCCGAACGCTGTTACCTATGCGGCGATGGAAGCGGCAGAAAAGGGCGAGGATATGTTTGGACCGTTTGACAGCGTTGGCGATCTGATGGAGGCACTTAATGCTTAAGCCGGAGTTTACGGGGCAGTTTAAACGAGATTATAAGCTTGCGGTAAAACGGGGTTGCAATCCGAAGAAACTGGAAGAAGTCATTACGCTGCTATGCAATGAGCAACCGTTGCCGGAGGCGTATCGAGATCACGCTCTCACTAATTCCAGAAACTATAAGGATATGAGAGAGTGCCACATTGAGCCGGATTGGTTGCTTGTTTACAAGGTTGTCAGAGAGACATTGATTTTGAAATTGATTAGGACGGGTTCTCATAGCGATTTGTTTTGAGAATCGTTCCAGATGAAAGAGTGGTGATGATATATGGCGGGTGTGATAACTGAAATTGCAGCAGAATGTGGTGTATCTGAACAGGCAGTTCGTGCATGGTGTAGGCGAAACCATGTTGCGAAAGATGCGAAAGGAAGTTTCGCAATCAGCGAAAGTCAAAAATCCGCTATATATCAGCATTATTTGGGCGTTGAACGAAAGCAAGTTTCGCAACCTGCGAAAGCAAGTTGCGAAACTTGCGAAACCGCTTTAATCGCCATGTTGCAGGGAGAATTAGACCGGAAAAGCGAGCAACTTGCTGTAAAGGACAAGCAGATCGAGGAACTGAACGCAAGGTTGGCGGAGGTCAGCTCGGCGTTGGTGACGGCACAGCAGACTGCGGCAGCGGCCCAGGCTCTCCATGCTGGGACGATGCATCAGCAGCTTCTTTCCGGCAAGGCCGGAGCCGATCAGCCGGAGCATGAGACAGAACCGGTTCAAAAGCGTAGCTGGTTTAGTAGGTTCTTTGGGGACTAAACAGAACGACAAATCGGGAATTTGTGGAGGTAAAATATAGATGAATCAAGGTAGAATTATTGTAATCACAGGTGCGCCGGGGACAGGAAAAACTACAACGGCATCTGCTGTTGCAAAAGAATCAGATTTGGAAAAGTCTGTGCATATGCACACAGATGACTTTTATCATTATTTGAGTAAAGGGGCAATACCACCGCATTTGCCAGAATCAAATGAGCAAAATTTGATTGTCATTGAAGCGTTTTTAGAAGCTGCGAAGCGATATGCTCGTGGTGGATATGATGTAATTGTAGATGGCATTGTAGGACCGTGGTTTTTAGAGCCGTGGCTCAACATTGTTCAAGAGCATTATGAAGTACACTAAGGGCAAGTAAAGAAGAAACTATGAAGCGAGCTATCGAACGCTCAAAGTTAGACAGAGAAACAAATATTGAATTAGTTGAAACAATGAGGAAACAATTTTCTAATTTAGGAATCTATGAATTAAATGTTATAGATACAACTGCGCACTCAATCAAGCGAGCCTGTTTCTGTAAGTCTCCGCAAACGCACAAATGTCGATAAAGCTTGATAGGACAGGCATTTTCGGATGAAGTCAAAACATAAAAGTTCCTATTTCCCTACGCATCCCCACGCAGAAATGGCGTAAAAATGGCGTAGAGGAACCGGCGGTATGCAGTTGCGAAAATCGCCTGCTGCAACATTACCAACAATATTTAAGCTGCCCTGCGCAAAAGCAGGGTAGCTTTTTTATCTGCGCACCGGCGCAGAGAGATACAAGGCGTTTCACTCCTTTGATCCTCCAAACAAAAATGAGCCTTCTCCGTTTGGTATAGAAACGGAAAAAGCTCATTTGCATTGTACACGCCTGTCAAGCGGCGTAGAACTTTGGCAGCGCTATGCCTCATCCTCCGCCAGCATACGGTATCCGACGCCAAGCTCGTTGATGATGTAGCGCTTTTCACCGGGCGTCACGCCCATTTTCTTGCGGATGTTCTTCATATTGACTTGCAGCTTTTTGACGCTGCCATAGTCCGAATACCCCCAGACCGCCTGAATGATGGCGGCATACGTCAGCACCTTTCCGGCGTGAACGGAGAGAAACGCCATGATGTTGTATTCCGTCTGGGTCAGGTCGATCTCCTCTTTCCCTACAAAAACCTGCCGTGTATCGTAATCAATCAGCAAATCCTGCAGGCGGAATTTCCCGTCGGGACTGCTTTCATCCTCTTCACTGTGCCGATGGCTGCGGAGAACGGCGCGGATGCGAGCCAGTAGTTCCTCCGTGCCAAAAGGCTTGGTGATATAGTCATTCGCGCCCAGATCCAACGCCTCCACCTTATCCCTCTCGTTGGAACGGGCGGAAAGCACAATGATGGGCACGGTGTCTGTCTCCCGAACTTCTTGAATCAAGCTCATACCGTCTCGATCCGGCAGACCAAGATCCAAAAGGATGAGGTCCGGATGATGGGAGGCATACATCATCATGCCAAGCTCGCAGGTTTCCGCGCAGAGCACCTGATAGTCGCTGGTTTCCAGATTGGCTTTGATAAAGCTTCGGATGTTGGCCTCGTCCTCTACGATCAGGATCTTGTACTTGTTATTGCCCATCGTCCTCACCCCCTCTTTCCAGAGCAAAGCGGAATACCGCGCCGCCGCCCTTCCTATTTTCCGCAGTAATCTCGCTGCCGTGCGCCTTGACGATGGCGGCGCACACGGATAGTCCGATTCCCATATTGCTGCGGGTTCCGTCCACCGGCGCGGCGGACTTTTCATAACTTCCGGTGAAAATCTTTTGAAGTGCATCATCCGGGATGCCGCAGCCGTTGTCGGCAACCTCAAATACCGCCTTATCCCCCACAAGAGAAACGGAAAGAGTCAGCTCCGTCATGCCTTTTGCGTGGAATACGGCATTTTCCAGAAGATTCAGCAGTACCTGTTCAATAAGGAGCGAATCCATGGGAATGTCCACAAATTCCTCCGGTATATGTGTGATGACCTTCTGATTCGGATGCTTTTTGGAAAACTTCATGAGAACCGAGTCAATCAGCTCATCCAGAACCGTGGGTGTCTTCACGACTTCCACTTTCGCACCGTCGATTCTTGTAACCGACAGAAGATTTTCAACCATGCGGATGAGCCATTCGCTGTCCTCCTGAATTTCTCCCAACAGCTTGCGCTGTTGCTCCTTTGGCAGCGCGTCATACTTGGAGATCAGCGTGGAGGAGGACCCGTATATGGAGGTGAGTGGTGTGCGCAGATCATGGGAAATCGCCCGCAGCAGATTGCTCCGCATTCTCTCTTTTTCACTTTCTGCCCGCAGCTTTTCCTGATCCCGAATGCGGCTGTTCAGCGTACTGGTGGAAACGGCAACTGCCAGCATAATGACGGCAGATAGGATGCTTTCCTCCACGAAAAAGTCGAAGACATAATAGGGATAGGTAAAGGCAAAATTCACCGCAAATACGCTGACAATTGCCGAAGTGATGCCATAGCAATACCCGTGGGTTCTCAGCGAGATCAAAAACACGCCGAACACAAAGATCATGGGTACCAGCGTCTGCGTGGTAAAGAGCTTCTGAATCAGCAAATTGACGGCAAAGGCACTGCAAAAAATAAGGATCGAAAATAGAGTATCTTTTTGTCGCTGTCGATTCTTCATCATGTTTCTCCTGAAATTTATTGCGGTATAATACGCCATGTTTTTCGGTTTCGGGCGAAGCCCGGGAGAAAAACGGCTTAAATCCAGTGGTATAAATAACAGCCAGCAGTTATTATATCGCATAAGCGGAAGCGTTTCAAGATTTCTCGCAGGAGGATGTTGTACCGCATCTGTTTCTTTACTGAATCTACACCACGAAAATGCTATGATGGAAACACTAAATAAAAAGGAGGAAGAAATCCGTGGAAAACGACAGTAGCGACGATAACGGCAGCCGCTCTTATATGGTCTGTTCGTATGTGACATATCTACGCCCTTTGCTGCGATATCGGGTATAGACGTGTCTTTTTTGTATGAAATAATCGTAGGAACAGAACATAAAGGAGTTTGAAATGAATTATTTTGGAAGTATTTTCGTAATGGTGGTCTGCATTGCCATGTCCGCCTATTTCAGCGCCACAGAAACGGCGTTCTCATCCCTGAATAAGACCCGCCTCAAGGTGTTGGCGGACAATGGAAACAAGCGGGCAACGCTGGCGCTCAAGCTATCTGAAGACTATGACAAGCTGATCTCCACCATCCTGATCGGCAACAATATCGTGAATATCATGGTGGCATCCATCGGCACACTTTTGTTCGTAGGGCTTTATGGCGATATTGGCGCGACAGTTTCTACGGTCGTCGTAACGATCGTTGTTTTGATTTTTGGTGAGATCACCCCTAAAAGTGTTGCAAAGGATACCCCGGAACGTTTCGCTTTGTTCAGTGCTCCGTTTATCCGCCTTTGGATTTTGATTCTGACGCCGCTGAATTTCCTCTTTTCCCAGTGGAAGAAGCTGGTTTCCCGCTTCTTCAAGACGGATGACGATGAAAAAATGTCCCACGAGGAACTGCTCCTTTTTATGGAGGACGTGGAGCAGGACGGCGGAATTGACGAAAACGAAGGCGAGCTGCTGCGCAATGCCCTTGAATTCCGTGACCTGACGGCGGCAGAAATTTTGACCCATCGAATTGACCTGGAAGCCGTGGACATCGACAAGAGTCATGAGGAAATTTCCAGAGCCTTTACCCAGTCCCGCTTTTCCCGTCTGCTGGTCTACCGGGATACCATTGATCAGATCGTCGGCGTTCTTCATCAGAAGGATTTCTATATCAACGGCAAGATGACGGATCAGCCCATTGCGGAGATCATGACGAAACCGTTGTTTGTCTATCAGTACACAAAAATCCGGGATATTTTGAAAATGTTCCAGCATCAGAAGTCCCATATCGCCGTGGTCGTAGATGATTTCGGCGGAACGCTTGGTATTGTTACGATGGAGGATATTCTGGAAGAACTGGTTGGTGAAATTTGGGACGAACACGACGAGGTGGAGGAAGATTTTGAAAAGCTGGACGAGAATACCTATCGCGTGGACTGCTCCGTCAGCCTGGAGGATTTTACGGAATTCTTTGACATCAAGCTGGAATCGGACAGTGTTTCTGTCGGCGGCTGGGTCATGGAGCAGCTGAATAGAGTCCCCGTCAAGGGCGATTCCTTTACCGCTCAGAATTTGGAGATCACGGTCTCCGATCTGAGCGCGTACAGGGTATCCTTCATCACAGTCAGGCAATGCGACGTGTGTTTGACCTGTGAACAATAAAGCAATCACGCGATTCATAAGGGGTGAGGATGATGTCGGAAGAAATGGTTTGCAGAAAGCACCGCCTTTCGTCTTTTCAAATTATCATATTGGGCTTTGCAGGGGTCATTCTGCTGGGCGCAGTGCTGCTGATGCTGCCGCTTTCCACAACAGCCGGGTGCGTAACGCCATTTCATGAAGCGCTTTTCACCGCGACCTCCGCTGTTTGTGTGACGGGTCTTGTGGTGCAGGATACCGGCAGCTATTGGTCAGTTTTTGGCAAGGCGGTGATCCTGACGCTGATTCAGATAGGCGGGCTCGGTGTTGTCACTGTGGCGGCATTGTTTGCGCTACTGTCCGGGCGAAGGATCTCTCTGATGCAGCGCAGCACCATGCAGGACGCCATCTCAGCGCCGAAGGTCGGAGGGATCGTACTGGTCAAGCTTTTTTGTTACACTTTGTTCGATAAATACCTATCTGTAACGAGCCTCCATTGGTGTTAAATAATTATTGTACGAATGTGGACGAACATAATTGTACCAGTTTATATATTTCATGGTGAGCTCGTCCATCATCTCTGCATTTGGGAATGAAGATGCGTTATAAAAGTTGCTTTTAAAGGTATTATAAAATCTTTCCATGGGAGCATTATCATAAGGGCAGCCAGCCTTACTCATGCTTTGTGTTATATTATTGACTTTACAGAAATTTACGAAATCCCATGAGGTAAATTGTACTCCCTGGTCTGAGTGCAGAATCACTTTAGGGTAGTTTTCTTTTTTCAGGGCTGTTTTCAAAGTGTTTATTGCCAAATCAGTGTTGATATAATCACTGTTTAATGAAGCAACAGCTGACCTGTCGTACAAATCAATAATTGAACAATTATATCTAAATTTCCCATTTGGCTGGCGCATGTATGTAAAATCAGTACACCATACCTTGTTTTTGCGGTCTACAGTAAAATTCTGGTTTAAGAGATTGTCAAATATCTTATTCTTTTTGCCAGTCTTATAGCCTGGCTTGGAGTGCATAATTACAGCGCATAAATTCAATTCCTTATTCATGTATTTATGCATAGTGGTATTGCTTACTTTATATCCATAGCGCTTGATAAAAATGCGCATAGCTCTATAGCCTATAACACAATTATTGTTGTAATAAACGTACTTTATAAGCTCAAAGATATGTGCTAAGCGTTTATGATATTTCCGCTTTGCCTCCTTTTTGTAGTTGTAATAACAATTAGGGCTGATTCCAAATTTATTACACAGCCATCTTAAACCAAATATATTTTTATTATCGTCGATAAATCGATATACCACTAATCGATTTCTTTCGCAAAGAATGCCGCCGCTTTTTTTAAGAAAGCAATTTCCTTGTCCTTTTCATTCAGAAGTTGATTTAATCTTCTGATTTCCTTTGCATCATTAGATTCTGTGATTGTACTGGTGGTATAGAGGCATTCTTCCTTGTATTCGTTAACCCATTTGCTAACGGAACTCTTGGCAACATTAAATTCAACAGCCAGCTGAGGTATTGATTTGTCGCCTGCCATATAGGCTTTAACTACTTCTTTTTTGAAGTCTTCGCTGTAACGTACTGACATAATGATGTCCTCCTTATTTGAGTAATATTATAATATATTCTTCGAACAAGGTGTTACAAATTTACTATACCACTACACATTATTTGCAGTATATGATGTGGTAGGACTGGATTACCATGCAGACAATCCGTGGGAGGCAATAAGTGAATTTAAAGAGTTCTTTCACGGATATAGGAAAGGGCATGATTCTATTATTCTAATAGCGAACAGCATTGGAGCATATTTTTCAATGTGTGCATTTAATTATGAGCAGATAGACAAAGCCTTTTTCATTTCACCAATCGGTGATATGGAAAAGCTGATTCTTGATATGATGGGATGGGCAGATATAACGGAAGAAAAGTTACGTGAAAAACAGTTGATAACCACAGGATTTGGAGAAACATTGTCCTGGGAATATTTGTGTTATGTGCGTAATCATCCGGTAAATTAGTCAGTTCCTACTTATATACTATATGGAGATAAAGATAATCTGACATCACAGGAAATTATCCATAAGTTTGCCAATGATGTCAATGCAGAACTAACAATAATGCAAAACGGAGAACATTGGTTTCATACAGCAGAGCAGATGTCATTTTTAGATGACTGGATTAAAAAGTA
>ENA-USTZ01000813-USTZ01000813.1-human-gut-metagenome-genome-assembly--contig:-NODE-813-length-13248-cov-3.371194_pt1 | contig 13248 bp, 10 predicted proteins | sample MGYA00250049_ERZ773375 | MGnify/ENA primary metagenome ERZ773375 (study PRJEB29103, sample SAMN06111956) | human gut metagenome | biome: human gut; feature: ankylosing spondylitis patient; material...
AAACCCAACAACCATGAACTGGGGGATATCTTCGGCGTGAAGCTTTCTACCAGAGAGGAAGTGGTCCCTTATGGGAAAAAGCTCCGGGACATGGGAGCACAGAATGTTTTGATCTCCATGGCGGGAGAAGGAGCGGTACTGATCGCAGCGGACGGTCAATGCCTGGAGGCTCCGGCTCCGAAAGGAAAGCTGGTCAATGGTGTCGGTGCCGGAGATTCCATGGTAGCGGGATTTCTCACCGGATGGCTGGAAGAGAAGGAATACGCACATGCCTTCTGCATGGGAATCGCCGCGGGAAGCGCCAGCGCTTTTTCCGAGAATCTGGCTACCAAAGATGAAGTTATGCAGGTATTGAAACAGGTAAAAAAGTAGAGGCTTTTGACCTCGACATCATAATAAAAAAGAAACAATAAAAAAGAGAGAAAGGGTTACAATATGAGAATTACGGATTTATTGGACAAAAGAAGTATTTCCCTGGATGCAGTGCCTGCTGACAAAAAGGCAACACTGGATATGGCAGTGGAACTGATGGCGAAGAGCGGAAAGCTTATGGATGTGGAGCAGTACCGTGCACAGGTCTATGCAAGAGAGGAAGAGAGCACCACGGGAATCGGCGAAGGCATTGCAATCCCTCACGGCAAATGTGATGCAGTGAAGACTCCCGGACTGGCAGCCATGGTAATTAAAAACGGTGTGGATTATGATTCCTTGGACGGCGAACCGGTGACATTGCTTTTCCTGATCGCTGCACCCAACACCAAGGATAATGTACATCTGGATGTACTGAGCAAATTGTCCGTTATGCTGATGGATGAGAATTTTACCACATCTTTAAGAAATGCCAAAAGCGTAGAGGAATTTTTACAGATCATCGATGCAGCAGATGAGAGTGCCAAGAGCATTGACGACAGATTAAGTGATACCGGCATTACCACCGAAGAGAAAAAGAGCTTTAAGCTCCTGGCAGTGACTTCCTGCCCGACCGGAATCGCGCACACTTATATGGCAGCGGAAGCGCTGGAGAAGGCAGCAAAAGCAGCAGACTGCCAGATCAAGATCGAGACCAGAGGTTCCGCAGGTGCGAAAAATGTACTGACTGCGGAAGAAATCGCCGCAGCGGACTGCATCATCGTAGCGGCAGACGCAAAAGTTCCCATGGATCGCTTTGACGGTAAGAAAGTGATCATTTGTCAGGTGTCTGACGGCATCAGCAAGGCGGATCGGCTGGTACAACAGGCCATCAGCGGTGAGGTGGAAATCTTTCACGGTGAGAGCGGAGAGGTAAAGACTGCAGTCGCCGGCAAAGAAAGTGTGGCTCATAAGATTTACACACAGCTGATGAACGGTGTATCCCATATGCTTCCTTTTGTAGTAGGCGGAGGTATCCTGATCGCGATCGCATTCCTGATCGATGGACTGAATGTTGACATCAATGCACTTCCCGCAGATCAGAGAAGTAATTTCGGTACGATCACTCCCATAGCAGCTATGTTTAAAAACATCGGCGGCGTGGCATTCGGTCTGATGCTTCCGGTACTGGCGGGCTTCATCGGTATGGCAATCGGCGACAGACCGGCGCTGGCGCTTGGCTTTGTAGGTGGCATGATGGCAGCCAACGGAAAGTCCGGATTCCTGGGTGCACTGGTAGCAGGTTTCCTGGCAGGCTATCTGATCCTGGGACTTCGCAAGATCTGCGATAAGCTTCCCGATGCCATTGAAAAGCTGGCACCGGTACTGATCTACCCGGTAGTGGGTATCCTGATCATGGGACTGGCAATGAACTTCGTGGTAGAACCGATCATGGGTGGCATCAATACAGGACTGAATAATTTCCTGAGTGGTATGGGTGATTCCAGTCGGATCGTACTGGGACTGATCCTGGGCGGCATGATGGCTATCGATATGGGGGGCCCCTTCAACAAGGCAGCTTATGTATTCGGAACCGCAGCAATTACCGCAGGCAACTACGACATCATGGCAGCTGTTATGATCGGAGGTATGACTCCTCCCTGTGCCATTGCACTGGCAACCCTGTTATTCAAGAATAAATTCACCAAGGAAGAGAGAGACGCAGGTCCCACCAACTTCATCATGGGCCTGGCGTTCATCACCGAAGGTGCGATTCCTTTTGCAGCATCCGATCCTCTGCATGTGCTTCCTTCCTGCATCATCGGTTCGGCACTGGCAGGCGCCCTGTCCATGGCATTCCACTGCACACTGATGGCACCTCACGGCGGAATTTTCGTATTCCCTGTAGTAGGTAACGCAGTGATGTATCTGGTGGCACTGGTGGCAGGTACGGTAGTGTCCGCACTGCTGTTGGGTGTATTGAAGAAAAAAGTAACCACATGAGCAAAAGGGAAACTCTGAAAGAGCGGTTTTGCGAATGCGGGTGCTGAATAGTTATCGTAATATAAAAAATCAGAAGAGGAGATAAGAAAATGAAAGAATTTAAATATGTTATCACAGATCCCGAAGGTATCCATGCTCGCCCCGCAGGAGAACTGGTAAAGGCAGCAAAGGAATTCCAGAGTGTCATCACTCTGACCAAGGACGGCAAGACCGGAGACTGCAAGAGAATCTTCGGCATCATGGGTCTGGCTGTTAAGGCCGGCAACGAGATCACCCTGACCTTCGACGGTGAGGATGAGGAAGCAGCTTATGCAGCTGTTACGGAATTTGTGAAAGCAAACCTCTAAGTAATCATAATATTATCGTCAGGAGAGGAGAAAAGTCATGGAAGTCTACCAGGGAAAAAGTGTATTCGGCGGAATTGCCATTGGCAGGATCAGTGTTCATAAGAAGGATGAGCAGCAGGTAAAGCGTGTGAAGATCGAGAATCCCGACCGGGAGATCGCCCGTTACAGACAGGCCAGACAAACCGCCATGGAGCAGCTGCAGAATCTGTACCAGAAAGCCTTGAAAGAAGTGGGAGAAGCCAATGCAGCTATTTTCGAGATTCATCAGATGATGCTGGAGGATGATGATTACAATGAGTCCATTGAGAACATCATTCATATGCAGCAGGTGAATGCAGAGTATGCGGTGGCTTCCACCGGAGACAATTTTGCACAGATGTTTGCCTCTATGGAGGATGACTACATGAGAGCCAGATCTGCGGATGTCAAAGATATTTCCGAGCGCGTATTAATCGTGCTGGGTGGCAGAACGGCAGGCATGGCAGCATCGGAAGAACCCGTGATCATTGTGGCAGACGACCTGGCACCCTCCGAGACGGTACAGTTGAACAAGGATCTGGTATTATCCTTTGTAACGGTACATGGATCTGTGAATTCCCATACGGCGATCCTGGCCCGCACCATGAGTATTCCGGCACTGATCGGCACCGATATCCCTCTGACCGATGCCATAGACGGAAAACTTGGTATCGTGGACGGACGAAACGGCTGCATCTATGTGGATCCCGATGAAGATACTCTGTCGAAAATGCAGCAGCTAAAGCAGGAGGAGCAGGAGAAGAAAGAACTGCTCCAGACCTTAAAGGGACGTGAAAATATCACTATTGACGGTAAGAAGATCATGCTCTATGCTAATATAGGTAACAGCAAGGATCTGGCGGCCGTATTGCAGAACGATGCCGGCGGTATAGGCCTGTTCCGCAGTGAGTTTTTATATCTGGAGAGAGAAACCTTCCCTACCGAGGAAGAACAGTTTCAGATCTACCGCACTGTGGCGGAGACCATGGCGGGAAAGCCTGTGATCATCCGTACACTGGACATCGGTGCAGACAAGAAGTGCGATTACTTCGAAATGGAGCCGGAGGAAAATCCGGCCATGGGATGCCGTGCCATCCGTATCTGTCTGACCAGACCGGAGATCTTCAAGACACAGCTCCGTGCATTGTTCCGTGCCAGTGCATTTGGTAATATCTCCATTATGTATCCTATGATTATAAGTGTGGAGGAAGTACATCAGATCAAGGAAATCGTGGCAGAGGTAAAGCAGGAACTGACAGAACAGGGTGTGGCTTTCGGAGAACCGAAGCAGGGTATTATGATAGAGACACCGGCTGCCGTCATGATGAGTGCAGAGCTGGCGAAGGAAGTGGATTTCTTCAGTATCGGTACTAACGATCTGACCCAGTACACACTGGCCATCGACAGGCAGAATCCGAAGCTGGATGCATTTTATGATCCGCATCATCCCGCAGTGCTGCGTATGATACAGATGGTCGTGGAAAATGCGCATAAGGCCGGAATCTGGGCAGGTATCTGCGGAGAACTGGGTGCAGATACGACATTGACCAGACGCTTTCTGGCTATGGGTGTTGATGAATTATCCATGTCTCCCGGAAGTATTCTTCCCGTGCGGAAGATCATACTGGAGACAGATGTGACAAAGGAAAGAGAAAATAACAATTTATGCTGACAGAACAACGTTATGAGGTCATTCTGAAATTATTGGAAGAAAAAAACAGCATTACGGTGTCCGAGGTAAAAGATCTGTTAAATACATCGGAATCCACGGTACGCCGGGACATCACAGCATTGCATAATGCCGGGAAGCTGGTAAAGGTCTTTGGAGGTGCTGTGGCATGTGACCGGACGGTGATAACACATGAACCCACGGTGGAACAGAAGGCAGAAGTCAATGTGGAAGCCAAACAGCTGGTGGCTGCCAAAGCGGCAGCACTGATCCAGCCGGAGGATTTTGTCTATCTGGATGCAGGTACGACCACAGCAAGTATGCTTTCTTATCTGACAGAGAAAAGTGCCACCTTTGTGACCAATGCGGTAGCGCATGCCAAGACACTGGCAGCGGCAGGATTCCGTGTATATCTCGTCGGCGGTGAATTAAAAGGCTCCACGGAGGCTGTGGTAGGCAATCAGGCACTGATGAATTTACAGAGCTATCATTTTACCAAAGGCTTTTTTGGAACCAACGGGATCAGCAGGCAGAGTGGCCTGACCACACCGGATATGAATGAGGCCATGGTGAAAAAGACTGCCATGGGACAATGCAGAGAATGTTTTATTCTGGCAGATCATTCTAAGTTCGGAAATGTCAGCTCTGTGACCTTCGGGGCGTTTCAGAGCGGAACGATTCTGACGGACGACTGCCCGGAGGAATATAAAAGCAGTGGGAATGTGGTCATTTGTGGTTAAACTGGAGAAAACTGTAAACCGCAAATCCCGGTGATCACAGATTAAAAATAGGAATGTGACGTACACTATACCCTATACAGCAATGACAGAAGTTCAGTGGGGGAATGTGTATGAAGCTATGGATTACGGAAACGGAAAAAGTAAAAAGGCAGGCAGGAGAAGATGCAGTCATCATTTTGCAGCTCTGGAAACAGAAGGTGCGCAGACTGCGGATTTACCGGGCCTGCCTTTGTGCTGCCCTTATCCTGGCCGGTATGGGACTCTTCGGCTACAGCTATTATCTGGTGGACAGCAGTATTCCTTCTGTTATTTATATGCGGGCGGAATCGGAGGAATCACTGGCACTGGATATTCCCGCAAAAGGTGAGATTTTAAGTGTCAGTGAACAGGGAACCAGTAATATTCCCCAAGGTGCCGTGACACTGGATCTGAGTCAGCCGGTGACTATGAAGACCGGAATGACGGACAGCCTTGAGATGCAGGTGAAGCTGTTCGGGATCCTGCCTTTTAAGCAGGTGGGGATCCGGGTGATCGAGGATCAGCAGCTGATCCCGGTAGGTGTTCCCATCGGAATCTATGTCAAGACCGAAGGGGTAATGGTCATAGGTACCGGAGAGTTCCGTTCTGTCAACGGGGAGAAGGTGGCTCCGGCGGAACATATTTTGAAAAGCGGCGATTATGTGGTGAAACTGAACGGCACGGAAGTGGCGGACAAGGATGATCTGATCACCCGGATCGAAAACGGTAGTGGAGAAGCAGCGATTTTGACGATCCGGCGGGGCGAAGAATATTTTGATGTTAAAATCGATCCGGTACAGGATCAGACGAAAAAATATAAGATCGGTGTCTGGGTCAGGGACAATGCCCAGGGTGTGGGAACCATGACCTACATTGACAGTCAGGGAAATTTCGGAGCACTGGGGCATGGAATCAATGATGTGGACACCAGCAACCTGATGGAAATGAATGACGGAACCCTGTACCAGACGGAGATCATCTCCATTCAGAAGGGAACGGCCGGTCATCCGGGGGAAATGACGGGAATGATCGTCTATTCTGATGACAGGATTCTGGGGGATATTACCGGCAACAGTGTCCGGGGAATCTTCGGCAAGTGCAATGACAAAGCACTGGCACTGGGAACGGAAGAGGCGATGCCCATTGGATTAAAACAGGAGATCCGAAAGGGACCGGCGCAGATTTTGTGTACCGTAGACGGCACCACCAGATACTATGATATCGAGATCACCGACATTCATCTCGATCATGACAACGTGAACCGGGGAATCGAACTGAAAGTCACAGATTCTGACCTGATCGCCCTGACCGGAGGAATCGTCCAGGGAATGAGCGGTGCACCTATCATCCAGAACGGTAAATTCGTAGGGGCCGTCACCCATGTTCTCGTGCAGGACAGTACCAGAGGATATGGGATTTTTATTGAGAATATGCTGGAGCAATAAGGTTGCCGTCCGGCAGTCAATATGGTAAAATAAATTAAATATGCATTCAAATGCAAAAATGGATTTGTAATGTGAGGAATAGGGAAAATGCGCTGACGTATGAAGAAGATGCGAAGAAATGTCTGACCGCCGGAAGGAATGCACATCTGGCGGAACCGTTCCAGATGGAGAAAGCGATCGCAGCCATTGCGGAACATTGTAAGAAATAATAATTTTGGGCAGATTTTTCAGAGGATAGGGATATAGAGGAGAAAGAAAATGAGTATACAGCAGCTCAGAAATCTGACCACGCTCTGCTACATCGAGCAGGACGGAAAATATCTGATGCTTCACCGGGTGAAGAAGGAAAATGACATTAACAAAGACAAATGGATCGGCGTGGGTGGTCATTTCGAGGCGGACGAAAGCCCGGAGGACTGTGTGCTCCGGGAAGTAAAGGAAGAGACAGGGTATACTCTGACGGCCTACCGGTTCCGGGGAATCATCACCTTTTTATACCGGGACGTCTGTGAGTATATGTGCCTGTATACGGCGGATGGATTTACGGGGGAACCGAGGGAGTGTGACGAAGGAGCGCTGGAATGGGTGGAGATCAATAAGGTGGAGGAACTGGATCTCTGGGAAGGGGACAAGATATTTTTCCGGCTGCTTCGTGAGAACCGCCCCTTTTTCTCCTTAAAACTGTCCTACGATGAGAATGGTATCCTTCTGGATGCAGTACTGGACGGTGAGCCGATAGCGACAAAGGAAGGCAGAAAAATGCCGGAGGCGGAAAGTGGGACAATGAATTGAATTTTACGGAATTTGTACGGAACTATCACATACAGTTAAACGAACAGCAGATGCAGGCGGTACAGGCCACGGAAGGTCCGGTACTGCTTCTTGCGGTTCCAGGAAGCGGTAAGACCACCGTACTGGTCAGCAGACTGGGCTATATGATCTATTGCCTGGGAATAACACCGGAGTCGATCCTGACAGTGACCTATACGGTGGCGGCAACGAATGATATGCGCAGGCGGTTTGCGGGGATGTTCGGAGAAGCGGATGCAGAGCGGCTGGAGTTTCGCACCATCAACGGCATCTCCCAGAAGGTACTGCAATATTTTGCCTACCGTACCGGGAAAACGCCTTTTCAGGTGGCAGATAAGGAAGCCTCGGCGGCCGTCAAACAGTCTTTTCTGGAAGTAACGGGGAAATACGCCACGGAAAATGATATCAAAGAGACCCAGCTGGATATCACCTATGCGAAAAATATGCGTCTGACACCGGAGAAAATCCGGGATATGGACACGGATGTGGAGAAATTCCCGGAGATATTCCGTACTTATAATGCGAAACTCAGGCAGATGCAGATGATCGATTACGATGATCAGATGATCTACGCCCTCAGAATTCTGGAACAGTATCCTGAGGTACTTGCACATTTCAGGGAGCAGTATCGGTATTTCTGTGTGGATGAAGCGCAGGATACTTCGAAAATACAGCATGATATGATCGACCTGCTGGCGGCGCAGAGCCGGAATCTGTTTATGGTGGGAGATGAAGACCAGAGTATCTACGGCTTCCGGGCAGCTTACCCGCAGGCACTTGTCTCCTTTGAGGACAGACACCCGGGAGCAGGGATCCTTCTCATGGAGACCAATTACCGCAGCAGGCAGGAGATCGTCCGGGCGGCGGATACTCTGATCCAGAAGAATAAAAACAGACATCCGAAGAAGATGACCGCGGCCAGAGAAGGTGGTGGCTGCGTTACAGAGATCAAGGCAGTATCCAGACAGGGACAGTACAATTATCTGCTGAAAGTAGCCCAGGACTGTGAACAGGAGACGGCAGTATTATACCGGAATAACGAAAGTGCACTTCCCATCATTGATCTGTTGGAACGTAAAGGATTGTCCTGCCGGGTGAAAAATTCGGATATGACCTTCTTTTCCCATCCGGTGGTCAACGATATCTGTGATTTTATTCAGTTGTCTCTGGATCCATGGGATGGGGAGGCATTTCTTCGGATCTATTACAAAATGGGAGCCGGTATCAGCAAAAAGGCGGCCATGGAGGCGGTGGATGCCAATACCAGACGATTGACACTGTTGGATACGGTGGCGGAAATGGATGAGGTATCCGTTTACACCAGAAAACAGTGCAAGGCACTGGCTACCCATCTGGACAATATGCGGTATGAGTCAGCAGGAAAAGCTATCTACCGGATCCTGAATTATATGGGATATCAGGAATTCATGGATACCCACGGGTTGGACAGTGGCAAGGCGGAGATATTAAAGGCCCTGGGAGATCAGGAGAACAGCCTGTTTGATTTCCCTGCAAGATTACAGAAGCTGCAGGAGATGATGCGAGAGGGCTACGGGGATCCGAAGAGTAATTTTATCCTGTCCACGATCCATTCCAGCAAGGGACTGGAATACACAAGAGTGTATCTGGCGGATATGCTGGCGGGAGTGATCCCTTCCCAGATTCCGGGGAGGGGCTGTGTACCGGATTCCCCGGAGGCAAATGCCTATGAGGAAGAGAGAAGGCTTTATTATGTGGGAATGACGAGAGCGAAGGAACAGCTGTATGTATTTACCTTTGGACCGAATCTGACCTCTGCTTTTTCAGGAGAAGTGTTTGAGAAAACGAAGCCGTTAAACGCTGTAAGAAAGACCGGTACGGCTGTCGGGATCAGAGGCTCGCTGCTAAAGACACCGAACAAAAAGGTGCAGAAGCTGCCGCCACGGGAAGTGGAGGCCTGCATCGCAGCCTGTGAGTCCGGACGGGAAGTACAGCATCAGAAATACGGAACCGGCAGGATTGTGTCCGTATCGGCTGACGGCATTGCCCAGATTCTGTTTGCAGGCGAAAACAGTACCAGAAAAATATCCCTTCCCATTGCGTTTTCCGGGAAGATACTTACCTTAAAATAATACATACCAGAGAGGGACAGCGATGTATACAATCGTAGTGGCAGATGACGAAGAGGAATTACGCAGAGCAATCATAAGGAAGATCGACTGGGAGAGCATCGGATTTCAAGTCGTGGGGGAAGCTGAGAACGGCATCGAAGCTTTGGAACTGGTGGAGAGGATGGAACCGGATCTGCTGCTTACGGATATCCGGATGCCTTTTGTCTCCGGAATCGAGCTGGCAAGACAGGTCAGAGAGGTACGTCCTACCACACAGATCGCCTTCTTAAGCGGCTTCGATGAATTTTCTTATGCCCAGCAGGCCATCCAGTACAATATCATCAGTTATATGTTGAAACCTATCACTATGGTGGATCTGACGGAAGAACTGAAGAAGATCAAGCTTAAGATCGACGGAATCTTTGCGGAATTTGATGCCAGAAAACATGATAATCCGGATCTGCAACAGTTTTTTCTGCCCCTTTTGCTAGATGATTATGCCAGCTTTGAGGGGCAGGACCGGGAGGAAATTTTACAGGAACAGGCGGTTGGCAACGGCTTTTTGAAGGATCGTAATAATGCCTTTCAGTATGCGGTGCTGGCCATCACGGTGGAGGATACCAACGGGAAGAACCGTACGAGACCGGAACTGGTACATTCCGTGGATATGATACTGCAAAAATATATGAAGCATTATTCTTTTGCCATGGACGGCAGGATCATTGCAGTGCTGGCGGCCACCACGTCGACCTTCGACCGGTATCTGCATATTGCCGTGGGAGAGATGGTACAGAGTACGGAACGCATTCTGAAAATGCATTGTCATATCGGTGTCAGCCGTATTAGAGAACATCTGGGAGAATGCCACGAGGCCTACAGAGGAGCTATGAGTGCATTGGGATATTGCACTCCGGGAGAGAGCGGCATCCATTATATTGCCGATGAAGAGCGGGATAACACCATGGACATGGAGCTGGCGGCGGAATGTGTTACTCAGATGGAGAATCTGATCCGTGGTGGTTCCCGAGAGGAACTGGAAAACTATCTGAAGGATGTATTCGGCAAACTGGAGGTGCAGCAGGATGCTGCCCTGAAATGCAAATTCCTGATCTTCCGGATGTCCTCGGCGCTGATCCGCATTGCCTATACGGTGACAGAAGATTCCGCCCTGCTCCAGCGTTTTGCCATGCTGGAAGGTCCGATACGGGAATCCAGGGATCGTTTCACGGCACTTTGCCTGGAAGTATGGGAACTGGTCAATGCGGGCAAGAAAAAGAGCAGCCAGATCCTGTGTGAAAAGGCCATGCAGATCATCGACAAGGAGTATGGGGATCCGTCCCTGTCTCTGGTGGGCGTCAGCAACAGCATTCATGTGAGCCCCAATTACCTGAGTGCCCTGATCAAAAAAGAGACCGGGTCAAGCTTCGTGGATCTGTTGACGAAAAAGAGGATCGAAACGGCAAGGGAACTGGTACTGGGCAGTTCCATGAAGATGCGGGAGATTGCGGAGCGCTGCGGTTACAGCGATCAGCATTATTTCAGCTACTGCTTTAAAAAGTATTGCGGGGTATCTCCCAATGCCATGCGACAGGAGAAAGAATAAGATATGAAGAAGCAAAAAACGTCCCTTTCTTTTATCATTACGACATTAGTGGTGGGACTGGTTACCCTGTTTTTGCTGTGGTCCACTTTTTACTTTTTTTCTCTTTATGTCGGAAGTATGAAACAGGCGGCACATACCAGCAGTGAACAGGCGGTGACTCAGGCTTCCAATACCATTTCTAACTACATCGGAGATATGCAGGAGATCATGAGTCTGATCGAGAAGGATCTGACAAAGAGCGGCGGAAGTACCGGGCAGACACTGGAGACTCTTTGCAGTGTCCGGTCGGATCTGGTGGCGGTCTATATCTATGATGAGCAGGGGAAGCTGGTGGATTCCCATACGGGAACTCATACTCTGAAGGAACATTATCTGAAGGATCTGTCTTATATCGAACTGGATTCCTACAGCCCCGGGGTACTCTATCTGTCGGAACCCCATGTGGAATCTCTGTTGCAGGACTATTATCCCTGGGTGGTATCGGTCTTACAGGAGATTCCCGGAGCAGACGGACAGAAGCTGCGGGTAGTCATTGATATCCGTTTCTCCAAAATATCGGATTATGTGGACGATGTGGGAATCGGACAGCATGGCTACTGCTTTATCACAGACAGTAATGGAGAGATCATCTATCATCCCCAACAGCAGCTGCTGTATTCGGGTCTTAAGACGGAAGCCACGGAGGGACTGGATCTGAGCCACAACGGTTCCTTTGAGACCGAAGAACTGATCTGTAGTGTCCGGGCGCTGGATAACTGTAACTGGAAGGTGGTGGGTGTCAGCTATATCAGTGAACTGGTGACGGCCAAAGAGATGGAACTGGTGGGAAACATCTGTGTCATGCTGACAATCATTCTGCTGACGACCATGGTGGTCAGTGTTCTGGTATCCAGACTGGTGACCAATCCGGTGCAGCGTCTGATCCGGGCTATGGAAGAGTTCGAAAAGGATGCTGCGGGATATGTTTATCAGCCTGTGGAAGGCACCACGGAGATCGAGGCACTGTCACAGTCCTACGAGCACATGGTAAGAAAGATCCAGAAACTGATGAAGCAGGTACGTCAGGAAGAGATTTCCCTGCGCAAAACGGAGTTAAAGGCTCTGCAGGCCCAGATCAATCCCCACTTCTTATATAATACGTTGGATGCCATCGGGTGGCTCTGCGAGGAAGAAAGGTGTCAGGATGCCGTGGAGATGGTCAATGCTCTGGCGAAACTGTTTCGTATCAGTATCAGCAAGGGGCACGAATTGATCACCATTGAAAAAGAAGTAGAGCATGCCAGAAGCTATTTAAAGATCCAGAATTTCCGCTATAAGAATCAGTTTTCCTATGAGTTTCAGGTGGAAGAGGACTGTCTGCAATATTACTGTAACAAGATCACCCTGCAGCCCATTATCGAAAATGCCATCTATCACGGACTGGACCGCATGGTGGATGAAGGACGGATTCTGATCCGCATCTACAGCGAAGGGGAAGATGTGGTCTTCCGGGTGGAGGATAACGGTGTCGGTATGTCAGAGGAACAGTGTCGGTCGATCCTTCATAAGGAGCCGGGAGATAATTCTGGCATCGGCATCAAGAACGTCAACGACAGGATTAAGATTTATTTCGGAAAAGAGTACGGTCTTTCCATAGAAAGCGAACTGGATGAAGGCACTACTGTGATCATACGGATGCCAAAGGTGGAAGAAAATGCAGCGGCAGGATGGGAGAAAGTATGAGAAAACAGAAAATGAAAAAAATACTGTCCCTGCTGGCTGCGGGTGTCCTGCTTCTTATGAGCATGAGTGGCTGCGGAAAAGAAGCTGAGACAGGGAAAACCCAGGTGGCTATGATCGTGAAGTCCACGGAGAGCGCCTTTTTTAAAAGTGTCTTTGCGGGTGCCCGGGCGGCGGCTACGGAATACAATCTGAATGTTACGTTTAACGGCCCGGAATCGGAAGAAGATTATGTGACCCAGAATGAGATGGTGCGGCAGGCCATGGAGGACGGAGTGGATGTGATCGTTTTCTCTGCGGTGGATTACAATGCCAATGCGGAGATCATCGGTCAGGCAGCCCAGAGAGGAATTAAGATCGTTGTCATTGATAGTGATGTCAACAGCAGTATGGTAAGCTGCCGCATTGGGACCAATAACCTGCAGGCCGGTGTGAAG
>ENA-USTZ01000818-USTZ01000818.1-human-gut-metagenome-genome-assembly--contig:-NODE-818-length-13163-cov-2.753783_pt1 | contig 13163 bp, 10 predicted proteins | sample MGYA00250049_ERZ773375 | MGnify/ENA primary metagenome ERZ773375 (study PRJEB29103, sample SAMN06111956) | human gut metagenome | biome: human gut; feature: ankylosing spondylitis patient; material...
ATCTAGCATTCCTCACTGCTTCCGGAAATCCCTCGGAGCACAGCCGTATACCTGCTTAAAGGTGCGCAGGAATAATTTATAGTTCGTGACTCCGTGCCGATCCAGTATTTCACTGATGTTCAGATCGGTGTCTTTTAAATCCTTGCAGACATGCGTCAGACGCACGCTGTTGATATAGGAAGTGAGGGTGGTTCCCATGTTCCGCCGAAAAAAACGGCAGAAATATTCTGGGTTCAGATGAGCCAGGGAGGCTGCATTTTCCAGAGAAATGGATTCGGTGTAATGGGATTGGATGTGCTGAATCACCGGTTCGAGGCGATGCAGATTTTTCTGACTCTGAATTCGGGAAGTATTGTCGACGGTGACCTTATAGTGGGTCATAAGGATGTATAAAAAATCATAAAGCAGACCGGAAAACCGCAGAGTATAGCTTTGCGGTTTTTTTGTATAGAGATCGCCCATGGAAGTCAGAATCTCCTGAATCTGCGCATCGGCAGAAGAATCCCTGTGGGAGAACAGAAAACGGATGCTTTCATATTCTGGGATGGCACCTATCAGAAACGCATAAGGAATCTGTAATAACAGAACCCGGGACGGTGTCGTGGTCCGGGTAGCATGGACGGCGGCGGAATTTACCACATGATAATCTCCGGCATGCAGCAACAGAACCCGCTGTCCCTCAATGAGTTCCATGGAACCCTCATAGATATAGATAACACCCATGCTTCGATGCCAGTGTTCCGGTATGTAATCGTTATTGCTGTTATCGATTGTAAAACGGCCGTTGATTTCGCTTTCAAAAGCAACCTCTTCGTGTGGAAATTGTGGCATCGCAAAGCCTCCTTCTGAAATTATATTATTTCCCGCGATATATTTATATCATAGAATAAAAAGAAGGAAAAAGTCAATATTGACCTAAAAAGAAGTCATAATCAGATATAGGAATCAATGTGGAAAATTGCTAAACTGGTAAACAGAAAGAGCAAGCGGACAAGGTTGAATGACAGGAGGTTATAGCAACATGACAAAGGAAAAAATCAAAGATCTGATAGCAAAAATGACATTGGAGGAAAAGGCGGCAATGTGTTCCGGAGCAGATTTCTGGCATACTGAAAGCTGCGAGCGACTGGGGATTCCCGCAAGTATGGTATCCGACGGCCCTCACGGTCTGCGCAAGCAGGATGACAAGGCGGATCATCTTGGTGTAAATGAGAGTATTAAAGCAGTATGTTTCCCGGCAGGCTGCGGAACCGCCGCATCCTTTAACAGAGATCTGTTGTATCATATGGGCGAGACACTGGGCAATGAGTGTCAGGCAGAAGGCGTCAGTGTCATTCTGGGGCCGGCTGTGAACATCAAACGATCTCCCCTGTGCGGTCGTAATTTTGAATACTATTCAGAGGATCCCCTGGTGGCAAGTGAGATTGCAGGCTCTCTGATCCGCGGTGTGCAGAGCAAGCATGTGGGAACCAGGTTAAAGCATTTTCTGGCGAATAATCAGGAGACCCGTAGAATGTCCGTGAATGAGATCATTGACGAGAGAACACTGAACGAGATCTATCTGGCGGCATTTGAGGGAGCGGTGAAGAAGGCAAAACCCTGGACAGTTATGTGCTCTTATAACAGGATCAACGGTACTTATGCCGCGGCTCATCACAAATATCTCACAGAGACCCTGAGAGATAAGTGGGGATTTGACGGTTATGTCATGAGTGACTGGGGAGCAGTCAATGACCGCGTGGAAGACTTAAAAGCAGGTCTCAATCTGGAGATGCCTTCCTCTATGGGAGTCAATGATAAGCTGATCATAGAAGCGGTACAGAACGGAACATTGGAGGAAAAGGTACTGGATACCGCAGTGGAACGTATTTTGAACATCGTATATCGCTATGCCGAGAACCGAGATACCGAAGCGGTGTTTAATCTGGATCACGACCATGAGGTTGCGAAGAAAGTGGCGGAAGAGACCATTGTATTGTTGAAGAATGAGAATGTGCTGCCGCTGACAGAGGGCGAAGAGATCGCCTTTATCGGAAAATATGCGAAAAAGCCCAGATATCAGGGCGGCGGCAGTTCCCATATCAACAGTCATAAGATCACAGGAGCCCTGGATGCGGCAGGGGCAGCAGGCAATACACATATTGTGTATGCCCAGGGATTTGATGACAAAGAAGATAAGACGGATGAGGTACTACTGGCAGAAGCCGTAGAGACAGCTAAAAAGGCAAAGGCAGCCGTGATTTTCGCAGGACTGCCGGATGCATTTGAATCCGAAGGTTTTGATCGTAAACATATGCGGATGCCGGATTGCCAGAACGAATTGATCGAAAGAGTGGCAGCGGTACAGCCTAACACCATAGTCGTATTGCACAACGGTGCACCGGTGGAGATGCCCTGGGCAGATCGTGTGAAAGGTATTCTGGAGGCCTATCTTGGAGGACAGGCTGTGGGAGGTGCCGAGTATGACATCCTCTTCGGCAAGGTGAATCCCAGTGCGAAGCTTCCGGAGACATTCCCGAAGCAGTTGGAAGATAATCCTTCTTATCTTGCCGGCTTCGGTGAGGGCGACCACGTGGAATACCGGGAAGGCATTTTCGTGGGATACCGCTATTATGATAAGAAGAAAATGGATGTATTGTTCCCCTTCGGCTACGGATTGTCCTATACCACATTTGCCTACAGCAATCTGTGTTTGGACAAAAAGACAATGAAAGACACAGAAGAACTGACGGTGTCTGTGGATGTGACCAATACCGGAGACAGAACGGGTAAGGAAGTTGGACAGCTCTATGTGGCGTATAAAGATAGCACTGTGATCCGACCGGTGAAAGAGCTGCGGGATTTTGTCAAGATCGAACTGGCACCCGGAGAGACGAAGACAGTAACTTTTACGCTTGGAAAGCGAGCCTTTGCTTACTATGATGTACAGATCCATGACTGGCAGGTGGAGACAGGAGAGTTCGAGATCCTTATCGGAGCATCTTCCAGAGACATTGCTCTCAGAGATACCGTGACAGTAGAATCCACTGTGAAGATTCCTTTCCACTATACCACAGATACGACAATGGGCGACATCATGAGCCGTCCGGAGGCCTGGAAACTGGTACAGAGTGTTCTGAGCAAAGGAATGTTCGGTCAGAACAGCGGGGTCAGCGAAGGCGGCGATGCCGCGAAGGAAGCCATCAGCGATGAGATGAATGCAGCTATGCTTCAGTATATGCCTCTGCGCGGACCGGTCAGTTTCGGCGGCGGAGTCAGCATGGCAGATGTACAGAAGTTGGTGGATCGCCTGAATGCCATGGAGAAATAATTAACTGTTTATTTATAGCAATCCCTAAAAGTTAGGCAAAAACTAACTTTTAGGGATTTTTATATATACCGCTGAGTGACATTTTTAAGTCGGATGAATGCAAGAAAGAATGTGGAGAATTGTTATAATTAGAATATGAAAAATAAACAGACATAGAAAGCCGCATTACCAAGGCACGTTAAGGAGGAAACGGATGAAAAAAATAGCAATTGGCGGAGGACAGGGATTTTGGGGAGATTCTCCAGATGCTGCTATCCATATGATTCACAATGCAGATATTCAATATCTTGCATGTGACTATCTGGCAGAACTGACGCTGTCCATTATGGCAAAGCAACAACTAAAAGATCCATCAAAAGGTTATGCTCCTGATTTTGTGACAAGATTGTTGAAACCAGCAGGAAAAACTGCTTTGATCATCCCAATGCCGTTGTCGTATTGGACTATACATTGTTTGATACTTCAGCTGAATACTTGCTTATTTTGCAAGAACGGTTTAAAGAAGCGCATTTCATTCTGTTCAGTGATAGTTTAAGTGAGGATTTTATTCGGCGTATGGTTTTTGGCGGAACTTCATTCAGTGTGGTGATGAAAGATGCGCCGATGATAGAGATAGAGGAAGGGCTGCGGAAGGCGGAGCAACGTTTGCAATACATTTGTACACGCATTGCCTGGCAATTGCAGCATAAAGAAGAAAAGAAAGAAAAACGGGGCTCATCGCTTACGGTTACCGAGTGTGAAATATTGAAACTGATGGCATTGGGTAAAACAACGAAAGAGATTGCGGCTGAGCGTTTCCTTAGTGTATATACGGTGATGACCCACCGCAAAAACATCTTTCGTAAATTAGAAGTCAATAACGTGTACGAAGCGACAAAATATGCACTTCGTGCGGGGATTGTGGATGCGGTGGAATATTACATTTAGGGTAAAGTGATTTCGCCACTTCCCACACAAATTTCCGCATCTTTGTCATACAGCACGCCGAACTGTCCGGGGGCAATGCCCTGCAAAGGTTCGTGGCTGTGGATTTGGAACAGACCATTTCCCCGGGTCAGTGTTCCTTTCATGAAAGTATCGGTATGTCGAATTTTGAAGGAAATGGCTACAGGTGAGTCTCCTTCCCATAAGTCCTCTGTGATGAAATGGAAATCGTGTAAGGCAAAGTCCGTACCGTATTGCTTTTCAGTATCATATCCGCGTGAAACATAAATAATGTTCTCATTTATATCTTTGCGGATGACAAACCACGGTCCTCCACTCAGCCCCAGTCCTTTGCGCTGTCCTATGGTATGAAACCAATATCCTTTGTGAGTGCCAATCCGCTTTCCTGTTTCCATTTCAATGATGGCTCCTTCTTTCTCACCCAAGAAACGGCGAAGGAAATCATTATAATTGATTTTTCCAAGAAAGCAGATACCTTGGCTGTCCTTGCGTTGAGCACTGGGTAATTTGGCGACACAGGCAATATCTCTGACTTCATTCTTCATCAGACCGCCTAAAGGAAACATCAGTTTTGAAACTTGCAGATAATCTATTTGTGCCAGAAAATCCGTTTGGTCCTTGACGGGATCTTGTGCGGTTCCCAGCCATATTTTTCCATCTTTTTCAAGGATACTGGCATAATGGCCGGTGGCTGTTTTGTCATACAGATGTCCCACCTCCTGCTCGAAGCATCCGAATTTGATGAGCTTGTTACACATCACATCCGGGTTGGGGGTAAGTCCATGCTTCACTTTATCGATGGCGTATGCCACCACATTGTCCCAGTACTGCCGGTGCAGGTCGATGATATTCAGGTTCAAACCATATTTGCGGGCAGTGGCGGTACATAGTTCGATATCCTCTTCTGCGGTGCAGGTCAGGTCTTCATCGCCATCCATTCCGATTTTTATATAGAAAAGGTCCGGTTTATATCCTTGTTTACAAAGGAGGTGTACGACAACTGCGCTGTCTACACCTCCTGAAATTAATGCAGCTATATTCATTTTGTTTTATTATAACGGATATTCTTCAAAAGCATAAAGTACAGTAGACAAGTAGCGTTCTCCCGTATCGGGTAAGAGGACTACAATTTGTTTCCCCTCATTTTCTGGCAATTTAGCCAGCTCCAAAGCGGCATAAGCTGCTGCTCCCGAAGATATTCCAACCAATAACCCTTCTGTCAGAGAAAGTTCGCGTCCTGTGCGGATGGCGTCATCATCTTTCACCCGGATTATTTTGTCTACCAATTTTCCATTGTAGGTATGGGGGACAAATCCTGCTCCAATACCTTGTATCTTGTGCAGCCCCGGATTTCCACCCGAAAGGACGGGGGAGTTATCCGGCTCTACAGCCACAATCTGTATATGGGGATTCTGTTTTTTTAATCCTTCCGCTACTCCGCTTAAAGTGCCGCCTGTGCCTACTCCGGCAACAAATATATCTACCTTTCCGTCCGTGTCATTCCATATTTCCTGCGCGGTGGTACGTACATGGGCGGCAGGATTTGCCGGATTCTCGAATTGTCCCAGAATGACAGCTCCCGGAGTCTGTTCACGCAGTTCTTCCGCTTTTTCTATGGCTCCTTTCATACCTTTTGCACCTTCGGTCAGTACTAATTGCGCTCCCATAGCTTTCAGCAGGTTCTGGCGTTCCTTGCTCATGGTTTCGGGCATTGTCAATATGGCTTTGTAACCTTTCACACTGGCAACCCATGCCAATCCTACGCCGGTGTTGCCGCTGGTTGGTTCAATGATAACGGCTCCGGGTTTCAAGATGCCTTTTGTTTCCGCATCCTCTATCATTGCCAGGGCAATGCGGTCTTTTACACTTCCGCCGGGATTGAAATATTCCAGTTTGGCAACTACTTGTGCTTTCGCGTCGTGTTTTCGGCTGAGGCGTGACAGCTCCAACAGAGGAGTTCCTCCGATGAGCTCAGTCAATTCTTTTTTAATTCTTGCCATAATCTTTTCATTTAGTGGATTCTAATGTTATAATGCAAAGATAGGGGGAGATGTTCATGATGACAATACCCTATTTATGGTATATTTTATCGTGTTGTCTCTTGAATAATTGTGTATCTTTGTCCGGAATTAACAAATCTAACCTATGATGAAAACAAGAAATCTTATTGGGATGATAGCCTTTTGCTTGTTTGCATTGGCAGCTTGTACCCCTTCAAAAGAGTCGGGAAAAACACTGACTGTTCTTTCATGGAATGTATGGCATGGCGGTCATTCAAAAACTTACCCCGAAAAGGGATGTAAGGGAACTATCGATATTCTGAAAAAAAGTGAGGCTGATGTGATCTTGATGGTTGAAACTTATGGAGCCGCTCCGATGGTAGCCGATTCATTGGGATATTCATACAATCTCATTTCTGATAATCTTTGTATTTATAGCCGCTATCCCATTATCCGGAAATATGCTTTTGCCGACAGCATAAGTACCTTTAATTTCGGCGGAGTGATGATAGATGTGAATGGGAAACCTGTCCGGGTGTTTGATACTTGGTTGCATTACCTCCCTGATATGCGTTTGGCACCAACAGATAAATCTGAGGAGGAAATATTGGCTTGGGAGATGGAGGGGACACGTGATGAGGAAATACATAAGATTTTGTCTGTTCTTCAACCCTTGTTGGCAGAGGCCGACAGTATTCCAATTATAATGGGCGGTGATTTTAACGTGCATTCTCATCTGGATTGGACGGAAGCGACCCGTAACCTGTACCATCATGGGGGTGCTGTGGTGAATTGGCCCGTTTCCATTGCTATGGAAGAGGCAGGATTTAAAGATAGCTTCCGCGAGATGAATTCCGATCCGGTGGCCAGTCCGGGAGTAACGTGGCTGGCAGATGCGGATTCGTTGGAAACCGAATGTCGTATGGACCGCATTGATTTCATTTATTATCAGGGGAAAACCATTCAAGCGATAGCGTCTGAGTGCTATGACAATAGCTTGGGTAAAACTTTTACTTTCAAAGGAGAAGACTTTTTCTATCCTTCAGATCATGGTTTTGTCCTCTCGAAATTCGAACTTAAATAAGAATTGATTAAAATAAATATTCATGAAAAAGACTTTTTTATTATCATGCCTGATGCTGGCGGCAATGCCCGTTATGGCTGCTTACACAGGTCGTGTATATGTAGATAAAAACAAGAATGGCGTGTTTGACCCAGGTGAAAAAACATGGGCGGGCATCAAGGTTTCCGATGGCTTGAATGTGGTGGAAACGGCTGCCGACGGTAGTTTTACTTTACCCGGTCATGAACGTGAGCGTTTTATTTTCATTACTACTCCTTCGGGATATAAAACATTTAATCGTCATTATCATAAAATAGAAGAGAAACAGTCCGGTTATGATTTCGGCTTGATGCCTTATAGTGGACGGATTCGCAAGGATGGCTCTCACAAGTACATTCATATTGCTGATACTGAAATATTTAATACGGAAAACCATGAAGACTGGGTGAATAATGTGCGTGACTATGCCAGGAATGAACAGGCGGCTTTTATCATTCATACCGGGGATATCTGCTATGAAAAAGGCTTGAAGGCTCATATCAAACTGATGAATACGGAAAATATGGACTGTCCTGTCTTCTATTGCATCGGAAATCATGATTTGGTAAAGGGGAAGTATGGCGAAGAACTCTTTGAAAGCATTTACGGACCGGTATATTATTCTTTTGATGCAGGGAATGTGCACTATATTGTCACTCCGATGCCTGGAGGAGATCATGCTCCCGGTTATACCGCCGATGATGTCTGCCGTTGGTTGAAAAATGATTTGGCGCATATCCGCCCCGGAACTCCCGTTGTTGTTTTCAATCATGATTTACTGACCTACGAGGATGCTTTTATTTTTAAAAGCAAGAATGCGGGAAGCATTAATTTGAATGAACATAACCTGAAAGCGTGGGTATATGGTCATTGGCATATTAACTATATGAAAAAACAGGGAGATGTTTACAGTGTTTGTACTTCCTCATTGGATAAAGGAGGAATAGATCATTCCACTACCGCTTTTCGTGTGATGCACGTAGATAGTAAGGGAGATTTCACTTCCGAGCTCCGTTATACCTATTTGGACAAGAATATCTGTATCGCTTCGCCTGCCGGAGTGATGGCTTCGGGTGTTCTTCCGGTAGCTGTCAATGTGTATTCTTCCGTGTCACCGGTGAAAGAAGTGCTCTATACTTGTTTGGCCGACGGAAAACCTGTGCTGAAAAACAAGAGATTGCTGCAAAGCACTGACTGGTCATGGAACGGGCAGCTTCCTTTGTCTGATAAACACGTGGGCAAAGAACTTACTTTGCAGGTAACAGCTCGTTTTAATAACGGAGAGATAGCTAAAGCAGAAAGCAATTTTGTCTGTCGGACTGAAAAGGTGGCTCCTTTGTTTTCTGCTGATTGGGATAATCTGTTAGGCAATGCGAAACATTCCGCCCCCGCTTCCGGTCCATTGAATCTGCCTTTGCAACTGGCATGGACCCACAATGTCGGAGCTAATCTTTACATGACTTCCCCACTGATACACAAGGGAAAAATAATTGTAGCCTCTGTGGATGAAGATTTAAAAGGTGCGGGGCATGTATATGCTTTGAACGGGAAGGATGGTTCAACTCTTTGGAGTTACCCTGTTCGTAATTCCATTAAAAATTCCATTGCCATTGATGGTGATATCGTGTTTGCCCAAGATGCTCAAGGTTTTTTGTATGCCATTGATACCGAAACCGGCAAGTTATGTTGGGAAAAGCAATTGCCTGTAAATGGTTTACCAGCCCTCATCGACGGACTGGTGGCCGATGAAGGAATGGTTTATGCAGGAACAGGAAAGGGACTTTGTGCTTTTGAAGCCCGGACGGGCAAACAACTCTGGAGAAATGAAGGTTGGGGACAAGGAGAAGGGACTACGAGCACGCTGACTTTGGGGAATGGTTTGCTGATTGGTTCCGCACAGTGGAATGCACTTTATGGCAATGATGCCCAAACAGGTGAGAAACTTTGGGCGGCCAGTGACAACGGGTTGCGTAATCGGGGGGCATCTCCTGCCATGCATGGTGCTTTGTTGTATCTTATTTCGGATAAATCTTTCTTTATATTAGAGGCGGCTACCGGAAAAGTGATAGTTCGTAAGCCTTTGCCTTATAATGTGGATGTAACTTCTACTCCGTTGCTCACCGACAAAGAGATTATCTTTGGCTCTGCACAGAAAGGGCTGATAGCCTTGGACAGTGAAACATTGGAAGAAAAATGGACTTGTCCGGTGGGGGATGCTTTGGTTTATACCTGTCCCTATAGTCGTCAATCTTCCGCTACCATTGAAACCAGTGCGGTATGGGCGGGAGATATCGTTTATGTAGCTGCTTCGGACGGTACAGTGTATGGAATTAATAAAGAGAATGGAAAAGTGGTATGGAAACACGCTACTGGGGCTCCTGTTTTCGGGTCGGTAGCCTTATCGGGCAATGCGTTGGTGGTTTCGGACTTTGGTGGAAATGTTTATTTGTTCTGTAAGTAGAGTTACATTGATTACGATATAATATGGATGGTTATTGTGAAATATCTTCCTTTTGGGGCAGCCGTCCGATTAGTTAAGCAGGAACTATCTAGTTAAATAACCATAAAGTCTGCCCGGAAATACTTCCGGGCAGAATCATTACTGTACCTTTGTTCCCATAAAATATATACAGGCCGTGAGGCCTAATTTAATTATTTCACATGACATTTAAAGAATTAGATCTTATAGAGCCTATTTTGAAGGCTTTACAACAAACCGGCTATACAACGCCGACCCCCATTCAGGAACAAGCAATTCCTGTATTATTAAAAGGTAAAGATTTGCTGGGATGCGCCCAGACAGGAACAGGAAAAACAGCAGCGTTTGCTATCCCCCTCATACAACGGCTTTATCAATCAGACCATAAAAAAGGTATCAAAGCATTGATACTCACCCCGACGCGTGAGCTTGCTATACAGATAGGCGAGAACTTTGATCAATATGCTAAATATGCCGGAGTGAAACATGCCGTTATTTTCGGCGGAGTGCCCCAAAAGGCGCAAGTTGATGCTTTGAAACGAGGCGTGCAGGTATTGATTGCCACTCCCGGACGTTTGCTTGATTTGCAGTCGCAAGGTTGTATTTCATTGAAGGGATTGGAATATTTTGTATTGGATGAGGCAGACCGTATGCTCGATATGGGCTTCATACACGATATCAAAAAAGTATTGAAACTGATTCCTGCCCGGCGACAGACTTTGTTTTTCTCGGCTACCATGCCTTCTGAAATAGAGAAGCTGGCAGATTCCATGCTGACTAATCCGAAGAAGGTAGAGGTGACTCCTGTTTCGTCTACTGTTGATACTATTCAGCAAAGTGTTTATTTCGTAGAGAAGAAAGAGAAGAAGGACTTGCTGAAACGCGGAATGCGCATACCGAAGGAACTGCATTCCGACGAGGAATTCGAACAATGGGTGACGGTATTTTCTGAATGGAACACATTCCATTGCAGCAACGGGCATAAGTCTACGGAAGAAGAAAGAAACTTCGAAAGAATGCTTATCGCAAGCTATGAACGTGGCCTGTGGTATCACCGCACGCGTGTAAACGAACGGAAGAACCTCGTCGACGAGTTGGTGGAGCACGCCGCCCATGACCCACAATATAACTGGCAATATCTGTATGCTTTGGAGTTTGCCAAACTGCGTTGCATGAGGGCTTACTTCTCGCATTCCCTGATAGCGGACGAGAACGGCAACTTCGGATTCAACCGCTGGATAGACACCTGCATCGGCCTGTTGGAACATATCAAAGACGATGGCTTACATATCTCCCGGCAGCAGATTGAACGGATGAATACCCGAAACATCGGGGACATCGTTCCTCGCTCCCTTATAGATGCCTACGAAGAAGCGCCGATGCCGGGTGAGGAAGAAGACGATCTTCCCGACAAGCTCTATTACGGCAAGAAGATATATGTCCGCAAAATGGAACGGCTGTATTACCGGATACGCCTTTACAAGATGAGGGACTGGTGGGAGTAAAGCAAACATTATAGGCAATAACCCTAAGAAAGGGATATCGGTATATTGGCATCCCTTTCTTAAACCTATCTCTTATTCAATAACAGCGTAACCTTTACTTCCTTTTTCTCATAATCTTCTGTCTGCATAACGAACAACATGTTTGTGTATCCAAGATGTTGCATCACGGATTTACGGAAGAGCTCAAGCTCCGTTTCATCCAGCGGGCAGTGAGAAGGACAACGGATGAAGATAACGGCACTGTCATACTTCATAAGGTCGAGCAGCTGATATTGGGTCATTGATTCCAAAATGTAGGTGAGGCGTGAACCGGTATCCTGTGTCACAGAGTGGTAATCATACTGTCTGCCGTATTGAACATTGAGCAGAAACTCCACATCGCTTCGCCTAAAGGTGCTGCCTTCGGCGGAAAGCATCCTTACCAGATTCTCTCGTGCGGCCATTTTGCGCAGATATTCTTTCCGTTTGTCCTGACGGTATTCCCGCTTTCGTTTTGAGCGGTTCATACGATTGTTAAAGAAATCACGCGCGTTTGTCCACGTAACATAACGCCGTCCGTCCTTCCCCCTGTTGCGCAGGCGGCGTGGTGTCTGATGTCGCCAGATGCTTTCTTCCAGTTGTTCCAAAGCAATTTCATACTTATTATTCAAAACCTTTGGCCCAAATTCTCTTTGCCATGTTTCCTTTCTTTCGTCAGGTGAGAATCCCCAATAAGTGATTTCCCATAGACAGTGCATAGCGATTTCTATTTGGGAAATATGCACATCGTCCGCCACGACAATTTCTTTGGCCAAATCTTCTTCCCAAGTACAGTCGTGCATCGGGCTTACGCCAATCCATTTTTCTTCATCTTCCCATTCTCCGCCATGCCATTCTACAAAGATTTTACCTTCAAAATTATTTGCAGGTTCCATGTTACGAAGAATGTCGTATGCCTCGCGGAAGGCGTAGAGATTGTCCAGATGTTCTGGCTCGTGTTTCTCCAGATCCGGAAGAAGCTCGTCGAAGCCGACTTGCGTTAGTAATTCTTTTAGTGTCATAATTAAGAGTTATTTATAGTAGAATGTTATACGATAACAAGCTTATTATCATTGTCTAATGTGACCTCCTGCCCAGGTCTAATGGGCAGAGCCAAGTTATAATCGAGCAGGAACTTATTGCCTGAGTTTAGTTCATTCTGCGTATCATACCGGACAGAATAAACATTGTTTTCCCAACCAAAGGGACCACCGCTATATTCTTGGGCGAAGCGCACAGCATACATCGTACCGCTGATGATGGGACATTGTGCCACGATGACCGATTGGGTCAAGACAACTTGCATACGGCAACGCGCCACCAGTCTTGTGGGATTGGCTTTCACGCCGAAAGGATGTTCGGAAAGGATGGCTCCGCCCTTGGCGACTATTTCATCCTGCAATGATTTCTCAGTCAGCTCGTCCACACACCGCTTCAACAGTTTGACGGCTACCTTCATGATGAAGAAACTCACGACCACTGCAGCCATAGGGTCGAGCACACTCCATGATTCACCTAAAACTATAGCCCCTCCGATACCTATGGCTGTTCCGATGGAGGAGAAGGCATCGCTACGGTGATGCCAGGCATTGGCAATGACTGCACTGGAATTGATTTTGCGTCCCACGTGGATGGTGTAACGATATATCAGTTCTTTGGAAACGATGGAAATGATGGCTCCGGCGAAAGCAAGCATGCCCGGGGCGGGAAGACGACCTCCTTGCCATACGGTTTGGATAGCTTGTAGTCCGTTCCAACAGATGCTTGCGCCTACGGCAAAAAGTACGATACCTATTATTGCTGT
>ENA-USTZ01000821-USTZ01000821.1-human-gut-metagenome-genome-assembly--contig:-NODE-821-length-13138-cov-5.242324_pt1 | contig 13138 bp, 10 predicted proteins | sample MGYA00250049_ERZ773375 | MGnify/ENA primary metagenome ERZ773375 (study PRJEB29103, sample SAMN06111956) | human gut metagenome | biome: human gut; feature: ankylosing spondylitis patient; material...
AAAATTGCAATTATTTTGTATTATTAAGAAGTTCATTCTAACAAAAAGACCAGTTTTTAAGTGAATAAGACGAAAAAAGAGGTACATCCACACAGGACATACCTCTTTTATTATTTCAGCTATAATAACGATTATTCAGCAGAAGCTTTTACGAATTTCACTTCAAATTTAGCTTTATATTGAGTATTACCTTCTACTGGTACAGTATCATCTTCTGTTGAAAGCAGATATTTTTTATCAGCTTTCTCATCAAATGCATAAAGTTCATATGTTACCTGATAAGTCACGTTGTCCGTTTTAGCCTCAGCAGTTGCTGCTTCCACGTTAATACCTACCAAGTCCATACAGATAGGATACTCCTTCTCTTCAGCAAATTTCTGAGTCATTCCTGTAGCCAATTTTGTTGTATTGACTTTCAGAGAAATTTCATTATTAGCCAGGTAATCAGTTGTTAAGAATTGAGGATTTTTATGATCCTTATCTACCACAAACTGAATGTGGTCTTCTCCAGCTGCCTTCGACTTACCAATAGTAGCAAAGAAACTAGAGATACGCACCAAAGAATTCTTAGTATAATCAGGTGATGGTTTTTCTTCGTCTACTTCAAAATCTTTTGCAATTTCTACTGCAGCCAAAGCTCCTTCTTTATCAAATGTACCTGCATACTCATCTTTCACCATAGTAGATGCCAATGAGTCACTCTTCCAGGCATAATCAATCACCATAGAATAGGTTGCATCTGTATAACCTGCACCATACAAATGATCTTTCACTCCGTCTGCAACCTGCAACTTCAAAGAATATGTCTTCTGAAGCTCTACTACACTTTGATTGAAAGTAACAGTTATCGGACTACTAACCTGTTTCTCAGCATCAAACACAAACTGATTATCTGACAAAGAGAAAAAGTTATCTGGATCTGTTGCCTTAACCGGTACATTTACAGCTTCAGAAAAAGAAGCTCTATTCAACACAATCTTAAAAGATGTTTGCCCCGGTGACAACTGTTCAGAAACTGCACTGCTTTCAAAATAAGCACCAATTGCATCCGCATCTGCTTCCGGGCTTGCCACTTCCGTATCTTCATAATCGCTGCATCCTACCATCATTACGGCCGGAGTCATCAATAATCCGAAAAAGAATTTATTTAATTTCATAATACTCTTAGTTTTTAACTTTAATCTAACTTATTATTCATCTGCAACTGGTTTCGGTAAAGTCCATGCCGGACTATCTTCTGCAGTTAATGCCTTATTAGCCTGAAGTTCAGCTTCCGGTATACGCCACAACAAGATATCGTCTGTTTTTGCAATATTAAATACACATTCTGCATTCGGGAAACCAGCTCCACGACGGTCTACTCCCTTGTTAAGACGCATTACATCGAACCAAATTACTCCTTCACCCCAAAGTTCAATACGACGCTGGAAATAAACAGCTTCCTGAGGATTAGAAGCATAGTCAGTTAAATAAGCTTGTGATCCGCTTGACAAACGGTTGTTAAGCAATTCCTTGAAATATTTTTCACCTTCAGCCCGATTTCCAGCTTCAGCGTATGCTTCTGCAGCAATCAGATACATTTCTTCAATACGCATCAATACAATATCATTGGCATTGATAGTAGTACCTACCACATCATTATAGGGACCGAATTTTACCTGAGTATAAGGCTTGTAACCCTGTTTTGCCACAAAAGCAGCTTGTTCGTCACTTAAGAAACCATCAGATTCTGCAGCGGCATCCAACCACCATTGTTTACGGATGTCAGCATCATCAATCTCCTTATATAATTTCAAACTAATCTGACGACCACCTGAATAGTTTGCATATCCATAGCTCAGTGATCCCATGTGAGAAGGCCAGTTACAGATACCTGTATCTACCACGTCATCTGTTTCGCTGACAATGATACCCCACATCCAGTTCACCTCATCTACACTCCAAAATGTCGGTTTACCTACCGCAGTACGAGAAGCGATAGCAATACCTTCACTTGTTGCCGCCTTGATAGCATTTGCCGCATCATCAGCTGCTTTAGCGTATTCATGCATTGACAGATACATACGTGCACGAAGTCCGTATGCTACTGACAGACTGATATAACGCTTGTCAGCACGTTTTACCTTTCCTTTTTCTGCATTAGTCAGCAAATCAATAGCATTGTTCAAGTCTGATTCAATCTGTGTATACACGTCTTTTACAGACGAACGTTTACAACCATTCACAGAAGCATCTGCCGAATTCTTTTCTGTAATCAGCGGTACACAAGGTTTGTCCTCATTACCTTTATAGTTAAACTGATACAGTTGTGCCATTACCCAATAAGAGAATGCGCGTGCAGCCAGTCCTTGTCCCAGATAGAATTGTTCATTGGCGTCTTCTGTTTTTTCATCAATGCTTCCTACTACATTGTTGGCAGCAAAAACGATAGAATACAAGTCATTCCATACCATCTGTCCTTCCAAGGAAGTATTTTCACGGTCTTCAAATGTCAAGTCATATCCAGTCCAGTTATAACCGTTGTTATCACTTATTACGTCTTCTGTATTAGAGTCCAGACACAACATGACAGTAGGATAACCAATATCATTATGACGTTCAGCTCCCAATGCACTTGAGTTAGGGAAAGCCTGGTTGAAAGTAGAGAAAATCGCATTTACCTTTGCCACTCCACGTTCAGGATTCAGTGTAGAAACGGTCTCCTTCTGAGAGTCTGTCACGATTCCTCCATCGGGCAATGTATCCATATCCTGGCAACCAGTCACAGCCAGTGAAGATACAAGCAATGAAGCAAAAATATATTTTGTTTTCATATCTGTTTCTTATTTATATTTTAATTAAAATGTAAGGCTGATACCTCCAGAAATTGTACGGATGGCAGTATAAAGTGATGTAGTAGCACTTGTATAGCTCTGACGTGGGTCAAGACCTTTACGTGCAGAAAGCAATCCTACATTATCGGCAGTGAAATATACACGCAGTTTTTCCAGCATCATCTTGCGAACCAAGTTAGACGGAAGTGTATAACCAATAGTGATATTATTTACACTCAGATAGTTAGAACTTGCAAGCCAGCGAGTTGAAGTAGAGTTTGTATACTTATCCTGTGCATTCAGACGAGGTACATCCGTATATTTATTTTCCGGAGTCCATGCATTGTAAATATCCTTGTGCCAGTTCTGTCCGTCACCTTTTCCAGCCATCATGAAACGATAACCTGAGTCATAAATCTGACCACCCAACTGATAAGACAACTGAATAGAAGCATCAAAACCGTAAAGCTGTACAGAAGTTCCCAAACCACCGTATACCTTCGGCATCAAGTTGTCTGTGGCCACCTTGTTTGTAGTCTGAGCTAATGCATAATTGTCTGTTTTATACAACTCACCCTTGTCATCTTTTGCCCAATACTGAGCCAAACCTGTTTCTGGATCTACGCCAGCATAATCTACCAAATACATACGGTACATTGATTCACCTTCTTCGTAAATGTAGTTTCCATCAATCAACTGACCATCCAAGTCCGGATGCAACTTGTTGATTTTATTTTTGATGAAAGTGGCATTCAAATTCACATCCCAAGTAAAGTTCTTCTGGTTGAAAATCAAATAAGTCAAATCCAATTCAAAACCAGAGTTGGTCATAGAACCTACGTTCATCGGAATAGAAGTATAACCCACACTTCCGGCAACCGGTTTGTTGTAAAGCATATCACTTGACTTACGACCGAAGTATTCAGCCGATCCGTTCAAACGGTTATTGAACAAGGCAAAATCAATACCTACGTTATAAGAAGTTGAAGTTTCCCAAGTCAAATCGCGATTACCCTTTGCAATCATCGTACCGTCAGAGAACACACCGTCTGCACCAGTCATGTTATACTGGTCCATCCATGGATAATAGTTTTTAGCTGTCTCCATCACTCCTACAGTATATCCACCTGGGAACAAGATATCATCGTTACCCTGCTGACCGAAAGAAGCCTTCAGTTTCAACATGTTAATCCAAGTGATATCCTTCATGAAATCTTCACGTGTAATCATCCAAGCCACACTTGCAGCCCAGAAGTCACCCCAACGATTTTCAGGAGCAAAACGAGAAGAAGCATCACGACGGTAAGAAACGTTACCAAAGTATTTATCGTCATAAGAGTAGTTGACACGACCAAAGAAACCTTCAGTAGCATAAGTCAATTTCATACCGCTGGCAGTCTTCTTATCAATTGTATTGCTAATATAGAAGCTTTCAGGGTCATACAGATTCTGACCAGAACCTGCCAATTCTGTATATTGGTATGAATAACCATCATAACCGGCAGTAATATCAAAATGATGTACATCTTTCACTGCAAACTGATAGTTAGCTACATACTGCTGGTCGAAACCGAAAGTACGCATTGCAGCCTGATAAGCATTACCTCCATAAGAAGCACTCTGACCCATATATGCGTTACCCAAATCATTGTAACGTGTATTGTCGATATTCATACCAAAGCGTGCGCTGATGGTAAGACCTTTAATCGGAGTCAATTCAGCAAACCAGTTTGCATTCAGCACGTCAGCCAAAAATTCAGTCTTATTATAAATAAGGTCACCTGCCGGGTTGGCAATAGACATAAATGCACGTGATGAAGGACTGCTTACACCATCACCGTAATCATACACCTTACGACCGTTCAGTGTCATAATCTGTTTGTCAGCTCCACGTACATACATCGGATAAACCGGAGCAATGTTATTGGCAATATAGAAAGCATTACCGGAAGATGATGCATTATCCTGATCGCCCGGATAGTTACTCTTTGAGTTTACATAGTTCATGTTGGCACCCACTTTCAACCAGTCTGTTACCTTGTAGTCACCCTTCAAACGACCGCTGAAACGAGTCAAACCAGAACCTTCAATTACACCCTGATCATCCAAATAGCCGAAAGCCATGTAGAAAGTAGACTTATCGTTACCGCCAGACACATTCAAGTTATATTCCTGACGAAGAGATGTTCTAAATGTTTCATCAGCCCAGTTATCCGGAGTATAATAATATCCATATTCATCTGTATAGCCCAATGTAGCATTCGGGGTCAGCAAACCGTTGCTACCAATCAGCAACTGACCTTCAGGTACTGTATAAATCTGATAACCTACACCACCATTTCCAGCAGAAAGCAAAGTATTGTTTGCAGCTACATTGGCAGCCTGCGGAATCATGCCATTGGTCTGTACATAACCATTATAGATAGCTTCGTAAGCTTTTTCCAGATAATTCTTTGAACTTGTCAGCACATCGTAGTTCTTTACTCCACGAGAGTTGGCACCCCATTTTGCATCGAAGTTTACACGTGCCTTACCAGAAGTACCTTTTTTAGTAGTAATCATGATGATACCGTTTGCACCACGCGCACCATACAACGCTGTAGAAGCCGCATCTTTCAACACTGTCATTGATTCAATATCTGCAGAGTTGATAGATGACAAATCTCCATCATAAGGCACACCGTCTACTACATACAACGGGTCTGTTCCGGCATTGATTGATCCGACACCACGGATACGCACTTTTGCATCTTCACCCGGCTGACCGTTATTACTCAAAATCTGCACACCTGCTACAGCTCCAGCCAATGCATTTGATACGTTTGACACCTGACGTTTCTCAATCTTATCAGCTTTCATCACTGCTGCAGAACCTGTAAATGACCCTTTGGTAGAAGTACCATACGCAGTTACCACAACTTCATCAAGTACCTCAGCATCAGACTTCAACACCACTTTTACGATAGGCTTAATCTTCACTTCCTGCGACTGCATTCCGATGAAAGAAATGACCAAAGTTCCGGCGGAACTATATTAGCTTTAATTCGTTGATTATCAAATGGTAAATTTATTTCCAATTTATTAAGCCATTTTAAATCAGTTATAACTGCAAAATTTATATAGTTTTTCTACCTTATTATTACTAATAGGATTAGAAAATGTATTTATATAGATGATGTAATGCATAATATTATATTATGTTTCTCGTGCGAGAAACATACGTTTTACGATGCGGAGCCGTATGTTTCTCATGCGGAAAACGTACGGCTCTGCACCGTAAAATATAAACTATAACAGAGCGTCTTCTTAAATTAATAATTACATTCTTAGATTAATGATTAGAACTTACATTTTTTCAAGTCTTTTACAATCGTTCCTGAAAAAATATCGCTATATCTCTGAGTAGTTTTTACACTTTGATGCCCCAATAGCTTTTGGACTGTAGTTATTTGAGCCCCGTTGTAAATTAAAAGAGTAGCATTAGTATGCCGGGCTGTATGAAATGAAAAGTGTTTTTCTATCTTGGCTAACACACCGATTTTTTTTAAATCTTTATTTACGGAAGAATTCGATTTTATATGAAAAAAATCACTTAAATTCTGATGATATTCTTGCAATAATCGGAGGGCTTTCCCCTGAAAGAGAAGATATAATGGTATGCTGACTTTTGTATCTGTCTTGACAGTTTTAAATATAAGCCATTTCTCTCCTTTTATCGTAACAATATTACTTTCATTAAGAAGTACAAAGTCTGAATATCGAATCCCCGTATAACAACAAAATAAAAATGCTTTCAAGCTATGCATTAATGATTTTGGACACGATGAAAGCTCTAGCTTTTCTAGCTTCCTTATTTCTTCAGGTAGTAAAAAACTATGTTTACTTTGAGTTGTTTTTATTTGGTATTTTCTAAACGGATATTCATCAGGCTGAATATATCCTCTTTTGATAGCTTCATTAACAAAGGTTCTTAATTGTCTCATGTGTTTGGCGATTGTGTTTGTTTCATACATTCTTTGCCTCATGAAATCTTCAAAATCAAGAAGAAATGTATAGGTTATATCTTCAAATTCAATAGAGGGACGAAAGTGATTGAGTAAATCCAAAGTCGTTAAAAGATTCTTTTTGGTAGTATCTTTACGCAATGAGTGTTCTACCCAATTTCTACCAAAGAGTAGAAATGTCATTTTCTCTGTATCATTTTGATGGTTGAAAGTTTTAAAAGCGGACAAGTTGATATAGACACCGCGTTTCCATGATTTCAATTCTTCCCATTGCAATTGTAAAATAAATTCTTCTAACATTCGGTTTAATTCTTCAGAATGCGGATGTTGGATAATTCTACTATGATGGTTATCCCATTGCTTTGGATTGACATATATTCCTGTCGAAATGTAAACCTTTTTACGATTTCTGTAAGCTTCCACTTGAATAAGAGCCTTACCTGATTTGTTTAACTTCTTTTTACGATTGTAGACCAATCTGAAATAAATCTTGTTCATACTATGTTGTTTTTAAGAAAATATGCAGATAATATGCAATAAGAAGAAGTTTATTACTTATATAACGTCTATTTTAGCTAAATTAAAACTAACAAGTATCTAGCAAAAAGGATTCATTATTTTGATTCGATGATAAATCCCAGATACAAGAAATGCATATCATTTACTTTATAAAAACATACTTTTGCATGAAAGTGGCAGGTATAAGTGTTAAAAAGCAAGCTTTTGGGGGAATTTTATTGAAAATGGTATAAATATTTAAAAAGATATTACTACTTTTGCGTCCTGTTAGAGTGAATGAATTTTTATTAATGTAAAGTTAAACTTTAAGAGAGATTTTTATGAAAAGAAAATTGATGCTGTTAATGACCTGCCTGATGATAGGTATTGGTCTGGTAAACGCTCAAATCTCAAAGGTAACAGGTAATGTTACTTCTGAAGAGGATGGTTTACCTGTAGTGGGCGCATCAGTATTGGTAAAAGGTACTACAGTAGGTACTGTTACCGACATTGATGGTAATTTTACGTTGACTAATGTGCCAAGTTCCGCCGGAACTTTGGTCATTTCCTTCATCGGAATGCAGTCGCAGGAAGTGAAGATCAAGCCGAACGTGAAAGTGGTGATGAAGTCGGATGCGGAGCAGCTGGATGAAGTGATGGTTGTGGCGTATGGTACTGCCAAGAAATCATCATTTACCGGTTCTGCCACATCAATCAAGGCAGACCAAATCACTTCAGGGTCTAAAGAATCTTTGGATAAGGCTTTTTCCGGGAAAATGGCCGGAGTACGAGTTGCATCTGCTACAGGTGACCCGGGTTCTGTTGGAAAGGTTAATATTCGTGGTGTCGGTTCTATCAATGGTTCAACAGCTCCATTATATGTGATTGATGGTGTTGTCATGAAATCAGATGAGGATATGAGTTATTACGGCAAATCACAAAGTATTCTTAGTACATTGAATCCAGAAGACATTGAGTCTATGACGGTATTGAAGGATGCGGCAGCCGCATCATTATACGGATCCCGTGCGGCCAACGGAGTGGTAATTATTACTACAAAAAGTGGAAAAGAAGGTAAGACTCGTGTTTCCTATAATGGAGAAGTAGGATGGAATAAAATGGCTGTTGACCAATATAATATGATGAGTGGAACAGATTACATTGGTTATGCACGAGAATCTATCGCGAATTATTATATGGAGTATGAAGGAGTAACTTCCAAAGAAGATGCTTATGCGTTAATTGAACAGAATAATGATTTGAGTGGTTTTGTGAAAGATCCTTCAGGAAAAACGAGCACTAACTGGAAAGATGAAATCTACCGCACGGCTATTACCCAAAATCATCAGATTTCACTTAATGGCGGTAATCAAAATACACGTTTTTATGCGGGACTTGGTTATAACAAAAGTGAAGGTATTGTATTAGGTAGTGATTTCCAGCGTATTTCAGCTCGTGTAAATATTGACCAGAAAATAACAGACTGGGCAGACTTCTCTGTGAAGCAAATGATTGCATCAACAACCCAGAACGGTTTCCGTGATCAGAATGACCAGGCACAAGGATTGGGTACAAGTTCTCCTTTGGGAGTTTTATTTGCGCTAGACCCAACAGCACCGATATATAATTCGGATGGAACATATAATGAAGATGTAAGTTTCGGACAAATAACAAACCCTCATTTAATGCTGGGTAGTAAAGATGATGCAAATTCTCTGGAGTGGATTCAAAGTAAAATGTTCCGCAGCCTGACAAATGCAGAATTGGGTCTTCATTTCTTGGATAAAATATTCTTTAAGTCTGTATTTGGTTATGACTATATAGACAATAAACATTTCGAATATTGGGACAAGAACAGCGTAAATGGACTAGCTGTTGGAGGTATGGGTTCACGTTATACTTTTCAAAATTCAACATTGACAAGTTCAAACACATTGACTTATACCGATACTTTCAATGACAAACATAACCTGTCTGCTATGATTGGTTTTGAGCTTGAGAATCAGAATCTTCTTCAAATAGTAACGGTTGCAAAAAATTATTCAAACCATTTGCCGGAATTGGTAAATGGACAGCCTGATGCAGCTTCAAGTTCAACTTACGGAGCAGGTATGCTTTCTTATCTCGGAAATGTAAATTATAACTTTGATGACAAATATTATCTTTCTGCCAGTTTTCGCCGTGATGGTTCTTCACGTTTAAGCAAAGATAACCGTTGGGCAAATTTCTGGTCTGTTTCAGGAGCATGGAGACTTAGCAAGGAAGGATTTATGGAAGATATGCCATTATTCACTGATTTTAAAATTAAGGCTTCCTATGGTACGAATGGTAATTTGCCAACAGACTATTATGGCTATAAAGATTTATATGCAGGATCTGGCTATGGAGGCAATCCTTCTATCTACTGGTATCAGTTACCAAATGACCAACTGACATGGGAACGTTCTAAAAATCTGAATGTAGGAATTGAATGGAATATGTTTGACCGTGTTACATTGGGAGTAGAATATTACCTAAAAAAGACAACTGATTTGCTGTTCCAGGTACCGAATTCCTATGTCACAGGTTTCTCTAGTCGTTGGGAAAATTTAGGAGAGCTGAAAAATAATGGTGTGGAAATAGAAATTAATTCACAAAATATTCGCACAAAAGATTTCACATGGACTACTAACTTCAACTTAACTTATCAACAAGCTATTGTAGAAAAGTTACCTGATGGTGCAGATATTCAATACGGTGACGGACAAATGTATATACATCGTGAAGGTGAATCAATGTATACATTCTATCTTCCAGAATGGAAGGGAGTTAATCCAGATACAGGATTAGGCGAATTCTGGCTTGACCCTAATGATCATTCAAAAGGAGTCACAACAGATTACAGTAAAGCTCAATGGGGCATAGTCGGTAAAGCCTTGCCTGATGTCATAGGAGGTCTGACCAATAGCTTTACTTATAAAGACTTTGATCTTTCATTCTTGATTACCTATCAGTTTGGAGGTGACATGTTCGATTATCCAGGATACTTTTTGCATAGTGACGGATACCGGTTAGGAAGTACAACTCCATCAGCTGATGTGGCAGGAAATTATTGGACAAAACCTGGTGACGTGGTGGATAATCCTAAACCAATTTATGGTAATCCATATCGCGCAGACCGTTTTTCCAGTCGCCACATCAAATCTACTGATAATATCCGATTGCGTGAGTTTACTGTAGGATATAATATTCCAATTTCTAAAAAATACATGCAGCGCCTGAGAGTTTATTTCAGAGCTAACAATCCATGGTTAATTTGGGCTAAGACAAAAGATGTAGATCCAGATGTCGCTATTAATGGGTATCGACAAGTAGATACTCCACAATTGAAGAGTTGTGTATTTGGAATTAATATTGAATTATAAGCTAAAAATGATAACTATGAAATTTAAATATTTAACGATATTGACATTCGCCACCGCCATGGTGTCCTGTGATGTTTTGGATAAAGAGCCAGCAGATTCATGGGAATCGTCATCAGCCATAACATCATACGAAGACTTGGTATATGCTGTTAATGGAGTATATGAAAGCCAGACTTGGACATCTGCCACGTCATCACGTGGTATTTATTCCGGGGATTTTACATTATACGCCGATATGAAAGGAGAAGACTTTCAGTGCATAGGAAAAAACGGTCAAGCTACCGATGTCTCATGGTATTTAGCAACTCCAACCAGTTTAAGTCCGGAAACATTTTACTTTTCATTTTATCAATCTTTAGCCAGAGTGAATAAAGTGATAGAGCAAGTTGCAGAAGTTGGACTCTCTGGAGACGAAGTTGAACAACAACTTGGTGAACTCTATGCTTTACGTGCATTATTCCATTTTGATTTGGCTCGTTTGTATGCCAAGATACCTTCCACTGTAAATGATATGAACAGTGAGTTAGGTATTACTTTAGCAACGCAAACTTTCCCGGCAAATTATATTGGAGAAAGGACATCATTGGCCAAAACATATGAAACCATATTTTCAGATCTTGATACGGCATTACAAAAGCTTGCCAATATGAAAGATAAAACAACTGGCCATATTAATTATTGGGGAGCTTTAGCTTTGCGTTCAAGAGTTCATTTATATATGGATAATGCAGATGGAACAGACCATAATGCTTTAGCTTTGAAAGATGCCAAAGAAGTGATAGAAAATAGTCCTTATAAATTATATAGTATTGGAGACTATTTAAGTGTTTGGTCTCAGCAATTCACTCCATCTGAGAATATTTTTGAAATTGCAGTAACTTCTCAATACAATGCTCAACGTAATTCATTAGGATATTACACGCACGCAGAAGGATATGCAGAAGCAGCCATAAGTGACTCTTTTAAACAATTGCTTGCCTCACAACCAGCAGGTGATGTCCGGAAAGAACTGATTGCAGAAGAAACAGATAATGGTAATAATACCGGGTTTTACACACAAAAATATCCAGGCTATAATGGAGAAATTTATGTGAATAATCCTAAAGTCATTCGTTTATCAGAAGTTTATCTCATTGCGGCAGAAGCAGCACTAAAGTCCATTGATGACAATGGAGTGACAGCAGCAAAATACATCAATGATTTGAGAGAGAAACGCATTACTGGTTACTCTGATGTCAATACTGTTACATTGGATGAAATTCTGAAAGAACGACGAATCGAATTAAACGGTGAAGGACATATGGCATGGGATATGTGGAGAAATAAGAAATCGGTAAACAACCCTAAAGTCGGAAAAATCGATTATACAGACTATCGGACTATTTTACCTATACCACAAGCTGAAATTAATACATCACACGGAGTTATAAAACAAAACTTCGGATATTAAGAAAAGTAAGAGAATAAATAAATGACTTACCCAAGTCTGCGTATATAATAAACGCATTCTTGGGTAAGTCTTTTATTGAGCCTGCCTCAACTGGCCGGTAAGATATTCTCTTTTTTTGTCTAACTTCGGGTTATAATATAGCAAATCTTTGTGTAGAGACAAGCAGGCTTAATGTGGACTCCCCTGCATCCATATCTCGCTTTCTTGTTTTCTTACAAGTTTTCCAACCATTTTTTTCCTGGCTTCGTAAATGTCCAAGCATACAATCCGCCTATGATTACAATCCCTACTGCAAATACAAAAATCAAGACATCCATTATTTTAAAATTTTATTTGCCAGCAAAGCCGACAAGGTTGTTAATATTATACCGAATACGGCTATTATCCACATTTTGGCGTTTTCAGTATCAGATAACAATGGTAATATAAGACCTATTACCATGCCTGCAAATATGAGCTTTGACAAATCAAAGAAATATCCGGCGAGTTTTTCCCTTCTGGTGGCATCTCTTTTCTTCATCTCATCTTTAATTTTCCCTGCTTCAGCAAAATTTCCCATGCACTACTTGTTTGCTTTATTCTGCAAAAATAGAAAATTACTTTCGATTTCCAGTAAAATTCCGGAAGGAAATCAGGGCAAACTCATCTTCCCCCTCACTTCCAGAACCGACCTGTCCGTTGTTAAACCGGATATTACCGAATCTGGTGAAGAATCCATCTCCTAAAGAACGATGATTGTCGCTATTAAGCGTTTGTTTTACTTGCTGCAGTTCTTCAATTCTGTCTGTGAAAAACTCATCTTCTACGACTGTTCCGAATTTAAATGGATTCTTCATGTTTGCGATTTTTTTCGTTGCGAGTTTCTTCGCAGTCAAATGTAAGTATAAATTCTAATAAAATCATAAGAATCCGTTTGTTTTTTACATAAATAACGTGAGTTCGAAATAAGAATAAATATATTTTTCTGAT
>ENA-USTZ01000825-USTZ01000825.1-human-gut-metagenome-genome-assembly--contig:-NODE-825-length-13098-cov-3.362722_pt1 | contig 13098 bp, 11 predicted proteins | sample MGYA00250049_ERZ773375 | MGnify/ENA primary metagenome ERZ773375 (study PRJEB29103, sample SAMN06111956) | human gut metagenome | biome: human gut; feature: ankylosing spondylitis patient; material...
GCTTATGCAAAGAAAGTGATGCACATAGATCAATCGCTACACACTATTTCAAAGAACGTGCAGCTTGAACCAGATCTTGGCGTGCTCCTTCTCGTTGTTGGCGGTCTCAGTGAAGATGGCGCTGATCTGCTCATAGCCCTCCTTCTTGGCCTTGGACGCGAAATAGGTGTATTTGTTCCGGGCCTGGCTCTCACCTGCGAAAGCCTCCCACAGGTTTTTCTCGGTCTTGCTGCCTCTGAGTTCCATAATGAATACCTCCGTTTAAATAGGAATAAGTCTTAATATGACTTTATTATAGCATACAAACAGCCCCTGTCAAGTAAAATTTCGGAATGGAATCTTAGTGATCTTGCACAGACGGTTGACAAAGCATACATTTTAGTGTACTATCTGAATAAGATATATTCTTAAAACAGAAAAGGAGGTCTGCCCATGACCCGCCAACGCGCCCTGATTTTGGGTATCATGCGTGAAAAATGCCCGGAGCATCTGACCGCTGACGAAATTTTCAGCCATGCGCGGCAGGCCATGCCGCACATTGCGCGCGGCACTGTGTACCGCAACCTGAAATTGATGGAGCTGGACGGTGAGATCGGTCATCTGGAAATGCCCGACGGCCCGGACCGCTACGACGCCAACCCGACCCCTCACGGCCACCTGTTGTGTGACAGCTGCGGCGACCTGGCCGACCTGCCGGTGGTGGGGCTGATCCGCGACATTGAGTCCGCCATCGGTACCGAGGTACGCGGCTACACGCTGACGATCCGCTACATCTGCCCGAAATGCCGCGCCAAAAACGCGCAGTGAGGTTCTGATTTATGGCAAAACAGCGTGACCCTGTAATAGATAGTATGCGCGGCATCGGCATTGTGCTTATGGTGCTGGGGCATTCGGGCTTTCCCGGGACGGATTTCATCTACCTGTTCCACATGGCCCTGTTTTTTATGCTGAGCGGCTGGCTTTTCAGCCTGCGCGGCGGGCCGGTGCACTTTATCAAGCGCAAAGCCGTCACGCTCTGGCTGCCCTTTGTGCTGGCAAACACCGCCTTTACCGTGCTGAACAACCTGTTTTTAAAGCTGAATATTTTGACGAGTGATGAGCGCATTTTGCAGGTTCCCGGCAATGCCGTCACAACGCCCGTGACGGTGAAGGATGTGATTGGCCGCACCGTGCACTGGTGCGTGTTTGACGGCGGCACCCAGCTGGGCGGCGCGATGTGGTTCATCCAAGCACTGTTTCAAGTATCTATTCTGTACGCTTTGGTGGAATTTATTCTGCAAAGGCTGCTGCATGGTGCCGATACGCTGCTGCCGCAGGGACTTTTTTCCGGCGTGCTGCTGTGGGTGGGCTGGCGCTGCAGACTGGCCGGATGGAACGTGTGGGGGCTGGGCATTGCGGCCAGCTGCTACTGCCTGTTCTACCTGGGCACGGTCCTGCGGCGCACGACGCGGGAAAGCATACAGACGTACCAGCGCGGTATTTTTGCCGCAGCGGCCTTTGCGGTGCTGCTGATTCTGGGGCAGCTCGGCTCTGTGGGTCTGGCGGGCAATGGATACAGCGGCCCGATTTTCCTGCTGCTTGCCAGCCTGGCGGGCTGGGTGCTGGTGCGGGAGGCCGCGTGCCTGACCGCTCCCCTGCCCTGTGTCCGGGCGGCGCTGGCCTATCTGGGCCGTGCGACGATGCCGATTGTGATTTTGCACTTTTTGAGCTTCAAGCTCGTGACCTGGCTTGGCCTGCTGGCTACAGGCGGAGAGCCGTATCTTCTGGCCGCATTCCCGATTTACTTTACGGGCGGTGCCTGGTGGCTTGCCTACACCGCCGCGGGCCTGGTTCTGCCGCTGGCAGCAAATGCGGTGTACAAGAAAATAAAAAATACCGTCTTAGCGCATTGATGTAAAAAAAGAGCCCCGCGGGGCTCTTTTTTCTTGCCTCCCCCTGCGAGACAGACTCCCCCGATACGGGGGAGGTGGCGCTTGCGCCAGAGGGGGCCAAGAAAATGCTTGATTTGTGACACATTCCTGCTCCCGTCGGCGTTATAAGGGTGAAAGGAGGCGAGCCGATGCAAAACGAACAGGATTTAGAAAAGCTCGTACATGCCCATACCGCTGCACTGCTGCGGTACTGCACCGGCCTGCTGGGGTGCGAGGCCGACGCACAGGATGCTGTGCAGAAAACCTTCATCAAGGCGTGGCAGCAGCGCCACACGCTGCGCCATGACGGCACCGACAACGAGCGCGCGTGGCTCTACCGCATCGCCTACCGCACCTCGCTGGACATGCTGCGGGCAACCAAACGCGCGGCGGCCTACCCCACCCCGGAGCCGTTGGAGCAGGACCCCGGCATCAGCGAAGAGCTGCGCGCGGCGCTGAACACGCTGGCCCCGCTGGATCGGGCCCTGATCTTAGAGCGTGTGCTGGACGGGCTGGATTACGCCGCACTGGCGCGCATTCACGGACGGCCCGCCGCCTATCTGCGCACACGCTACCACCGCGCCAAAAAGCAGCTGGCGCAGCGATTGAAGGAGGGTGAGCACTATGAAGTATGACCGCGAAGAAGCGTATTTGCACGAAAAGCTGACCGGCGGCCTGCACCCGGCAGGCGTTGACCTATGGCCCGCCGTGGCTGAGCACCTGCTCGACGCGCCCCCCGCACGGCACCCGCGCTGGAAGCTGGCAATCTGCCTGGCCGCGCCGCTTCTGATCGCCGCCGGAGTGCTGGCAGGCACGGCAGAGTTTACGAACCTGCGCGAAAACCCGCGCCCGTCCTTTGCGCCGGAGGCCAACACCGGGTACGCCATCACGTATGAGCGGCAGTATTTTGCGCTGGATGAGGATTTGCTGGCGGGAATGGTGGCAAACCATAATGGGGAGATGTCGGACGATGGCTGGCTGCCGATGAACGCCAACATAAACGGCCAGCTGCACCCCACCGACGCGGACTACGCCGATTGGTACGCCCGGGCTGCACGCGGTTACGACAGCTGGGTGGAAATGACTACCGCGACTGGTCTGCCGCTGGCGCAGAACACGCTGCTGGATGAGGGAGATACAAGCACTTTCCCGTCGATTGCCATGTATCCGTCCGGCATGATCGACATCCCGGATGAATATGACGATGGTATGCCCTATACGCCGAAATTTCAGGAATATCCCGCCGGATTTATTCCCATCGGGCGCGGCGATACACCGGACAAGCTCTACCTACGCACGGGTGTGCTTTTGGATGGCTACAATGTAGAAATCATGGCAGTTGCCTATCTTGGGGATGCGCCCAAGGAGATGGCAACGGATTTGTATTGGCAAAAAAGTGCCGGGTTAACGTGGCAATGTGAAAGCTACCCCATGGCCAACGGCAACACCGCGCTGATCCCCCACTGTACAAGCAACCCGAACTCGAGGCCCTTCATCCAGTCCAGAGCCTACTTTGCGCAGGACGGCATTTTGTACCAAGTCTATTGCCGTCCCTATACGGATAGCCTTTGTTACAGTGCCTCGCAGGAGAACATCTGGGCAGAACTGAAGGTGGTTTTGGACGGATTTTCTTAAAAAGCTCCCCGGGAGGGGAGCTCCGCCCGCAGGCGGTGAGGGGTGGGCGGCAGGCTGACGATTTAGACAGCAGCTCCCACCCATCCCTCCGGCCCGCGGCCACCTCCCCTCAAGGGAGGCTTTAAAGCAGGCAATAAAAAGAGAGAAGAACCTTCGCCCTGTGCGAAAATTCTTCTCTCTTTTTTCTCTTTTATCTCTCCTCCAGCGGCACATACTCCCTGGTTTGCATGATGCTCTGGTAGGCCGGGCGGATGATCTTATCCACGTTGACAAGCTCCTCCATGCGGTGGGCGGACCAGCCGACGATACGCGCAACCGCAAAGATCGGGGTGTACAGCTCCACCGGGATGCCCAGCATGTCATACACAAAGCCGGAGTAGAAGTCCACGTTCGTCGAGACACCTTTATAAATATGGCGCTTCTCGGCAATGACCTGCGGGGCCAGCCGCTCGATCGTATTGTAATACTCAAAGTCGCGGCTGCGGCCCTTGGCGTCGGCCAGCTGGTGGACAAAGCTCTTGAACACCACCGCGCGCGGGTCGCTCAGCGAGTAGACCGCATGGCCCATGCCGTAGATCAGGCCCTTCTGGTCGAACGCCTGGCGGTCCACAATGTGGCCCAGATAATCAGCCATGGCCTCCTCGTCCAGCGGGTCGGTGACGTGAGCGCGGATGTCGTCCATCATCTGCATGACCTTGATGTTCGCGCCGCCGTGCTTGGGGCCCTTCAGGCTGGAAAGCGCCGCCGCGATGACGGAGTAGGTGTCCGACCCGGACGAGGTGACGACGCGGGTCGTGAAGGTCGAGTTGTTGCCGCCGCCGTGCTCCATGTGCAGCAGCAGGGCAATGTCCAGCACATGGGCCTCGAGGTCGGTGTACTTCTGGTCGGGACGCAGCATCTTCAGCAGGTTTTCCGCCGTGGACAGGCTCGGGTCGGGTCGGTGGATGTACATGCTGCCGCCGCACTCATAGTAATTGTAGGCGTGGTAGCCGTAGACCGCCAGCATCGGGAAAACGCTGATGAGCTTGATGCACTGTTCCAGCTGGGTCTGCAGGTCGGTCTTGCCAATGTCGTCATCGTAGCTGGCGAGGGTGAGCACACTGCGGGTCAGCGAGTTCATCAGGTCGCGGCTGGGGGCTTTCATGATGACGTCCCGCACAAAGTTGGTGGGCAGGTCGCGGCATTTGACCAGGCTGTCCTTGAAAGCATCCAGCTGGGCCTCGTTGGGCAGGTCACCGATAAGGAGCAGGTAGGCGGCTTCCTCAAAGGCATAGCGCTTGCCGCGCAGGCCCCGGATGAGGTCATACACGTTGTAGCCGCGGTACCAGAGCTTGCCCTCGCAGGGAACCTTCTGGCCGTCGCGCTCCTCAAAGGCGTCGATGCGGGAAATGTTCGTGATGCCCGCCAGCACGCCCTTGCCGTTTTTGTCGCGCAGACCGCGCTTGATGTCGTATTGGGCAAACAGCGTGGGATCAATGCGGTTGTTGGTGACACATTCCTCGGTAAAAACGGCAGCTTCTTTTTCAATGGCTGCGTAGTCGCTCATGGTGACGGCCTCCCTTTCCCTTTCTTGTCCGTGTGTGGTAAACACTTTGTAGCAGCGGCGGGCTATTCTACAAATCGTATAACGCATAAATCTATTATACAGGGAAATTGGACAGTCTGTCAAACAAAGTTTTTGTGAACAAAATGACAAGAAGAAAATGACAAGGCTGTAGGGGCCGGGCATGCCCGGCCCGGAGGTGTAAGGCGGACGTGTGCTTTCCGGGAGGGATAAATCCCTCCCCTACAAGCGCCGTTGCCGGGAGTTTGTAGGGCGGCCAGCCCTCTGGCCGCCGCGGACGCTTGCGACAGCAGGAAAGTTTACGGGGTGCCACACTGTAGGGGCGGCGTCCTCGACGCCCCGCGGAGGGGTCAAGACCCCTCCCTACAAGACCACAATAAAAGGGGCGACAAACAAAAAGGGAGAGGCTCTCCCTCTCCCATGAAACGTGATTATACTTTTACTCCGCCACCAGCACCGTCACGCTCGTCGGGGCCAGCTCCAACGCATCCCGGAAGCAGGGGCCGAAGGGTGTCACACCGGCGTGGACGCCGTCGCTTACTTTGCGCCAGGTACCGGCGGGCAGGCTGGCCCACTGGCGGGTGCGCTCGGGGTTGTAGTAGACAGCCAGCTGACCCGCCGTGGCCGTGCCGTCGTTCTCCGGCACAAAGCCGATGAGCCAGCCCGGCAGCGCCAGAATAAACGGCTCCGGCTCCCCTGCCGCACCGCTCAGCCGCGGATAGGCGCGGCGGATGGCCAGCATGCCGCGGTAAAACGCCGTCAGCGCGGCAAACTCCGGGCGGTGGGCGCGGGTCCAGTCCAGCCGGTTCGTGGCCAGCGGCCCCTTGTAGCTGTTGTGGTCGCCGTGCTTGGTGCGGCCCCACTCCTCGCCCGCCTGCATAAAGGGCAGACCCTGGCAGGTCAGGTAGATGCCCGCCGTCATGCGGTTCTGTGCCAGCAAATCGGCGTCGGGGCAGTCGTAATCGCCGCGGCGGCCCACGGCGGCCAGCTTGTCCCAGAGCGTGTAGTTGTCGTGGGCGGAGACGTACTGCACGACCTGCCCGGCGCACTTGGGCCGGAAGCCGTGTGCGCCGCTGCGCCACGCGCTGATCGAGTGCAGCACATCGTAGCCATGCTGCGGTGCGCCGTTGACATAGCCCGCGTTGGCCGCATCAAAGACGTTGCCCTTGATGCAGTCCCGCGTGTCATCGCAGAAAAATCCGATGCGTTCATGCAGCGCGTCGAGGGCGCGCTTGTCGGCGGGGCGTGCGCCGCCTTCAAGGTTCGTGCCGCCGCCCATCCAGGGCTCGCCGTACAGTAAAATGCTCTCGCCGCCGGGCAGACTGTCCAGCGCGGCGCGGATGGCGTTCATCGTGTCCACATCCTCCAGCGCCATCAGGTCAAAGCGGAAACCGTCGATGTGGTAGGCTGTGGCCCAGTACAGCACCGACTCGACCACGTATTTGCGCACCATCGGGCGCTCGCTGGCCAGGTCACAGCCGCAGCCGGAACCGTTGGTCATCATGCCGTTGGGCCAGCGGCGGTTCCAGTAGCCGGGCACGGTGCGCTCCAGATTGCTCTCGCCGTGGTAGGTGTGGTTGTAGACGACGTCCATCACGACGCCCAGCCCCGCGCGGTGCAGCGCGGCGACCATGGCGCGGCACTCCTTGACGCGCACCTCGCCGTGGAACGGGTCGGTGGCAAAGCTGCCCTCGGGCACGTTGTAGTTCTGCGGGTCGTAGCCCCAGTTGTAGCCGCCGTCGGGGCGGGACTCGTCCACCGTGGCGTAGTCGCAGATGGGCTGTAATTGCACATGGCTGATGCCCAGATTTTTCAGATAATTCAGGCAGGTCGGGTGTTCGCCGTCGCTGTCCAGCGTGGTGCCATCGGGCGTGAAACCCATGAACTTGCCGCGCCACTCCGGGCGCACACCGCTGTGCCCGTCAGCGGAAAAGTCCGCTACATGCACCTCCCACACGCTGCGGGCGTGGGCCGGGATGTCGGGGCGCCGGTCCTGCTCCCAGCCGTCGGGGGCGGCCTGTGTCAGGTCCACCACCATGCCGCGGGTGCCGTTGGCCCCGGCACTGCGGGCGTAGGGGTCCACGACCTCATGCACACGGCCATCCGGAAAGTAGATGCGGTAGATGTAATACGTCCCGTGCAGGTTGCCGGGCAGCACAATGGCCCAGACGCCGCCATCGCCGCGGCGCATTTCGTGTACGCCCAGCTCTTTCGCGCCCAGCTCGGCGTCGGTGCCGGTGGCATACAGGCAGACCACGACCCCGCAGGCAGTGGGAGCCCACAGCTTGAAGGTGGTTCCCTCCGCCGTTGGATTTGCGCCGAGGTCGCTGCCGTGGTAATAGGGCAGCTCACAGGCCTGATGCCAGTTCATGAGTGATCGCTCCTTACAAATAGTCTGCATTTATTGTAGCAGGTAGAGCGACAGTTTGCAAGGGAAACGTTTCAACGCCCAGCGGAAACCTCTGCATCCGGCATCCCATGTAAAGAAGCCATACACAAGCAAAAATCCCCTGCCCGTGCGGACAGGGGATGCGGTTGCTTATAGAGGTGGATTACTCGCCCAGATGCCAGATGTCCTTGTTGTACTCGGCAATCGTGCGGTCACTGCTGAACAGGCCGGCCTTGGCAATGTTGATGACGCACTTCTTGCGCCAGCCCAGCGGGTCGCAGGCGTAGTCGCTCAGGGCCTGACCCTTGCGCACCACATAGGCGTTGAAGTCGGGCAGCGTCTGGAACCAGTCCTTCCAGACCAGCTCGTCGTGCAGGCGGCGCAGGTTTTCCTCATGCCCGGCGGCCAGCATCTCCGGCCCGACGAGGAAATCGACGGCGCGGCGGATGTTGGGGTCACCCTCCATCCACTGGCTGGCCTGATAGTCGCCCATCTCATAGCGGTGGATGACCTGGTCGGATGTCTGGCCGAAGATATAGATGTTCTCATCGCCGACCTGCTGACAGATCTCGACGTTCGCACCGTCCATCGTGCCAAGCGTCAGCGCACCGTTGAGCATGAACTTCATGTTGCCGGTGCCGGACGCCTCCTTGGAGGCCAGCGAAATCTGCTCCGACAGGTCGCAGGCGGGGATGAGCTTCTCAGCGGCGGTGACGTTGTAGTTTTCCACAAAGACAACCTGCAGATACTTCGACACGACCGGATCCGCCGCAATGACCTTAGACAGGGTCAGCAGGGCGTGGATGATGTCCTTGGCAATCGTGTACGCCGGGGCGGCCTTGGCACCGAAGATGCTGACCAGCGGTGTGGCGGGCAGATGCCCGGCCTTGATCTCATGATACTGGTGGATCAGGTAGAGCAGGTTCAGCTGCTGGCGCTTGTACTCATGCAGACGCTTGGACTGGATGTCGAACATTGCATCCGGGTCAACGGTGATGTTCTGCGTGCGGTGCAGCCAGTCGGCCAGTGCGCGCTTGTTCTGCGCCTTGACGGCGGAGAACTGCTGCAAAATATCGACATTTTCCGTGTAGGGCAGCAGTTTTTCAAGCTCGGCGGCGTCCTTGCGGAAGCCGGAACCGATGAGCTTTTCGATCTCGGCGGTCAGTGCCGGGTCGCACTCCAGCAGCCAGCGGCGGAAGGTGATGCCGTTGGTCTTATTGTTGAATTTTTCGGGGTAGAGCTGGTAAAAGCCGTGCAGCTCGCTGTTTTTCAGGATTTCGGTGTGCAGATAGGCAACGCCGTTCGTCGAGTGGGTGAAGTGGATGTCCATGTGGGCCATGTGAACGCGGTCGTCACCGTCGATGATGGCCAGACTCTCGTCGGTGGTGCGGGTGCGGGCCAGCGTGTCGAGCTTTTCAATGATGGGCATGAGCTGCGGCACGACGGCGTCCAGATAGGCGCGGGGCCACTTTTCGAGCGCCTCGGCCAGAATGGTGTGGTTCGTGTAGGCACAGGTCTTTGTGACGATCTCGACGGCCTCGTCAAAGTCGATGCCCTTCTCCCCCAGCAGGCGGATCAGCTCGGGGATAACCATGCTGGGGTGGGTGTCGTTGATCTGAATGGCGGCGTAGTCGGCCAGATCGTGGTAATCACAGCCGCGGGCGGCGCACTCGGCCAGAATCAGCTGAGCCCCGGCGGAAACCATCAGGTACTGCTGGTAGACGCGCAGACGGCGTCCGGCCTCGTCGGAGTCATCGGGATACAGGAAAAGCGTCAGGTTTTTGTCGATGTCGGTCTTGTCGAACGTGATGCCGTCGTGGACGATGCTCTCATCAATGGTGTCGAGATCGAACAGATTCAGCGTGTTCGTGCGGCCCTCGTAGCCCGTGACGGCCAGCTTGTACAGACGGGCGCTGTAGGTCTTGCCGGCCAGCTCGACGGGATAGACCGTATCCGTTTTTTCCGCCCAGGAGTGGGCGGTCAGCCACGGGTCGGGCAGCTCGTTCTGGACGCCGTCCTTGAAGGACTGGTGGAACAGGCCGAAGTGATACCGCAGGCCGACACCGTCGCCGGGCAGGTTCAGCGTGGCGAGGGAGTCAAGGAAACAGGCGGCCAGACGGCCCAGCCCGCCGTTGCCAAGGCTTGGCTCCGGCTCGACCTCCTCAATATCGGACAGGTTTTTCCCGGCAGCGGCCAGCGCGGCGCGGGTGTCGTCGTACAGCCCTAAATTGATAAGGTTGTTGGACAGCAGCTTGCCGATCAGGAACTCGGCGCTGATGTAGTAGAGCTTGCGGCCGGTGACGGGCCGGACCCTCTCGGCGCTCTGCTCGCGGACGATGTCCAGCAGGGCCAGATAGATTTCCTGGTCGGTGCAGGCGGTCAGGGGTTTGTTGGTTCTGGCTTCCATCGCAGCAGTCATATTCATAAGAGGTTCCCTCCATTCGTGTATGGGCTTCTTGGGTACAACTTGGTTATACCACACAAAACGTGCGTCTGACTTGCAAAATACCCGCAACTTATGGTACAATACTATCATGCGAGGTGAAAATATGGCGAAACAAGAGCGTTTACGCGAAGCAAAGCAACACGGGGCCGCGTGGTTCCCGTTCAATATCTACCCATGCACGATCCCGAAGGACTTCCCGCAGGTGGCGCTGCACTGGCAGGACAGCATGGAGCTGGTCTTTGTCAAAAAAGGGCGCGGCATCGTGCAGGCCGGGCTGACGACCTACACGGCACAGGCGGGCGACATTTACGTGTTTGCCCCCGGCGTGCTGCACGCCCTGCGCCAGCTGCCCGGTGAGGCAATGGAATATGAGAACATCATCTTTGAGCTGGAGCTGCTGGGCGGCGTCGGTGACATCTGTGCCGAGAAGTACCTGCTGCCGCTGCAGAGCGGACGTCTGGCTCTGCCCATGCGCCTTGGCCCGGAAGACTGGGGCTACAACTGGGCGGTGCGGTGCCTGCACGCGGCGGAGGAATTCAACAAGATCAAAGACGTGGGATATGAACTCTGTATAAAGGGCGAGCTGCTGCTGTTTCTGGCGGCGCTGGTGGGCCGCACCGGAGACCTGCCCCCTGCCGATACCCCCGACACCCGGCGGCTGAAAACCGTGGTGCAGCTTGTGAATGAGGGCTACGCGGGGGCGCTGCATGTGACCGACGCAGCGGCGGCCTGCGGATGCAGCCCCAGCCATTTTATGCGCTGGTTCAAGAAAATGACCGGCCAGGGCTTTACCGAATACCTGAACGAGCAGCGCCTGAACGCCGCCGCCGATGCCCTGCGCAGCGGCAGCGATACCGTGCTGGCGATTGCGGAGCAATGCGGGTTTGAGAATTTGTCCTACTTCAACCGTCTGTTCAAAAAGCGGTACGGGATGACGCCGCGGGAATACAGGGGGAGAAAATAAAAAAGCCTTCCCCCGCGGGGGAAGGTGACCCGAAGGGCCGGATGAGGGGCGAGTCTGCGGCGAAATCCCGTGAACGGGTGGCTGCGGAAGCTTTGCCCTCATCAGTCCGCTTCGCGGACAGCTTCCCCTGCGGGGGAAGCCTGAAATTATGCCTTTTTGCTGTAATCCCGTGCGCCGTAAATCGCCGTGCCGACGCGGACGATGGTCGCGCCCTCGGCGATGGCGGCGGCGTAGTCGTGGCTCATGCCCATGGACAGAATGTCCATCTGTGCCCGGTCATAGTGCCGGGCGTCGGCTCTGGCCAAAAGCTCCCGCATCTGTGCAAAAAAGCGGCGGGTCTCGGTGTCGTCGGCGTCGGCGGGCGGGATCGCCATCAGGCCGCGCAGACGGATGTGCTCCCTGGCGGCGGCAGCCTCCAAAAGCGGGAACAGGCTGTCGGCGTCCACGCCGCTCTTGCTGGCCTCCTCGCCGATGTTGATCTCGACGAGAATGTCCTGCACCAGCCCCAGACGGGCCGCGGCGGCATCGATCTTATCCAAAAGGCGCGTGCTGTCCACGCTCTGGATCAGCGCGGCGCGGCCTACGACCTTGTTGACCTTGTTCGTCTGTAAATGCCCGATGAAGTGCCCGGGCTTGCCGTTGTAGGCGTTCGCGTCGGTCTTTTCGACCAGCTCCTGCACATGGTTTTCACCGAACAGGTCAATGGGCAGGTCGGCGCTGTAGCGCACCTCCTCCACCGTGCGGGTCTTGCAGGCGGCGCAAAGGCGCACCTCTGCCGGGTCGCGGCCTGCGGCCTTGGCGGCAGTGGCCATCGTCTCACGGATCTTCGCGACGGCCTCGGCCATCTGCTGCTTCTGGGCTTCGGGAATCATCGCACTTCCTCCTGACTGTAAACGGCGCGGGAACCGCCGATGAACGGCGGACGGGTGCGGGCGCAGAGCAGAATTGCCTGCCCGATGTGGTCCATCGACAAGCGCACCGGCACAGCCACGCGGCGCAGGTGCATACCGATCAGCGTACCGCCGATGTCCATGCCCGCGGCGGCCCTGACCTCCTCCACAAGGACGGGGTCGTTAAAGCGCTGCCAGCAGTTCGTGGCCCAGCTGCCGCCCGCGTGGGGCTGCGGAATGGCCGAGACGATCTGATAGCCGTTGGCCTTCGCGGCCTCGCGCTCAATGACGATAGAACGGTTCAGATGCTCACAGCACTGAGCGGCCAGATAGACGCCCTGCTCCTGCAATGGCGGCAGCACGCCCGCCAGCACGGCAGCGGCAGCCTCCATGCTGGAATCCTTGCCGATGCGCCCGCCCATGATCTCGCTGCTGGAGCAGCCGACCACAAAAATGTCCCCGGTCTCAAGATGCGCAGCCTGCAGCAGTTCTTCCGCAGCCTGCCGCGCCTGCGCCGTAAGTTTTGCATAATCCACAGGTAATGCCCCCTTTGGTTACTATTATAGCAGGGGTGTCAATAAAAGAAAAGCCTTCCCCCGCGGGGGAAGGTGGCCCGCAGGGCCGGATGAGGGCGACCCTGCGGATGCTGCTCGTAAATGGGTGGCTGCGGGAGCTTTGCCCTCATCAGTCCGCTTCGCGGACAGCTTCCCCCGCGGGGGAAGCCTTAGAACCAACCTGCGTCAATTTGTCAAGCTGTCACATCCTCAAACTGACTGTTGTACAAATCGGCATAGAACCCGCCGGCTTCGATCAGCTCGTCGTGGGTGCCCTGCTCGACAATGTCGCCCTCGCGCATGACCAGGATCAAATCGGCATCGCGGATGGTGGACAGACGGTGCGCGATGACGAAGCTCGTGCGGCCCTGCATCAGGCGGTCCATAGCCGTCTGGATGCGCTGCTCGGTGCGGGTGTCAACGCTCGATGTCGCCTCATCGAGGATCAGGATGCGGTTGTCCGCCAAAATCGTGCGGGCAATCGTCAAAAGCTGCTTCTGGCCTTGGCTGACGTTGGAGGCGTCCTCGTTCAGCTCCATCTGGTAGCCGCCGGGCAGGGTGCGGATGAAGTGGTCGGCGTTGGCGGCCTTGGCGGCGGCAATGACCTCCTCGTCGGTGGCGTCCAGACGGCCGTAGCGGATGTTCTCCAGGATGGTGCCCTTGAACAGCCAGGTGTCCTGCAGCACCATGCCAAAGCCCTCGCGCAGAGCGCTGCGGTCAAAGTCGCGCACGTCGTGGCCGTTCAG
>ENA-USTZ01000830-USTZ01000830.1-human-gut-metagenome-genome-assembly--contig:-NODE-830-length-13042-cov-2.942923_pt1 | contig 13042 bp, 10 predicted proteins | sample MGYA00250049_ERZ773375 | MGnify/ENA primary metagenome ERZ773375 (study PRJEB29103, sample SAMN06111956) | human gut metagenome | biome: human gut; feature: ankylosing spondylitis patient; material...
CCTTGCGACAATCCACCGCTTCCAGCTTCAGGCCGAACAGCTTTTCCGAGAGGGACGGCAGCAGCTGCTGCAAAGCGCGGACATAAGCCATTACCACCGGGTCCTCGCGCTTTTGCCCCAGTACGATGCCAAAGCGGTGTCCCCTGCCCCAGTCCAGCACCCGCACAAAGCTGAGGTCCGGTCTGCGGTAGTAGACTGCCGGGACCAGCATGAGCGCCGGGTCTCCGTAGGGTGCACTGCGGATGCCGCCCACCGGCGTAAAGTTCACTCCGCGCTCCAGTCCCTCCTGCAGCAGGCTGGTCTCGTAGACGGTCTGGTACATCTCTTTGACGGGCAGCCAGCGGTATTGCAGCGCCTGCTCCAGAGTCAGCCTGCTCGTCGGCATATCGGCAGGCGGGTGGATGGGGATGCAAAGCTCCGGCACATAGAACAGCGGCACAAAGGTAAGCCCCTGCGCGTAGAATTCTGCACTTTCCAGCTGAAAGGAAAGATCCATCTCCCCTTTTTTCAGGCTGCGCCAGACCTCGCTGCGGTTGGCACACCACCCCAGAATAGGGGTATATTGCAGGCACAGGTCACTTGTCAGGGAAAACACATCATACACGAACATCCGCATCGCTTCGTGACAGCCGGCGATCACCAGATACCTTTCCGGCGGGTTTGCCTGCTGCTGCACCGCGCGGGCATGGCGCACTGCCTCCTGATACAGAGCTGTCAGCTGCTTTGCCTTGGGGTAAAAGTCCCGGCCTGCCGGGGTCAGGATCACCCGGCGCGGTACATGCTGAAACAGTTCAAACTGCAGCTGTCCCTCCAGCGTGCGGATCTGCTGCGAAAGCGCCGACTGCGAAAGATACAGTGCCTCTGCTGCTGCCGAAAAGCTGTCCATCTCTACGATCTTCACAAATCCTTCCAGTGCACTCTGGTTCATCTGCGCATCCTCGCTTTCTTACATTAGGATTTCCTAAATTATAATATAACATAATTGAATTGTAAAGTGCGTCACTCTACGCTACAATTGTTAAAGATTCAGCAAAGTGGTTTTTACCTTGCTGCACGATTGAGAAGAGAAAAGAGAAAGAGAGCGTACCTATGAACAAGATCTCCCGCAAGGGCTTTCTGAAGATCGCCGCTGCCGCCGCCATGAGCGGTGTCACTGCCGGCGCACTGGCTGCCTGCAATTCCGCCTCCAGCTCCACTGCCTCCGGTGCTGCCGGTCAGTACATCCCCGGCACCTACGAGGGCACCGCCGAGGGCATCTCCTCCACCGTCAAGGTCACCATGACCTTCTCTGACAGCGCTGTCACCGACGTGGTGGTGGACACCTCCGGCGAGACCGCTTCTTTCGGCGCTGCCGCTGCCGATGAGCTGCGTGAGCAGCTGATGGCTGCCGGTTCTGCCGAGATCGACGGCGTTTCCGGCTCTACCATCACCTCCGATGCCGTGATGAAGGCTGCCAAGAGCTGCTACGCACAGGCAAAGGGTGAGGCCGTGGTGTCCAGCGTGCAGCTGCCCACAGGCGACGCAAACGACTGGCTGGGCAAAGAGCCTGATATCGACGAGACTGCCATCACTGAGACCGTGGACACCGACATCCTCATTGTGGGTGCAGGCAACGGCGGTATGTTTGCTGCCGCCTATGCAGCTGCGAACGGCCTGAATTTCCGCGTTATTGAGCAGAACGCCAACGTACAGGACACCCGCCACTGGTACGGCGCTATCGACTCCGCTGCCGCCAAGGAGGCCGGTGAAAAGCCCGCCGACCGCGCCAAGCTGCTGAGCGAGATCTCCCGCTACGCCTCCGGTAAGTGTGACCAGCGCGTCGTCAAGACCTGGATCAATGAGTCTGCCGCTATGCACGACTTCATGCGCAGCATTCTGGAAGATAAGTACGGCTGGGTGTGCGATTTCACCTCCGGCAGCGAGGCTGCATGGCCCACAGAGAATGCTGAGCACAATACCGACTACCTCTTCCCTGTGCAGGAGCATAACTACATGGCCAGCGAAAGCGCATCTGGTCTGGCCCGCAACGAGCTGCTGCTGCAGTACATTCAGGAGCTGGGCTACGATGTGGACTTCAAGACCAGTCTGGCCAAGCTGGAAAAGAACAGCGATGGCCGCATTACCGGCATCATCGCCCAGAGCACCGAGGATGACCACTTTATCCGCTACAACGCCAACAAGGGCGTGCTGCTGGCCTGCGGCGGTTTCCCCGGCAACCCCTACATGATGGAGCAGCTGGACCCGCTGGGCACCAGCGTGACCACCGCCTGCTCCTACTCCCCCGCCGACAAGGGCTACGGCATCCGCGCTGCTGTGTGGGCCGGTGCCAATCTGGACAAGGAAGCCGCTCCCATGCTGTTTGACCGCGGCGTTGTTGCCCCCGGCGTGGATGGCGGCTATGTGGATAGCGACACTGCCTTTGGCGGCAAGGCCTTCCCCGGCAAGATCCGCCAGTACAACCCCGGTACCCAGCCCTTCCTGAAGGTGAACCGCAACGGCGAGCGCTTTGCCAACGAGAGCTGCCCCTACAACGATATCGTCTACGCTGCCGCCCACCAGCCGGGCCGCGTCTACGCACAGATCTGCGATGCCAACATTCTGGAGGACGCAAAGCGTTTCCACACCATCGGCTGCTCTGCCCAGACCCGCAACGGCGGCGAGAAGTACATTCAGGGTAAGATGGACGAGGCTATTGAGGCCGGTGCATTGTTCAAGTGCGATACGCTGGACGAGCTGGCTGACAAGATGGGCTTTACCGGTGCTGCCAAGGACACCTTCCTTGCTACCGTGGAGCGCTACAATGAGCTGTACGACAAGCAGAACGATGAGGATTTCGGCAAGCCCGCTTACCGCCTGAGTGCCATCCGCACTGCGCCCTTCTATGGCTGCTGGCTGGGTGCCTCTCTGCTGACCACCGAGCAGGGCATTGCCATCAACGAAAAGGGTCAGGCGCTGGACAACAACAACCAGCCCATGGAGGGCCTGTATATCACCGGTGATATGTCCGGCAGCTTCTTTGCCAACAACTATCCCTGCCTGATGGCTGGTGTAGCCATGGGCCGCACCCTGACCTTCGCCATGAAGGCTGTCAAGCAGATGGCAGGTCTGGATAACGCCTGATCCAGCGCGGTTTTCCGGCACAACTTAAGCGTTTTTCCATTTCTTCTTTCTTCATGAAGAGAGGCGGTCCCTGTTTGGGGCCGCCTCTCTTTGCTATTTTTTCGCCACGTGCCCCCTACACAAATCCCCACGATTGTGCTATGATAAAGCTGAACAGCCGGTTTGTGCCAGACAACCGGCAAAATCGAGGTGTTTGTACAAATGTCTGATCTCCTTGAAACTCTGCAGCAGGAAGGGGTAGACCCCGCTCTGCTGGAAGCAGTCCAACAGTACCGCGCTGCCCATGCCCTGCCGGACGCACTGCGCCCGCGCATCCCTTCCCCTGCCTTTACCTACTACGGCAAACAGGTGTGGGAGCAGGCGCTGGCGGCGCTGCTCTGCGGTGAAAACCTGCTGCTGGCAGGCGGAAAAGCCACCGGCAAAAACGTGCTGGCCGAGAACCTTGCCGCCGCCTTTGGCCGTCCCGCATGGGACATCTCCTTCCATGTGAACATGGACGCAGCATCCCTCATTGGCATGGACACTTTTGCGGACGGTCAGGTGGTGTTCCGGCCCGGCCCGGTATACCGCTGCGCCCAGTGCGGCGGCTTTGGTGTGCTGGATGAGATCAACATGGCCAAAAACGAAGCGCTGGCCGTGCTGCACGCGGTGCTGGACTTCCGCCGCGCCATCGATGTGCCCGGCTACGACCGCATCCCGCTGGCGGAGGAGACCCGCTTTATTGCCACCATGAACTACGGTTATGCCGGCACTCGTGAGCTGAACGAGGCCCTCACCTCCCGCTTCGTGGTCATCCAGATGCCCACCATTACGCAGGACGATCTGGAAAAGCTGCTGCGGACGCAGTTCCCCGATCTTGCTTCCAAGTATGTGCGCCAGTTTGCACTGCTGTTCCTTGACCTGCAGAAAAAGTGCGACAGTGCGGAAATTTCCACCAAGGCGCTGGACCTGCGCGGCATGCTGGATGCCCTGCGGCTGATCCGGCGCGGCATCACGGCAGGCGCGGCACTGGATATGGGCATCACCAACAAGGCCTTTGACTCCTACGAGCAGGGCCTGATCCGTGATGTGATCGCAGCGCGCATTCCGGCCAAGCTGGATGCCGCCAAGCTCTTTGGCTGATGGACGCCCAGAGTTACACCGCGCAGGAGCGGCGTGCGGCCAATCAGGTCTGGGCTGCTGCAGGAGCCTATGGCTTTGAGCCGCTGTTTCTGGCCCGCTATACCGACGGCACCACCGATTTTTACATGAACACGGTCGTGGGCCTCATCCACAAATATTACGGTGACGCGCTGATTCGCAGCATCTTTGATGCATGGGACGGTGATCTGCGGCAGACCATGCTGGACGACATGACATGGCTGTATCTGGAAAATGCAGCCTATCGGCTGGAGCTGCCCCGCCGCCCGGTGCTGGAAGCACTGCGCCATGCCCATGCAGATTATTTCTTTGCCATCCAGTACAAGCTTTCACGGCAGGAGTGGATGGCAAAAAATCAGCTGGTCTACACCATGCAGGCCGCACGCTGGCGGCGTGTACTGGGCCGCACCGACCCGGTGATGACCCCTTACGAGTCCGGCCTTGCCGCCGCGCTGGCCCCGGAGCATGTGCCGGAGCCGGAACAGCTGAAAGCTGAAATTTTATCGATCTACGCAAAATTCAACCTGTTCGACGGTACTGTGCACCAGAAAGCAGCTTTGCATCTGCATCTGGACGGCCTGCTGGCAAAGCTTGCCACCAAAGCCATGCCCACCCAGATGATCAAAACGGACCGCGTGACCGTGGAGCACTCAAGCTCCGTGGATGCTGTGGGCGGCGGTCTGGCGGTGGACAAGCGCAGGGCCCACATCACCCTGAAGCAGGATGCCGCGCAGGACAGAGCCTACATCGAAAGCTGCTTCGGTCGCTCTCTCTACCCGCCGGAACGGCTGCGCAAGGCTGAGCAGGAGCTTTGTGTGGGCGACCATCTGGGGTGCCATTTGTGGTTCAGTGCCGGTGTGCCAAGCCCGGAGCAGGCCCCCACCCCGGAGGCAAAACATCTGGCTGAACAGGCTGAGCTGCAGGCTGACCGCAACCGCGCTTATTACGCCAAAAATCGGGAACTGCACCGCAGTGTGGTGCTGCGGCTTACCGAGCAGATCCGCAACTGCATCCTTGTGCACCAGCAGCCCAACGCCCGTGTTGCCCGCAGCGGCAACCTGAACGCTGGGCGCATCTGGCGCGCACCACTTTTGAACGATGACCGGGTGTTTTTGTGTGCCGAGGAAGAGAACCAGCCCTCTTTTACGGTAGACCTTTTATTGGACGCATCCGCTTCCCGCCTGCACTGTCAGGAAGTGATCGCGGCTCAAGGATCCATTTTGGCCCAGAGCCTTGCGGCCTGCGGTATCCCGGTGCGGGTGTCCAGCTTCAGCAGCCTGCGGGGCTACACCGTACTGCGGGTGCTCAAAGGCTTTGCAGACAAAAACCTGCAAAACATCAACCGATATTTTGCTTCCGGCTGGAACCGTGACGGCCTTGCTCTGCGGGCCGCAGGCGACCTTTTGCAGTATGCGCCCGGTCCTGCGCCGCGGCATCTGCTCATCGTGCTGACGGACGCTTCGCCCAACGACAGCCGCCGCATCCCGCCCAGTGCAGAAAACCCGCTGGGCTGCGGTTACGAGGACGCTGCCGGTGTGGCTGACACTGCCGCGCAGGTGCGTGCGCTGCAGCGCATGGGCATCCGGGTGTCGGCTGTGTTCATGGGTGAGGACAGCTCTGCCGGTGCCGCTGCACAGATCTACGGCAAAAACATGGCCCGTATCCGCGGCATGGACCAACTGGCCCGCGCGGCCGGGCGGCTGATTCAGAACGAGATCCGTGAACTGGGCGATTGAACCATATTTTACCAGAACAGCCCACAGATGGGAGGCTTTGGCCTTGCCGTCTGTGGGCTGTTTTTGATACAGAACACAACTGATTCGCTCTTGCAACAACCATGTTTCGGGTCGTTGTTGCAGGATGCGCGGAAATATTTTGTTTTTCTACAAACTTATAGTTGTTTTCCGTTGTGAAGTATGCTATACTATGTTCAGTCAATAAAACATTCCTGCGTAAGCCGCCTGCTGTGCACCGGGTCGTTTGGCGCAGTGCCCATCCGTTATACAACGAACTGCTGTGTTATAGTTTCAGGAGGGAACCGATCATGGATGCCAACCGTTATTTTGATGCCATGCACAACGCTATGTCAGCTCAGCACCCCGGTGCGCAGCTGCTTTTAACGGTAAAGCTGCAGGACACCTGCGGCAACGATGCCTGCCTGGAGCTGAAGCAGCTGCCCGGTGAGAGCACCTCCATTCTGTGCTACTCCACCATGGGTCGCCGCTGCCTGAACTTCCAGCTGTTCCGCAAGGGCTGGCAGCTGTGCCACAACGCCGATGGCCAGCTGGTGGGCCGCTTTCCTTCCAGCGCCGACGGCCTGATCGACGAGACCGATTTCCGCGCCTACTGCCGTGAGGACCGGCTGGATATGGCCCGCACCCAGCGCATCACCGCCGAGCTTCGCCAGTGCGCCGGTATCAATTATCAGGGCAGCATCCCGCAGAACGCCCGCACCGGTGCCGTTATTACCGTGGAGAGCTTTGTAGGGGCCGGTGCCCGCTGGACCTACTGGAGTCAGGATGTTCTGCCCAGCCTGCCGCTGGGTGCCATCCTCTACTGGCTGGCGGATCATCTGGCCGGTGCCGAGCGCCGCACCCTGCAGGCCGACCCGCAGGCAGCCCGCCTTGCCGCCCAGTGGCTGGCCGGTGATACAGCCGTATTCTTCCATCCGTCGGTGCCGATGACCGCCATGAATACGGTCTCTTCCGGCTCTGCACCCGCACGCCGCCGCACCACTGTGCCCGCTGCCCGCAACAAGAGCTGGCAAAGCATCATGGCCGTGATGGCAGGCATGTGAACGAAAAAGCAAGGAAAGACCGATCGTCTCTCCTTGCTTTTTCAGTATTATTCGAGGTACGGGTCCAGCAGGGCATCCACCGTTTTGTTCCGCTTGGGGTTCGGCTTTTTGATCACATGGCCGCGGCAGACCACCAGTTCCAGATGCTGCAGCGCACGCAGGTCTTCCAGTGGGTTGTGCTTTGTCACAATAAAATCTGCGCTCTTGCCCGGCTCAATGGAACCGGTCACGTCTCCTACTCCGGCCAGCTGAGCATTGCGCAGGGTGGCCGTGTACAGGGCGAACTGGTTGCTTACACCGCAGTATTTGTGGAAGTAGCACAGCTCCCGCCAGAAATCGTACTGGGTGATGTACGGGCAGCCTACATCGTTGCCCAAGGCCACCGGGATGCCGTTGGCAAGGGCGGTCTTTGCGCTTTCCACCACACCGTCAAACACGATCTTGCCGTTATACTGGTCCTTTTCCGATGCACCGGAAACCGCCGTATCAAACAGTGCGTAGGGCAGCGCCGGGGAGATGGTGGTGCACACAAAGGCTCCCCGCTCCTTATACAGGCGGATGGTCTCATCGTCCATCTTTGCGCCGTGCTCAATGGAATCCACGCCGTTTTCCAGCGCCACCTTTACGCCTTCTGGCGACTCGGTGTGTGCCGCCACGGTATAGCCCAGCTTGTGGGCCTCGTCGCAGACGGCTTTGACCATTTCCGGCTTCATTTTCAGCTCGCCGGGGGTTCCCTTTTCGGTGGCATCCAGCACGCCGCCGGTGATCATCAGCTTGACAAGATCCACCTTCTGTCCGCTGGCCTTTTTGAGCTGAGCAAGTGCTTCGGCATTGTTATGGGCCGCAACTGCCACCGAGCCCGCCATGTGTCCCCCGGGCACCGAAATACCCTCGTTGGCGGCAAGAATGCGCGGTGCCAGCAGTCTGCCTGCAGCGGCATCGTCCCGGCAGCGGGTGTCAAAATCTGCAATGCCGCCCACGGTGCGGATGGTAGTCACGCCACCCAGCAGTTCCAGCTTCGCGTAGCTGCATACCAGCCTGTAGGCCACCGCACGGGTCAGGCCATTGCTCAGAATTTTGCGCACCAGCGCAGCATTATCCCGCGGCTTTGCGCTGGGCTTGCCGTTGCCTGCCAGATGCACATGCAGGTTGATCAGGCCCGGGCACAGATAGCCTCCGTGCAGATCGATCACCTCATAACCGTCCAGATCCACGCCCTCATCGACAATGGCAATGATCTTATCATCCTCGGTCAGCAGGATTTTGTGCGCTTCCGGCTGCATCTGCTCGGTGCCATCCAGCAGGATCCCGTTCGTATAGGCACGTTTCATTGGGAACATCCTCTCTTTTTCAGGTTTTTCGGACAGAAGTTGTTTTATTTCAGTATAGCACGTTCCGGCAGATGGTGCAATGCAAAAACGGGCAGGAAAGGTTCAGCCCTCTCCTGCCCGCTCGGTGTTTTTATTTACTGTGCGGCTGCGCTGGAAGCTACTTCGGAAGCAGCAGCCTCAGAAGATGCGGCTTCCGAAGCAGCAGCTTCGCTGGATGCGGCATCTGCGCCGCCGGTCACGCCGCCCTCAACGACCAGCTCATCCTCATAGTCAAGGCCGTAGGTATCCACCAGAGTCTCCTCATAGTCCTTGTGGAAGAAGTTTTCTTCGCCCAGAGCCTTGATCTCCTCGTTCAGCCAATCCAGAACGGTGGTGTTGCCCTGGCTCACAGCGGGAGCAATGGTGTCCTGACTGCCCAGAGAGGGAATGCCGACCGTGTAACCGGGGTTCTGCTTTGCAAATGCAATGACCTCGGTGTTGTCGTTGGCCCATGCCACGCCGTTGCCGTTCTCCAGTGCATTCTTGGCCGTTGCATAGGAATCGTACTTCTGCAGCGGAATGTCGGGGTACTCCTTGGTCAGGTAGGTCTCGGCCGTGGTGCCGGAAATGACGATCATCTGGTCGTCAGCGTTCCAGTTGTCCAGAGTGGTGATCACATTGCTGTCCGGAGAAATGACGCCCAGTGCAACGTTCATGTAAGGCAGAGCGAAGTCCACTTCCTCTGCGCGCTCGGGGGTCACGGTGAAGTTTGCCAGGATCACATCCACCTTGCCGGTCTGCAGATACTCGATGCGGTTGGCAGCCTCGGTAGAAACATAGTTGATCTCTACGCCCAGAGCCTCGCCCAGACGGCGGGCAAAGTAGACATCATAGCCCTGATATTCGCCGTTCTCGTCCACATAGCCGAACGGGTTCTTATCGGAGAACACGCCGATGTTGATGGTGCCGGACTCCTTGATCTGATCCAGCGTGCGGTAGACCACGCTGCTGCCGGATGCTGCGCTGCCGGATGCTGCAGTGGAAGCAGAAGAAGAGCCGCCGCATGCGGTCAGAACAGCGGCAGCGGAAACTGCGCCCAGACCCAGCAGGAAGGAACGACGAGAAATTTTAGACTGTTTCATAGTGGATTCTCCTTTACAAAATCTTTCCCATTTGGCTGCGGAACACCCGCAGTCTTTATCTTGATCTGTGACTCATTTCACAGCATCAAACGTGAAGGTGCGCAGGAAGCGTTGCGCGCGCTCGGTCTTGGGCCGGTCAAAGAACTCGGCCGGTGCAGCTTCTTCCACGATCTTGCCGCCATCCAGAAAGATGACGCGGTTGGCAATGGCGCGGGCAAACTGCATTTCGTGGGTGACGATGATCATGGTTTTGCCCTGCTTGGCAAGGTCCAGCATAACGTCCAGCACCTCGCGCACCATTTCCGGATCAAGGGCAGCGGTCACTTCGTCAAACAGAAGGATCTCCGGGTGCATACACAGTGCGCGCACGATGGCAACGCGCTGCTTCTGGCCGCCGGAAAGCTCCCGCGGGTAGCTGTTTTTCTTGGCAAGCAGGCCCACACGGTCCAGCAGAGCTTCGGCCTCCTGCTGCACTTCCGCTTTGGGGCGCTTCTGCACCTTGGTGGGTGCCAGAAGCACATTGTCCAGCACCGTCATGTGCGGGAACAGCTCGTAGCTCTGGAACACCATGCCGATCCGCTGGCGCAGCTGGGTGAGATTTTTGCCGCCGTAGGCAACGGTCTCACTGCCCAGACGCACACGGCCGCTCTGGGTGGGCTCCAGACCGTTCAGGCAGCGCAGCAGCGTGCTTTTGCCGCAGCCCGAGGGGCCGACCACCACGATGACCTCACCGGGCTTGACGGCAAAGCTGATATCGTCCAGCACCGGAGTCTCGCCGTAGGCTTTGATCAAATGTTCAACGGTCAAAATAGGTTCTGCCATACACGGTCACTTCCATTTCTTTTCCAGATAGCTTGCCAGCAGGCTGATGGGCCAGCATGCAAGGAAATATAGCACAAAAACTGTGAGATAGATGCCGAAGGCTGCATTGGGGCTGGCGGTGCGGTTGGCCTCAATGATCTGCTGGGCCACCTTGATCACCTCTACCACACCGATCATCAGCACCAGACTGGTGGTTTTGATCATACGGGTGATCAGGTTGATGGACAGCGGGATCAGGCGGCGCACCGTCTGCGGGATGACGATGTACCAGTAGGTCTGGATGCGGCTCATACCCAGCGCTTCAGCGCTCTCGTACTGGTGCTTCGGAATGGCGATCAGTGCACCGCGCACAAGGTCGCTCATTTCGGCAGTGCCCCACAGCACGAACACGATAATCGATGCCGTCTCGCCGGAAAGGTTCCACCCGAACGCGCGGGTGGTGCCAAAGTAGACGAGGAACAGCAGCACCATCTGCGGCATGATGCGGATAAATTCCAGATACAGCCGCAGGATTGCCTTGATGATGGGATTGCGGAAGGTCATCAGCACGCCCAGCAGAATGCCGAGCGGCAGGCTGATCAGCACGGATACCGCGCTGATCTTGAGAGCTACGCCAAGACCTCCCATCAGGCGGGCCATGTTTTTGCCCTTGAACAGGACATCAAGACCCAAATCCAGCATAGCGCAGCCTCCTTTCGATCAGGCTGCCCACAATGGACACCGGCAGCAGAATGATAAGGTAGAACACCACCAGCAGGAACAGACATTCGATGGTTTTGGAGTACATGCCGATGAGGTCCTTTGCCGTGAACATCAGGTCCATCAGGCTGATGGCGCTGAACACGCTGGTCTCCTTGAGCAGGAAGATCACATTTGCCATGAAAGCCGGCATACTGGTGGACATGGCCTGCGGCAGAATGATGTAGCGCATGGTCTGCCAGCGGTTCATGCCAAGGCTGTAGGCACTCTCGGTCTGGATGGGCTCAATGGCTTCCAGACCGCTGCGGAACGCTTCGGCCATGTAGCTGCCGCCCAGAAACGCCAGACCGGCAATGCCGCAGATCTCGGCATTGGTGCGGATGCCCACCTTGGGCAGGCCATAATAAATGAAGAACAGCTGCACCAGCAGCGGTGTGTTGCGGGACAGCTGGATGTAAACACCCACGATCTGCCGCAGAACGGGCACCTTGTCATACTGGATCACTGCGCAGGCAAGGCCAATGATGATGGCAAAAATGATGCCTGCAACGCCCAGCCGCACGGTAAGTACAGCGGCCTTCTGGTAGAGCGGCAAATATTGCTGGATCGCATTCCAGTCCATTGCCGGATTCCTCCCTTGTATCCTGATTTGCGGGTCAAAACAAAACGCCCGGAAGCTCCCTCTTCAAGTAAGCTCCCAGGCGGTCAGCGACAGATCCTTCTGCGTGTTCCCACACAGAATATGCAGATATGCTCACACGGCATACCATACTGCAGGGCGGCCGGTCCGGGAAGCGTTTGCGGTACAACAACACATTGCGCAACAACACATCATAGCCATTTCCTCCCTGAATGATCTCAATTTTCGGATTTGCTCGACCCGATGCACGTAGTTTACACCCTATTACCCATTATGTCAATATGATTATGGGACTTCTTTCGATTCTTTGCTCATTCAGCCTAAAATCATCTCATTCCATGTGTAAATTTTATTCATTTTTCAACTTGACCGTATGCGTCGTGCGGACAGCAAAAAGCCCTCCCATCGGGGGAGGGCCGGGCCGGATAAAGATTTCTTAGGGAAGTTTAAGAAACAGCCGGTTTTGCTTTCTGCTGCCATATGCTCCCCTCCTGCCTTTTCTTTTATAAATAAGTATCATGATCTCCCGGGAAAAGTGCAATCAAAAGGCACCGGCTTGTGCAAAAAAGCCGGTGCCTTGGGGCAGGAATATTTTACAGGTTCAGCAGCACATTGGCCCGGAAAACGTTGCCGCCCGTTTCCACCGTCAGATTGCCGTGATACCTGTGCACGGCAGTTTCGACGGAAACAAGGCCGATGCCCTGTCCGTCATGCTTGGTAGAGTGCAGAACGTCGCCCTGCTTTTTCAGCACGCCATCGTAGCGGTTCTCCACCATCAGGCCCATCATGGCCGGGCTGAGCATCCGGGCCAGCACCTTGACCTGCCGTTCTTCCGGCGGCAGCTTCTGGCTGGCATGGAGCGCATTTTCCAGCAGGTTGCCAAGGATGGTGCACAGGTCGGCCTCCGGCAGGGGCAGAAGCTTGGGCAGTTCCAGCTTCCATTCGATCTGGATGCCCTGTTTCCGGGCCTCGTAGTCGTAGTGGCCGGCAAGCGCATCCACCGCGGCGTTGACGCACAGGGTGGGTCTGGCATCGCTGAGTTCGCTCTCGTACTGGCTCAGGTAGCTTTTCAGTTCATCCAGCCGCCCGGCCTCGGTCAGGCCGGAGATCACATGCAGATGCTGGCGGAAATCGTGCCGCAGGTGGCGGGTCTGTTCCAGATAGCTGCGCAGCTCCATATAACGGCGGGACTCCACGGCCAGCAGCTGGTTTTCACGATCCAGCTGAGAACTGCGGGTGTATTCCTTTGCCACGTGGTACATCTCGTACAGCAGCAAAAAGATGCCCAGCAGTGAGATACTCACCGCCAGCACTGCAATGATGCGGATGCGGTTCATCAGGACGATACCGAAAACTTTCGGCATGCAGAACA
>ENA-USTZ01000836-USTZ01000836.1-human-gut-metagenome-genome-assembly--contig:-NODE-836-length-12958-cov-4.091064_pt1 | contig 12958 bp, 10 predicted proteins | sample MGYA00250049_ERZ773375 | MGnify/ENA primary metagenome ERZ773375 (study PRJEB29103, sample SAMN06111956) | human gut metagenome | biome: human gut; feature: ankylosing spondylitis patient; material...
GATATGATCATTTTTGGCGCATATCTTTTTTCCTTTTACAAAGCTTTGATAAAGCAAAAACAACAGACAGCCAAGCAACAGAATTCCCATTCCGGGGTGTCCGTTCCTATAAAAATAAGTACTGAACAGACCGCCGATACTGTATCCCTGCTCCATGATGCTGGTATATTCCAATCCGCTCTCCGCAAAGGACCCGTCGAACAGCCAGTGTTTCCACGTCATATAGGTGGGGTATGCCATGGCAACTCCCAGAATTCCGATCACCGGATATTGCCATTGTCTCCGGCAGATACCACCCACGCAGATCAGGAACAAAAGCGTCAACACGGCTACGCCATCCAGTCTTCCGATAATCCCCAGGGCCAGTACTGCGGTCAATCCGTAGCCTGTCTTCCAGAACATTTTCTCCGTATCCGACATTTTTACCAGAGACGCTGCCAGGATCGGCACCACCATCCATATCAGAATCTGTGACCGATCCACACTTTCCGTTACCACATATACATGATAAGGCAGCAACAGATACCCCAATGCCCCCACCAGTGAAAACCAGTCTTTCTTTTTTCTCTTTAAAACGCAATGGAACATACTCCATGCGGTTCCAAAGGTAATAATCTGGGTCAATATGATAAAAGTACTTTCCATCTGTTATTCTCCTGTCATGAAAGGTTCTTCATTGTACCAGTACTGAACATCCGATTGCAGTATAATGGTATTTTCATAATATACCACCTGTAAAACAAGTATTAACAGTACCGCAAACACGATCCAAGGGGAAATTTTGTTCTGGCTTTTTCTTTTTTGAAGAAGTATCCATACCACACTGCCCAGTACTGCATATCCCAACACACAGACAACAAACTTTCCGGGATTTCCCATTACATATAAGGTCTTCACCGCCAGAGGATTCCATATACCAAAAGCTGCTGCCGCCAACACCAGTCGCGCATCCTTTCCCCATTTGGAAAACAGGAAATAAAGCAATGCAAGTGCAGCTCCGGATAAAAATGCTATCATGATCTTATAAGATGTTGCGACCGGAAATCCAATCCACCGCATTCCTGCCGGAATCCATAAATATAGTAAATGGGCTGCCGGAATCCTTCCCCATTCTCCCTGAAGCATATACTCTGTTTCTCTCAGGCACTGTACACTGTCAGTCCCCAGAACAAGATAATCCACCAGCAAGGGGATACAGGCTATCATCCAGATTCCCACCATTGCACAGTTGATCCATTTTTTCTGTCCGCTCACTTCTTTACACAATACTTTTCTGCGGAATATCGCAATTCCATCCAGACAGGCAAAAAGAACCAGCACTATTACAAAAAGAATCCTTCTTCCGGCGGTTGTCTTCTCTACTTTCAACTCATAGGAAACATTTCCTCCCTCCGAAAATGGCTGTATCTGCAGATGTGCTGCATCAACCGTATCTACCACATAATAGGTAATCCTTTTATGCTCCGTATCTGCAGGCAAAGTTGCCCGGTTGCCCCTGATCGCACGAAAAGTGGTCTCCTCCGCTTCCAGACTGATCTCCATTCCGCTTCCGATTCCGCCATTTGCAATATCCGACTCTACTATGATGCGATATACTCCCGGGTTCAATGCAAAATCTTTGCTGACGATCCCCCCTGTTTCTTCCACCCGATACAATTGCTGATGATCTGCCTCAAATACAATATCCGATCCCCCAAAAGACAGCACGAACAGAACCGCTAAGAGAAGCCCTTCCGCTAATAAAATCCATTTCTTTTTCATCTCTGTCTCCTCTTCCGAATCCCGAAAAACACAATACCCGCTGCTGTGATCAAAGTAACCAGTTCCGCCGTTCTCCAATACCACGGTTCCACAAAACGCACTCTGACTGTTCCGGCATATCCACCCGGAATGCACACTTGCAAAATATGTCCACCGTCGTCTGTGATCTCCAATACTTCTCCTTTGTCATCCCTGGCTGCATATCCCTTATACATGAGAACCGGAAGTGTTACTATTTCCTCCCGGGCCGAATCATTCCTGCAGAAAAAGCTTATATTTAAACCTCTCTTTTCATAGTCTGCGATCTGAATATTCTCATTGGCTTCCGGTCTTGCAAAAGTCAGCTTTGTGCTGTCCGTTCCATAGATCAGATACTCTTCTCCGGAGATGTAACCAAATCCCATACTTTCCTGATTATATAATGTAACGTCCCTCTCCTGTACTCCCGAATCCATCATAAACAGATAGGATGCAGACAAAGACACTACTGCCGTGATCAGACTCATCTGATAGAAGATTTTCCGGTTGTTCTGAAAATATCGAATCACATATCCCGTTACCGTCACCAACAGAACCGTACCCCATCCCAGAAAACGATTGGGGAACTGCAGACTGCTCACCAGTGTCGCTGCAATGCCGGAAATTTTCTGAATGTTATCCCAGGGAAAGGAATTTGTGGACATCCATAATGCAAGGCATCCGAATCCTGCTGCCTTTATCGCAAAGCTCTTCTCAGCCTCTTTTTGTTTTTGCAAATCTCCCAAAAATAACAGCAGCCAGAAAATCATCATTCCTATTACCAGAAACAATCCTACCCCGATAGGATTCAGTAAATCCCCTGCCTTGCCTTCCATGGATTCCGGAATTCTGCTGAACCAGAACTGCTGTAATATTTGCGCAAAAATGGTTCCTCTGTCCTGGATAGTTCTCGCCGATGCATGGCGTATCCTGACATCCTGTGTCAAATAATAGTCAACAAACGGTACCAGATACCACAAGCTTAATCCCAGCGCAAAAAATGCTCCACTCGCAAGCTGCCGAAATCTTTGCCATGCAAATACTCTGCGGATATAAATCAGACAGAACAGCACTGTGAACAATGCCGTAATCTCACAGGTCAGTACATGGGTCTGGATCAATCCGGCATATCCCAGTCCCAAAATGATCCAGCTTTTATGAAACTCTCTGTCTTCCACATCTTTTTCAAAGACAAGATAAATTCCGTATACCACCAGCGGCAGAAACGTATAGGCGCTTCCCTCTCCTACAGCTCCTACCATTACCAGTTTAAAAAAACTAAATATGGATAAAGTATACAATGCGCTGCAGACCAGGCCTATGATCCGGTCTCCGAAGATTCCGTTAAAGCAGTACCAGGCAATCGCAGCTGTTGCAATATTAAGTCCTATGCAATAGAAAGCATAGCTTTCCGTCATCGTAAAGCCTGCCATGCGCAGAAGTGCCGGAAAATACAATAACAGATTACAATAGAAAATACCATTGGCGTATCCGTGGTCAAATACCCATCTGGGTTCCAGCCGTACCGGGAACTGTCCGGTCAGAAGTCCATCCTTTACACCTTCAATACGGTGCAAATGATAGGTCAGATCCGCTCCGGACACCATGCCGTCATAAAAATAGGGGATGGAGGCAAAAAAGGCGATCACACCGATTCCAAACAGGATCTGACGTCTCTGCTCATTTCTGCCTTTTACCACCTCCCGACGCTCCAGCCACATGGTCGCAAGAACCAACAGTGCTGCTGCCGCAAGGATCACAAGATATCTTGTCCACAGAAGATTCGTCTCCACGATCCGCAGATTCCCGGTGGTCAGCTTTTCCCGTCCGGAATAATCGATTGTCACCGTCAGTTCTTCTGTGGGCTCATAAAGCCAGAAATCATAGGAAGTATGCCCCAGTGCACTGTACAGATGCTCGCCGTTGCACAACAGGCCTCCCTGATACACAGTGCCGTCTTTCACATTGCAGACCGCGATGGCATCCCCGGTGCATTCGTAGGACAGCTCCACCCGGTATACTCCTGTCCCCAGCGAAATATGCTCAAATACCGGCTCTTCTGTATAAGATTCCCCTTCCGCAAAAGTATAGCTTCCGGTATAGTTCCATTCCCGGTTGGGCATGGCAATACGGATGATACAACCCACCATCAATGTAGCCAGAATCCCCAGAATCACATATCTGATATAAGGTTTTTTCTTCACCTTTCCCATTCTCCTTTGGTCACATGTTGTAAATCATTTGAAATAAAACGCAAAAATCCATAATGAGTATAGCACAAAAAAAAGATAATGAAAACTCTCTTCATTATCTTTTTCCTGTATTTATGCGATTCCTATGCCTGTTTTGTATGATGTTCCACATGTTCGAAGGTGAATACATTCAGGAACTGTTTTGCTCTCTCTGTCTCCGGATGTTCGAAAAATTTATCGGGAGCGGCCTCCTCCACGATCTTACCCTGGTCGATGAAAATAACTTTGTCCGCTACCGCCTTTGCAAACTGCATCTCATGGGTGACAATGAGCATGGTCTTGCCCCGTTTTGCCAGATCCAGCATAACATCCAGCACTTCTCTTACCATCTCCGGATCCAGTGCCGCAGTCACTTCATCGAACAGCAGGATCTCCGGATGCATGCACAATGCCCTGACGATGGCTACACGCTGCTTCTGTCCACCGGACAACTGTCTGGGATAACTCTTTGCCTTATCTGCCAGTCCCACGCGCGCCAGAAGCTCCATGGCCTCCTTCTGTGCCTCTGCCTTATCGCGCTTCTGTACCTTGACCGGTGCCAGCGTAATATTGTCCAGTACCGTCAGATGCGGGAACAGTTCATAGCTCTGGAATACCATACCGATCTTCTGACGCAGGGTGGTGATATTTTTACTGCCCTTGCGGATATCCATGCCCTGCAGCTTTATCGTACCGCCCTGAATAGGTTCCAGTGCATTAATACACCGAAGCAGCGTACTCTTACCACAGCCGCTGGGACCTACCACTACCAGAACATCTCCCTGTTTTACTTCCAGATTGATGCCGTCCAGGATCTTCTGGCCTTCATATTCTTTTGTCAGATTTTCTATCTTCAACAATGTCTCTGCCATGTTTTCACTCCATTCTCATTCCGACTCCGGTTCCATTTCTAATTCCACTTTTTCTCCAGCACTCTGGCCAGAACACTGAAGGGCCAGCAGGCGAAGAAATACAGAACAAATACCACAAGGAATACTCCGAACGCAGCATTGGGACTGCTCATACGATTGGCCTCAATGATCTGCTGTGCCACCTTCAGCATTTCCACCACGCCGATCATGAGCACCAGGCTGGTGGTCTTGATCATACGGGTGATCAGGTTGATGGACAGCGGAATCAGTCTCCGCACAGTCTGCGGAATAATGATATACAGATACGTCTGTATTTTACTGAATCCCAGTGCTTCACTGCTTTCGTACTGATGCTTCGGAATACTGATCAGCGCTCCACGCACCAGATCTCCCATCTCTGCGGTGCCCCACAGGACGAAGACGATGACGGATGCCACCTCTCCGGACAGATTCCAGCCCAGTGCTCTGGTAGATCCGAAATATACAATAAATAAAAGCACCAGCTGCGGCATGATACGGATGAATTCCAGATAGACCCGGAAGATAGCTTTGACGAACCGGTTCTTCACCGTCATCAACGCTCCCACCAGAATACCTAACGGCATACTGATCAGAATAGATACGATACTGATCTTCATGGCTACCCATAATCCCTGCAGCAGACGGAGCATGTTCGTGCCTTTGAATAATACATCAATCCCCAAATCCGGCATAACGCATCCTCCTCTCCACCAGAGATCCCACGATCGATACCGGCAGCAGGATCAACAGATAAAATACCACCAGAAGGAAAAGGCTCTCGGTAGTCTTATAATACAGGCCGATCAGATCCTTTGCCGTAAACATCAGATCCATCAGACTGATGGCACTGAATACACTGGTCTCCTTCAACAGGAAAATAATATTCGCCACAAATGCCGGGATACTGGTAGACATGGCCTGGGGCAGGATCACATATCTTAGTACCTGTCCGGAGTTCATTCCCAGGCTGATGGCACTTTCATTCTGGATCGGTTCCACGGCCTCCAGACCGCTGCGGAATGCCTCCGCCATATAACTGCCAACTAAAAATGCCAGTCCTACCACATCGCAGACCTCTGCTGACATCCGGATCCCAATCTTCGGAAATCCGTAATAAATAAAAAACAGCTGTACCAGAAGCGGTGTATTACGGCTCAGTTCCACGTAGACCGCTACGATCCACCGAAGCACCGGTACTTTATAATATTGTATCGCCGCACATACCAGTCCCAGCAGAATCGCAAACAGGATTCCGATGACCCCGATCTTCACGGTGAGCAACGCTGCCTTTTCATACATAGGCAGATATTTTCCTATAAATTCCCAGTTCATGTATTTCTTTCCTTTCAGGAAGCTTTTCAACAATCGTAACTATTCAGAATAGTTACACACAATTTTTTAGATTATAACAAAAGAAGTAGCCAGATGCAAGAAAAGACTGAGGCGGCAACATACGTGCCCCGCAGTCCCCTCTCTATCATTCTATTCCGATCCGTACTTATTGTGCGGTTACCTTGCCGCCTTCTACTACCAGGCTGTCCTCGTAATCCAGACCATAGGTATCTGCCAGAGTTGCCTCGTAATCTGCATGGAAGAAGTTCTCTTCACCAAGGCTTGCGATCTCATCGTTGATCCAGTCAAGCAGAGTAGTATTGCCCTTAGATACTGCGGGAGCGATGGTATCAGCGCTGCCCAGGGAAGGAATACCTACGGTATAGCCTTCATTCTGCAGAGCAACTGCGATGACCTCAGTGTTGTCGTTTGCCCATGCTACGGAAGTACCGTTTTCAAAAGCTTCCTTAGCGGTTGCATAGGAATCGAACTTCTGTAAAGGAATGTCCGGATAATTAGCAACCAGATAGGTCTCTGCGGTGGTTCCGGAGATCACAATAATAGAATCATCTGCATTCCAGTTATCCAGAGTGGTGATTACATTGTCATCCTTGGATACTACGCCAAGTGCTACATTCATATAAGGAGCAGCGAAATCAACTTCCTCTGCTCTCTCGGGAGTTACGGTGAAGTTAGCCAGGATCACGTCTACCTTACCGGTCTGCAGATACTCGATACGGTTGGCCGCCTCGGTAGATACGAAGTTCACATCGACACCCAGATCCTCACCGAGTCTTCTTGCATAATATACATCATATCCCTGATACTCGCCGTTCTCATCCACATAACCAAACGGATTCTTATCGGAAAATACACCGATGTTGATGGTACCGCTTTCCTTGATCTCATCCAGAGTGCGGTATACAGCCTTGCTTCCAGCATCGTTGCTGCCGGTAGCTGCTGCGCCGTTATCGCTGCTGCCGCATGCGGTCAGCCCCAGTGCCAATGCTCCTGTTAATGCCAGTGCCAAAACGCTCTTCCACTCAAACTTCTTCATAATCCTTTTCCTCCTCTTCGATGTCTCATTTAAGTATCGAATCAACTTATGGGTAGGATTATATCTCCTATTTCATACTATGTCAATAGGAAAACAGTAATTTGTTTCTACTTTTTGCGAAAAAATAAAATCAATGCTATAATACTATTGTTACTTTTGATTGTAAACAGACCTTGTAACCGGAATTCCGTAAGAGATAATAAAATAATAAAGGAGAACAAAAGGATAATATATGAAAAAACCGATTTCACGTTTCTATCTGCTGTTGGTTCTCGTTCCGTTACTGTTACTGGCGAGCATGGGCGGCTATTACTTTCTGGAAGAAACTGCTGCAGGCAGCGATGTTGTTGTCGTTCCACAGACCCCTGCACCGCCTTCTGCCACACCGGTTCCCGTCCCTACTCCGGAGCCGACCCCCACTCCCTTCCCGGAGCATGACATTACGCTCATGGCTGTCGGGGACAACCTGATGCATCTGGGAGTCGTGGCCAGTGGAAAACAGGAGGACGGAACTTATGATTTCTCCATGCTGTTTCAGGGGATTTCACCCTTCTTAAACGCGGCAGACATCCGGATCATCAATCAGGAAACTGTCATGGGCGGCAATTCCCGGGGATTTTCCGGTTTTCCCTATTTTAATTCTCCTACCGAAGTTGGGGATGCGATTGCGGATGCCGGATTCAACGTGGTCCTGCAGGCATCCAATCATACCGCGGATCAGAAGCTGGACGGCCTGTTGTACTGTGCGGATTTCTGGAAAAACAAGCACCCGGAGGTACTGGTAACCGGTATTCACGAAGACGCTTCACAGGCAGATGACATTCCGTTACTTACCATCGATGATGTCACTTTCGCCATCTTAAATTATACCTACGGTGCCAATACCGAGACACTCCCCTTAGATCTGCTGGGGCATCTGAATCTTCTGTGTGCCGTAAATGAGAAAAACGGACAGATGGACTTCACCACGCTGAACCCGCAGGTCTTAGAGGATATCTCCCGGGCAAAAGAACTGGCAGATATCGTCATCGTCTGTCCTCACTGGGGGACTGAGTATTCCTCCAAAATCTCAAGCTATCAGGAAAAATGGGCACTGGAGATGACAGAAGCCGGTGCCGATGTCATTATCGGAACCCATCCCCATGTGGTAGAGCCTGTGGAATGGATCACCGCAGAAAACGGCAATGAGTCTCTGTGCTATTATTCGCTGGGCAATTATGTGTCCACCCAGAAAAATGCTCTCAGCATGTTAGAGGGTATGGCCTGGCTGACTTTTCACGTTGCAGAGGACGGTGTCTCCATCGAGCGGAAGACCACCGGTGTGATCCCGCTGGTCTGTCAGTACACCTCCGGACCGGTACGGTTTGAAAATGTCTATCTGCTGGAAGAATATACCGAAGAGCTGGCGGCCTCCCACGGCATCCGCAATTATGCCGGTGTGGTCCTTCATCTGGAAGACCTGCAAAAATGGAGCGACGAGATCCTCGGTGATTTCGTACTCACCAAAGATCAGGCGCTCCATAATTTCAAAACCGATTCTATTAATCAATAACGTTTCTCATACCGATGATGGGACTGTAGTCCACAGCACTGATAATGACACCTTTCCGTGAATTGGCGGAATGGATGATCTGTCCGTCACCGATATACAGTCCTACATGGGTACAGCTCTTCCCTCCATTGGAACTATAACATACAATATCTCCTGGCTGAAGTTCTTCAGAACTGATACTGCGTCCGGCACCGGAATACTGTCCTCCCGGTGTACGGCTGATAGAATAGCCGAACTCCGCATAGATAAAGCAGGTGAATCCGGAACAATCTGTACCTCCTGACAGACTGGAACCTCCGTGTACATACCGGTTGCCCAGATACTGCATGGCATAATCAATGATTCCCTGTCTGAGCTCCGCATTTGAGGTATAAGTTGTAGTGGGAAGTGTGATGTTCGTGATCACCTCCGGGGCATCCTGCTCGGCAGTCTGTTCTCTTGCCTGCAATGCCTTCTGCGCGGCAATTTCCGCCTGTTCCTCTTCTATTGTCTTCGCATAGATAAATTCTTCCGAGATCGTAACATATTCCGCAGAGACATAGCCTTCCTTGCTGTCGGTGTACTGTACCTTCAGCCAGTCTCCGTCATTCTCCAGAATTTTTACCTTTTCTCCATTGTCAATGTAACCAATTCTTTTTGCATCTGTGGCAGGATCCTGTCTCACATTCAGACGGTCTGCGATAACCACAGCATATCTGGTCACATAATTGTCTACAACCTCAGCTGCTGCATCTCCGTAAATGAAAAACTCTGCCTTGATATAGCCCTCCACATTACCGGAGATGATCCGGAACCAGTCCTGATCCTCTCCTGCCACATCCAGGATCTGTGCCACCGCTCCGTCATAGATTTTACCCACTACGGTACTGTCCGTGTTCGGTTCTGTCCGGACATTGACGTAATTTGTCACATTGGCGATCGCTAACGATGCATACTCATCTGCGTTCGTGTCCTCTACGGAAGCTTCGTCTACCGGAACATCCTCCGGATCCGACATTCCTTCCACTGCTCTGGGATCCTCCGTCTCGCCACCCTGTACCGCCAGCAGATCCTCTATGGTAATCTGTCCGGTAGCCGGGATCGGCTCGACACCGATCTGATGTATTTCTGCCGCATGTACTTTCTGTACCGAGGCTTCACTCTGTATTTTCAGTTCTCCGTTTCCTGCTGCCACCACCATACTGACTCCGGTGAGAGCTACCGCCAGTGCCATGAACATTCTTTTTTTCATTATAATCCCTGTTACTTCCTACAATTACTGTTTTCTGATGACATTCTGCATAATAGCACATAAAGTAGCACCCGTCCACGAATGTCTCCAAATATCTCAAACTACTTAAAATACTGCATCAACTCTTCCAGATCCGTGGATGCCTTTTTAATTGTTCCTGTATCGTCCGAAATTTTGTTAACTGCTTCTGCGATATCAGATACGTTTGCCGTTACTTCCTCGTTGCTGGCTGCATTCTCTTCACTGATCGCACTCAGTTCTGTTATACTATTTATAATAGTCTGTTTCAATTCCTCCAGATTCTTCGTTTTTTCCGCAATAATTCCCGCTGTCGTAACATTAGCCTCAATAATCTGGCTCAGAGCATCAAAACCATTCTTGGCACCTCCGATGTCTGCCTGCTCTTTTTCTGCCAGTGCACGCATCCGTTCAGTTAACTCTACAGATTTATTAGATTTTTCGAGAATATCATCAGCAATTTTCTTGATCGTATCCGCACTCTGGTTGCTCTGTTCGGCGAGCTGTTTGATCTCTGTAGCGACCACAGCGAAGCCTTTGCCTGCCTGTCCTGCCCTCGCTGCTTCAATGGAAGCATTCAATGACAATAGATTCGTCTGTGCGGTAATATCAGAAATCAGTTCCACTGCTTTACTAATGGATGCAATGGCCTCATTGGTTGCCTTTACCTGTACGATCATCTCAGTAATAATGTCCGAAGAGGTATGCGAGCTTTCCAGCACCAGATTCATGGATTCTGAAGCATTACGATTGGCACGATCCATTTTATTGGAATTCTCATTCAATGTTACTGTCTCCGAATGGATCGCATTAACATTGTCCCCCATCTCCAACATTCTGGAATTAACAGTCTGTACATTCTCTGCCAGTGATGTAGCGGTTGCAGCCAGCTCGTCCACGGCCTGTCTGATCTGGTTGGTTCCCTTACTGCTTGCAGATGCCAATGTATTTAATAATTCCATGCTGCTATCCAATTGTGCAGCATGTCCATCCACCTCGGTGACAATACTGTTCAATTTATCCCTCAGACTGACAGATGCCCGGATCAGAGTGGTCACTTCACGGATCACAGATTTCACTTCAAGATTGCCTGACAGATTACCATTGGCAATTTGGTCAATATATTCTGCGGTCGTCAGTAATGGTTTTCGTATTTTGAATGACAGATAAACCATGACAGCAATAAAAAGAACATTCAGACATACTGAGCGCAGAACCAGGCTTCTTAACATGTCGGATATTGCATCCTGAACTATGCTCTCCCGTTCTCCGGCAAAAGCCATTCCCAGAATCTCTCCGTCATCGGAACATACCGGCATATAATAGACATAATATTCTTCTCCCTGAATCTCTACACCATCAGTTTCATAATCGTTACCGGCTCTGACCGTCTCCCATATCTGTGGATCAGCCTTGGTTCCTTCTGCCCTGTTCCCATCCTTGTCCACAATGGAAGTAATAAATCTCTCATCCTCCATGAAAAGCGTCTGTTCAATATGCTCATCCTGCAAAGAATCTATAAACTGATAACTGATATCATCCTTTTCCAGAATATCCTCACGGATATCCCATGTGAAATATTGCTCCACTGATGTAGCACATGCTTTCAGCCGCAGATAGGTACTGTCGACCAGTTCATCTTTCATTTTGCCCGATGCATATACAGTCAGAGCAACCATCGTTGCAAGCATCGGAATGCAGCCGATCATTAAAATCACCTGCAAATACCCCATTTTCTTCTTCATTTCAGCACCCTCCTCGTTTTCTGATATAAACTTTTTCCTGCTGTTACCCATCCCCGTACGGGCATGATGAAACATCCGCAAGTTGATCTAATTGAAAAATATCATAGCATATTTTATCAGGATCCACAACACTTCGACATTCTTGAGTTTCCGCAGTTTTATCCACAACTGCCTGTTTTTTCAGATACTATTATAAACAACTTTCAAATATCCGGCAGATTGGTGCTTTAGGAGAAGTTTGGCTATTGGAATTTGGCTACCTGTTCTAATTTCTTTTATAAAAAGGACCGTTCTTTGCTCTCTCCTTTCTTTAATTGCAGTCTCCTTATATTTCATTACAGTATCCACATCCGAATGCGCCTGAAAAGCAGCTCCGGTAATCCTACCGCCCTTCCTCCTGTGTTTTCTCACCACATTTTGTCTGAAATTTTTAAAAATAAAGAATGCTTATGCCATGTAACATCGTGGTATTTCTCCAGTTCTCCGTTCCCAACGATCCGGTGTGCCAGATCAGTAGTCCGGTGTTTTCGGCATTTTCTCTTCTGCCTACTTCTGCCGTAAGCTCCACTCCCCGGGCATAGCCCCTTTCCTGCTGTACCACCGTAGGTTCCGTAACCGTCCATGCTTTTGCCGATAATATTCCGTTCTCATACCGCACCCAAATTCTGCATCCTGTTACAAAGCAGTTTGTCACGACCTCGCGGGAAATGCACTGCGCCTGTCCACGCACATACTGTATCAGATACATGGATACCGCATCGGAATGGGCCGCCGTACGGATGATCCGAAGTCCATAACCGTCCAGAGTGTCCGTGTCCGTCTTGATGCAGACATCCAGATACTGTCCGGCGCTGCCAAAACCCTGTCCGGCAGACTTTGCCGGATCGACTTCCAACAAGACTTCCATATTCCGTTTGGTTTCCGTTCCCATCTCCGGTGCCGTGGTCGGCGTATAGCGGATCCTGGCCCCCTGCATTCCCTGATAGAGCCCCTCGCCCTTACTGCCGTCCCCTGTTGCACCGTAGTGCCAGGAGACCTGCGTCTTTTCCCGATCCCACTTTTCAAAATCACAGGTATCCGCCGGACGCTTCGCATCAAAATTCCATACACCTTTTTCGTT
>ENA-USTZ01000841-USTZ01000841.1-human-gut-metagenome-genome-assembly--contig:-NODE-841-length-12872-cov-62.895741_pt1 | contig 12872 bp, 8 predicted proteins | sample MGYA00250049_ERZ773375 | MGnify/ENA primary metagenome ERZ773375 (study PRJEB29103, sample SAMN06111956) | human gut metagenome | biome: human gut; feature: ankylosing spondylitis patient; material...
CGTTTCTATCGGGTAGATAAGGGACGCAGCCGCAAGATGGGTGGCACCGGTTTGGGTCTTGCCATCGTCAAGAATGCTGTTCTCCTACATGGCGGAACCATCCGGGTGAGCAATCAACTGGAAGGCGGCTTGAAGTTTGAATTTACGCTTAAGAAATAAAAATGTTTTTTGAATAAAATATCTAAGCGGAAAATATAAATAATCAAGTGGCTGATAAAGGTACTTCAATAGTAAATATAGGTAAAGAAAGGCAAGACTTCTGGGAAACTTCTGAATGAGGTTTTACAGAAACCTTGCCTTTTTTTTTGTGTTTTAAAACATTTTTGTTTTCTTTTCGTAAACTTTGCTTAAATCTATTGCTTCTGACTTTTTTCTATTAAAAGTGTAGACGATGTTTCTAAATGTAGACGAAAATCAAGAAAAACTAACTTTTTTCTATAAAAATATCGATAAAATTTGCGTTAATTCAATATTTTTTCTTATCTTTGCACCCGTAAAGTAATGAGAGATATTTAAAAAGTGTAAGAAGAGAAAAAATAATTATATAAAGTTATAAGAGTTGTTTAATTTTTAAGAGAGGATTTTATGGAAAAAAGATTGCTTTTCTTGTTAGTCAATCTCTTCCTTTTATGTGGGGGGCATTGGCTCAAACGAAAGTAACAGGTACCGTAGTTTCTCAGGAAGATGGTGAACCTGTCATCGGTGCATCTGTCGTAGTCGCCGGAGCGGCACGTACAGGTACCGTCACCGATATTGACGGTCACTTCTCTTTGGAGGTACCTGCTGGTAAGAAACTTGTAGTTAGCTACATCGGTATGCAGAGCCTGACCTTGACTCCAGCCGCCAAGATGACTATCCGCCTGAAGACAGATAGCAAGAGCTTGGGCGAGGTGGTTGTAACGGGTATGCAGAAAGTGGATAAGCGACTTTTTACAGGTTCTGCCACAAGCGTAAATGCTGCAGATGCAAAGTTGGATGGTGTAGCTGATATCAGCCGCTCCCTCGAAGGTCGTGCAGCCGGTGTGTCTGTACAGAACGTTTCTGGTACTTTCGGTACCGCTCCAAAGATTCGTGTCCGCGGTGCTACCTCTATCTATGGTTCTTCTAAACCTCTTTGGGTTGTAGATGGTGTCATCATGGAGGATGTGGTAGATGTTAGTGCAGATCAGCTATCTTCTGGTGATGCTAATACCTTGATTTCTTCAGCCATTGCAGGCTTGAACTCAGACGATATTGAAAGTTTCCAGATTTTGAAGGATGGTTCTGCAACCTCTATTTATGGTGCCCGTGCCATGGCTGGTGTCATCGTTGTTACTACTAAAAAAGGACGTGCCGGTCAGGCTCGTGTTAGCTATACAGGTGAATATACAATGCGTTTGAAGCCTAGCTATGCTAACTTCAATATCATGAATTCTCAGGACCAGATGTCTGTTTATCAGGAATTGGAACAGAAAGGTTATCTTAATTATGCTGAGACTTCCGTAGCTTCAGAAAGTGGTGTGTATGGTAAGATGTATCAGATGTTGAGTCAGTATGATCCTACAACCGGTCAGTTTGCTTTGGCTAATACTCCAGAAGCTAAGGCTGCCTATTTGCGTAGTGCAGAGTATCGCAATACCAACTGGTTTGATTCTCTTTTCTCAACTGCCATTCAGCACAACCACTCTGTAAGTGTAAGTGCAGGTACTGATAAGGCTCAGCATTATGCATCTGCCAGTGCTATGTTTGATCCAGGATGGACATTGCAGAGTAAGGTAGAGCGTTATACTGCCAACTTGAATTCAACTTTCAATATTTCGGATAAGTTGAATTTGAACTTGATCAGTAATGCATCATATCGTAAGCAGAAGGCCCCTGGTACATTGAGCAGTTCTATTGATGCTGTATCTGGTGAGGTAAAGCGTGATTTCGATATCAACCCATATTCTTATGCGTTGAACACATCTCGTGCGCTTGATCCTACTCTGTATTATACCCGCAACTATGCTGATTTCAATATCTTCCATGAGTTGGAAAGTAACTATATGGATTTGAATGTTACTGATTTCCGTTTGCAGGGACGTGTTAACTACAAGCCAATCAAGAAGGTAGAACTCTCTTTGTTGGGTGCAGTGAAATATTCTGCTACTTCACAGGAACATTATATTTTGGATAGTTCAAACCAGGCTTTAGCTTATCGTGCGATGACTACATCAACTATCCGTAAAAATAATAATCTTCTTTATACCGATCCAGATGATGTTTATGCGTTGCCAGTCTCAGTATTGCCTAATGGTGGTATTTATGAGCGCACCGACAACCGTCTTTTTGGATGGGATATGCGTGCTGCCATCAGTTATAACGATGTATTCAATGAAGATCACATCGTAAATTTCTATGGTGGTATGGAAACCAACAGTAACGACCGTCATTCTACATGGTTCCGTGGTTGGGGTATGCAGTATAGTATGGGTGAGATAGCCAACTATGCTTATCAGGTATTTAAAAAAGGTGTAGAGGATAACTCTGAATATTATACTTTGGTAAATAAGCACCAGCGTAGTGCAGCCTTCTTTGGCAATGCTACCTATTCTTATAAAGGAAAGTATACAGTGAATGGTACTGTTCGTTATGAGGGTACCAATGGATTGGGTAAGAGCCGTTCTTCCCGCTGGATGCCTACATGGAATATTTCCGGTGCATGGAATGCTCATGAGGAGAGTTGGTTTAAGGCTCTTGAGCCAGCTTTGTCTCACTTGACATTGAAGGCTTCTTACTCTTTGACTGGTGACCGTCCTTCTGTAACCAATTCTCTTGCAGTGATAGGCAGTACTGTTCCTTGGCGTCCTTTTGCAGGTGTAAAGGAAAGTGCTTTGTATCAGAAAGAGGCTGCAAATAGTGATCTGACTTATGAGAAGAAGCATGAGTTGAATATTGGCTTGGAGGCTGGTTTCTTGAATAACCGTATCAATTTGGCAATTGACTGGTATAAGCGTAACAACTACGATTTGATTGGTCTTGCCAATACGTGGGGACTTTCTGGAGAGGTACAGCGTTATGGTAACATCGCTTCCATGAAGTCTAGTGGTTTGGAACTTAGTTTGAATACTACCAATATCAAAACAGAGGACTTCACATGGTCAACCAGCTTTATTTACTCTCATACTCATAATGAGGTTACAGACTTGAAGACAAGTAAACGTATGATTGACTTGGTTTCTGGTACAGGTTTCGCTCAGGAGGGCTATCCTGTCAGAAGTTTGTTCTCTATTCAGTTTATGGGCTTGAACAAGGAAGGTCTTCCTACCTTTATCAATCAGGATGGTAATGTTACAGTAAGTGACATCTATTTCCAGTCATCAGATCCTGAGAACTTGAAATATCTGAAGTATGAGGGTAGTGTAGATCCAACCGATGTAGGTAGTTTGGGTAATATCTTTAAATATAAAGGTTTTACATTGAATGTCTTCCTTACTTATTCGTTTGGTAATGTAGTTCGTCTGGATCCTGTTTTCAGTAATGAATATGATGATTTGACTTCTACTCCTAAGGAGTTTAAGAATCGTTGGGCAGTGCCAGGTGACGAGAACAGAACTTCGGTTCCTGTTATCGCCAGTAAGACTCAGAACAAGATGGATACCAATTTGAAGTATGCTTATAATGCATATAACTATTCAACAGAGCGTATTGCTAAGGGCGATTTTATCCGTATGAAGGAAATATCTTTGGGCTATGAATTCCCTAAGGCATGGGCTTCAGCTTTGAGATTAAGCAATCTGTCATTGAAATTGCAGGGTACCAACCTCTTCTTGATCTATGCAGATAAGAAGCTGAATGGTCAGGATCCTGAATTCTTCAATACGGGTGGTGTTGCCGTTCCTATGGCTCGTCAGTTTACAATGACATTGAACTTGGGTATTTAATTTTTTAAGGAAGAAAAACGTATGAAGAAGAAAATATTATATGTGTTGATGGTACTTGCTGCGGGAGCATCGTTTACATCATGCGATGATTTCCTGGATACATTGCCAGACAACCGTACGACAATAGACACTGAAGAAAAGGTAAAGAGCATCTTGAGTTCAGCATATCCCGACAAGACATATGCGCTGGTTACAGAACTTATGTCTGATAATTCTGATAATTATGGAGAGTCGAATCCTAATACCGACCGCTTCGTTGATCAGGTATACGCCTGGGAGGATGTAACAGAGAGTAACAATGATTCTCCTGAGGATTATTGGGAGGCTAGCTATAATGCCATCGCCAATGCCAATCTGGCTCTTGATGGTATTGAAGAGATGGGTGGTGCCACCACAACTTCGCTGAAGGAAGAAAAGGCAGAAGCTTTGCTCTGTCGTGCTTACAATCATTTTATTTTGGTAAACCTTTTCTCAAAGGCTTATAACTCTCAGACCAGTACGAAAGATGCAGGTATTCCGTATATTAGTAAGACTTCGAGTGAGTTGATGGCACAGACTCCTCGTGGTACTGTAGCCGAAACTTATGAAAAGATAGATAAGGATATCCAGGAGGCTTTACCTTTGGTAGGTGATTCTCATCTGGAGGTGCCTAAGTATCATTTCAATACTCGTGCAGCCTATGCTTTTGCTACCCGTTTCTACCTGTATTATGAAAAGTGGGACAAGGCTGTAGAATATGCCACTAAGTGTCTGGGAAGTCAGCCTAAGACCATGTTACGTGACTGGAAAGCCATTGCTGGTATGACGCAGACTTATGTGGCTGTTACTAATCAGTATATTGATGCAGGTGTAAACTGTAATCTTATGCTTAATACGGCTGTAAGTAGCTTAGGTTTGGCTTTTGGTCCTTACGATGTTTACTCAAAATATGCTCATGGTTCGTATGTTGCAAGTCATGAGGATGGTCAGGCTGGAAATATTTGGGGCAGTGCTTCTTTCTATTCCGGCATGAAGACATATTCTGCAACCAACCTTGATAAGACTATCTTCTGGAAGATGCCTTATAAGTTTGAGTTTTCTGATCCTGTGGCACAGATAGGTTATCAGCGTACAGTGATTACCACATTTACTACAGACGAATGTTTGCTCAACCGTGCTGAGGCTTATATCATGCTGAAGAAGTATGATGAGGCTGCAGCCGATCTGACACTCTGGATGCAGAATATGGTGAAGACCAACATGGTACTTACACCAGAGAACATCACAGAATTCTACAAGGACATACCTTATTCTTATACGGTTACCGATGATGATCCTAAGGGAATTAATTCTACCATTAAGAAGCATCTGAATCCTGCGTTCTCTATTGATGCTGAGGGTAGCACACAGGAGTGCATGCTTCAGTGTATGCTAAACTTCCGCCGTATTGAAACCATGGAGGGTGGTCTTCGTTGGTTTGATATCAAGAGATATGGTATAGAAATCATTCGTCGTACCATGAGTGCAAATGGTTTGCCAGCTGTGAAGACTGATGTCTTGACGAAGGATGATGAACGCCGTGCCATCCAGATACCACAGAAGGTTCGAGATGCTGGTTGCCCTGCTAATCCACGCAAGGCAACAACTGCTACAACTCCTACAGAATAATGTAGTGAGGAAGAACCAAGTTATTAACAATAATAAGGAAAGAAAATGAAAAAGTATTTATTATATGCTTTGCTTGCGGTATCTACAGGTACAGCCTTGGTTTCCTGTTCAGAAGATGACTTGAATGCCGAGAGCGTAATTACGATAGATAAGAAGCAGGCCAACGACTTTGACAAGTGGCTCACTGCCAATTTTGTCAATCCGTATAATCTGGAGTTCAAGTATCGTTATGAGTATAAAGAGACCGATGCTAACTATTATACCATTCCTGCAGAGTTAAACCAGGCCATCGAGATGGCACATCTGGTGAAATATCTCTGTCTGGAATCTTATGATGAAGTTGCCGGTATCGATTTTACACGTAACTACTTCCCTAAGATGATTTTCACCATCGGTGAGTGGGAGTATCGTAACAATGGTACTATTATCTTAGGTACTGCAGAAAGCGGCAAGAAAATTTTGCTGACGGGTGTTAATTATCTGGATACATACAAGAGTAGTCCTGCTGCGTTGAACCATTACTATTTTAAGACGATTCATCATGAGTTTACCCATATCCTGAATCAGACTAAAGAATATTCTGCTGAGTTTAAGTTGATTACCGGTAATTCTTATGTCGCAGATTCCTGGAGTAAAGAACCTTTTAATGTGGGTTACTTGGAACGAGGCTTTATTTCTGCTTATGCTCAGCATTCTGATACGGAGGATTTTGCAGAGATGATGTCTTTATATGTAACCAACTCTAAGGAGCAGTGGGATGAATGGATGGCTGAGGCAGGAGAGAACGGTGCACCTCTTCTGCAGGCCAAACTTGATATCGTTAAGCGCTACATGAAGGATTCCTGGGGTATTGATATGGACAAACTCCGTGATACGATTCTTCGTCGTCAGGCAGATTTGGCTGCAGGCAAAGTTGATTTGACAGATATTAGTGTGAAATAACTTTAACATAAAAGGAATATGAAAAAGAAACTATTCATATATATATTGCTCCTCTTGCCGATGTTCGCCTTTCAGTCTTGTCTGAAAGATCAAGAGGAAATCTTCGACAAGGATGCTGCCTTGCGAGTACAAGATGCAATGGATAATGCAGATAAGGCGTTTACTAGTGCAGAAAATGGCTGGCTCTTGGAATATTATCCAGAGGAGAACCAGTCGTATGGCGGATGTGTTTTCACCATAAAGTTTGCTGATGGAAAAGCTACGGTTTCTAGTGACCTGAAACCGGGCAATTCCTGTGAAAGTCTTTATAAGATGACAAATGACCAGGGACCGGTCTTGACATTTGATACATATAATGATCTGATGCATCTCTTTGCTACACCATCAGCTGGCAACTATGAGGCATATCATGGTGATTTCGAATTTGTTGTAGATTCTATCGGTGATGATGCAATCAAGGTACATGGCAAGAAAACAGGAAATACCTTCTATTTCCGTAAGCTGGAAACTTCACCTGAAGAGTATATCAATAAGGTACTGGAAATGGAAGACAATTTCATAGTCTCTGGTCTGCAAGGTACTGTTGGGGTTAAAAAATTCTTGGGTGAATTTGATTTGGATAACAAACAGTTGCTGATTAGCAATGAGGATGGTTCCAATGCACAGCAGCAGGCTTTTGCCTTTACTGATACTGGTATTCGTTTCTACAAGCCATTCAGTATCAATGGCGAGCTACTGAGTTCTTTAAATTTCAATGCTGAGACTAACACGTTTACTGGTGTAACTTCTGGCGGTACTGCCGTAACATTTATTGGTACTTTACCAGCCGACTATGTGAAGTATGATCAATATGCAGGTAATTATAAACTGTATTATTGGCCACATAAGGATCCATCTACCGGTAAGAGTGTTTATTATGCTCTCAATGTTACATTGACACCTACAGAAGATAAGTCTGGCTTCATCATGGAAGGTCTCAATGATAATATCAAGCCTGTACTGAAGTTTAACAAGAGCAAGGGTAACCTGGAATTGAACTCTCAGATTGTTGGCTCATATGGTGGCAACGATGTCTGGCTCTGCGCTTGGGGTCTTGCAGCTGGTGGTAACCTTACTTGGGCATCGGAAGCCGGAGTTCAGACACAGTGGAATATGGATACAGAAAAACCTGTATATACATTCCAGACTAATTCTTATTCAGGCTTGGTTACGGATTCGTTCATTTTGTGGTTGATAACTCCATCAGGTTCTTCTGTTGGTCAGTTCAATAATAGTTCATGGTTGGTCAATGGTAGCAACCGTCTTCCATATTTGTACGGATTGGTTAAACAATAAAAAATGAATTTGATATGAAAAAGATATTTAGTTTAATATGTATGGCTACTTTGGCCTTGTCGTTCGTCGCTTGTAGCGACGACGATGAGGTAGGGGCAGTATACAATCGTGCGTCTACCATCTCTGTGGTAAAATCAGATGTTTTGTTCTCTGCCAGTGCTGGTACAGGAACTGTTGTGGTTAAGTCGCAAGGTCCTATCACTTTCTCCAGTGCCAGCGACTGGTGTAAGGCTACGGCTCTGAATGATTCTACCGTTCAGGTTTCGGTAGATAATAACGAGACTAATAGTGGCCGTTCCAGTTTGCTTACCATCAAGTCTGGAGTAGATTCTGTAAATGTAACAGTACAGCAGCAGGGTTTCTATTTCCAGAGTGATATGGGTACTGCCATTTCCTTAGCTAATGGCGCATCACGAGAGGCTTTTGCCTTGAATACTAATGGTAAAACGGTTGTTTCTACTACCGCAGACTGGCTTACTGCCAGTGTTGAGAATGACAGCGTAGTAGTATCTTCAGCAGCCAATGAAACTGGTCATATGCGTCAGGCTTATGTAAAGTATTCATTTGGAGAATTTAAGGATTCTGTTCTTGTTTCTCAGTATGATTTTGCAGAAGATATTGCAGGCACGTATTATCTGGCATTTACAAATGCTTCTACGGGTAAGACAAGTTATTTTAAAGCAAACTTGGTAGCCGATGAGGCAGGAAAGCTATCCTTGATATTGCCTGATTTAGACTTTACAATTCCTGTAACTTTCGATGCGGCTTCTTGTAAGTTGTCTATTGCTGCAGGCTCTTATATCGGCGACTACCAGGCAGATGAGAATACAATCTATAATATGGGTATCGTTTTAGGTGATTCGGAGGCTGGTTATATAACATGGTCTCCGTCTGTTACCTACTCTGCTGCTTTCCATAATGGTGAAGATGGAACCTATGCTGAGTTCGAAAATGATGGTTCATGGACTTATAACGTAGATTATCTGTCGCTTTACGCATTCTCTTCAAAGGAGTTCACAAGTAATACCCGTATTGGTGGTTTGATGAATATGATAGCACCTTATCTCTTGAAGATAGATGCTTCGGGTGCTCGCAAAAAGATGAACGTTGCGACACCTAAACTTTTCATCATGAAATAAAACTATATACATAATGTTTTATAGAGTTCTTTGTGAAAAGAATACATAAAATCTCTCGCCTGGGGGCGTGCTCATTTAAGCACGCCCCTTATTTATTGTTGCGCTCTTTAAATTTGTAGCATATGACCTTGGAAGGTGCACATCTATGCGCAATATGCACCTTCCAAGGTGCATATTTATGTTTTTTCTTTCAAAGCTTCAAGCTTTTTGCTAAAAGTGTCCTTTACCCTTATTTCTAATAATTGCCTGAGATTTTTATCAGTATGTAGCGATTATTGTCTAGTTATGGAAGAGTATTTTGCCGAGGAATAAGTTGGCTGTTAATCGGAAATAGTGTACTGGCGAATGAAGAACAGCTGACTAGCCGTACGCTCGCCAGTTGGCTGTTCTACTGCAACAGTCAGCGTAAATGCCTGTAAAAATGTTGTAAGTAAGGGATAAAGGAAATACTCTTCACTCTTCACCTTTCCTTCGGAATCCCCAGTGTTTATGGGCGTTTCGAGGGGTGAAGAGTTTTTGGACACTCTTCACCCACTCTTCACCACTCTTCACCTTAGCTGGTTCGGCGGAGGATGTGTCATAATTTTAGGCTTCCTTGCCATGGGATATGGTGAGGGAGCCTTTTTTTATAGTCGATGATTATAAGTCATTCAGCATGAAATCATAGATGCTCATGAAGAGTATACCATTTGCATCACGGTTGCTGATGAGGCTTTCGCCCACAATGACGATTCGCTCGAAACCATCATCTATGCGGCGCAATGAGTTGATTTCTTGCTCTATCTTGTCTTGCGATGGCAGGCTGAGGGCCGACTGGATATAGCATCGGCGACTGCCCTTGTTGCACACGAAGTCTACCTCTAGTTGTTTGCGATAACTAGTGCCGTTTTCGTCTTTCCCATTCACTGTTACCACGCCTACATCCACATTGAATCCCTGTCTTCTCAGCTCGCAATATATCGCATTCTCCATGAGATGGGTCTTCTCTATTTGGCGAAAATTGATGAGTGCATTGCGCAGTCCTAAGTCGGTGAAGTAATACTTCATAGGAGTACCGATATATTTTCTTCCCTTCACGTCGTATCTCTTGGCTTCCTCTATAAGAAAGGCATCTGAGCAATAATCGATGTATGTTTTCAGAGTGGTAGAGCCAATGGATATATTTTTGTTGGTCTTGAATGTATTCGATAGTTTTTGAGGATTTACCAGTCCTCCAATGCCAGATGATAACATACAGAGAAGTTCTTCTAGCTCAGCATTGTTCTTGATGCGATTTCTGTTAAGAATGTCAATCAAGTAAGTTTCTTGCCAAAGGTCTTTAAGTACCCTAATCTTATCTTCATCTGTAGGTTGTAGGATGACAGGTGGCAGTCCGCCATATTGTAGATATTCTACCCAACCGCTCTCTTGGCTGCCTTGGTAGACAGACATGAATTCGGAGAAGCTGAGTGGTGAAATATGAATCTGGTAGCCTCGACCTCTGAACTCGGTAATGATGTCCTTTGACAAGAACTTGGCGTTGCTGCCTGTAACATATACGTCAGCATTGGGGATATGGAGCAATCCATTCAGAACATCCTCAAAATCTTTCAGCATCTGCACCTCGTCCAAAAGGATATAGTACATCCTACCGTCCTTGATGAGGCTCTTTACATACTGGTAGAACTTATCAGGGTCGCGATATACCTTATTGCCAAAGTCATCAAAAGCCATTTCTATGATGTGCTCTTTGTCTACACCATCTAGTTTGAGTTGTCTCTTGAATAAGTTGAATAGCAGGAAAGACTTTCCGCATCTTCTAATACCGGTGATGATTTTTACCAGTCCATTGTGTCTGCTATTGAGCAGTTGCTGTATGTATCTTTTGCGTTCGATGATCATAATCTATCTAAATATATTGATTTAATTTTACGTTAGATTTTTGCGTAAATACGCATTTTTCTGCTGCAAAGATACGCTTTTTTGATGAATTTACAAAAGATTTTTGCGTAAATACGCATTTTTCTGCTGTAAAAAGTGTTTTTATAATCTGTTCTTGTGCTGTTGGTTGGATGGCAATGGCGGAAACAAAATAAAGGCTCCCCCAGTCACATCCTTGTGAACTAGGGAGCCTTTTATATAGTATGCTCGGCATGAGCATTGTCTAACGGGTGCAAGTCCCGAGTAAGCCCTAATAGCGGGAATTATATAGCCAAGAGCAAGGGTGTTCATCGTAAGGTGAAATCTGAAAGAAGCCGGCGGCAAACATTGGCAGAAGTCAAGAGCTGCCCACAGAAAGATAGAACGGAAGCCGAAGGATATGTGGGAGCGCAGACCTTCATGTGGATATGTGAAGTCAACATCGTGGAAGTTCCATTCGACAAGGATCACCTATTGGAGCGCATCCTCAGTCCTGCGAATCTCAACCGAGCCTACAAGGCAGTGATGAGAAACAAAGGTATGTAGCGATTATAGCCTAGTTATGGAAGAATATTCTGCCGAGGAATAAGTTGGCTGTTAATCGGAAATAGTGTACTGGCGAATGAAGAACAGCTGACTAGCCGTACGCTCGCTAGTTGGCTGTTCTACTGCAACAGTCAGCGTAAATGCCTGTAAAAATGTTGTAAGTAAAGGATAAGGAAATACTCTTCACTCTTCACCTTTCCTTCGGAACCCCCAGTGTTTATGGGCGTTTCGAGGGGTGAAGAGCTCTTGGACACTCTTCACCCACTCTTCACCACTCTTCACCTTGGCTGGTTCGGCGGAGGGAGTGTCATAAGTTTATGATTCACCCTCTTCTTGTTGTTGGAAGAGTTAGAATATGTTGTTGGAAGAGCCAGTATCTTCGGTCGCACAACAGCTGTTGTGCGCTTGCATAACAGCTGATATGCGCATGCACAACAGGTGATGTGCATGCGATGGTCAACTGTTATGCGCCAAACTATTATTCAGACTTATGACACACCCTCCTTAGAGAAGCCTGGCGGTTTTGCATCTCTCCTTAACACCTAGCCTCGATCTTTCGGCTTCGGCAAAACAGAAACAATCAAACTGCCGATCATCATAGCTGCACCAGAACAAGAAGTGACGATTCCCAGGATAGTCTGACCGCCTTTCGGGTTCGGAAGCACATATCCTGGTACCGTAGCATCAAAAGCAGAAGATATCAAATTAATACCTGACAAAAACAATAACAGTGTCATGATCATGGGATTGTTTTTCAAAAATCCAAGACCTTCTTTTGCAAGAAGAAAGATGCTTTCTTTTCTCGCATTCTTGCTTTCCGGAATTTGAATAAAAAACTGCAATGCCGTAAATGCAATGATAAAACTTCCAACATCTGCTGCTACTACACCATTCAATCCTGCAAAGGAATACAGTGCTGTGGCAATCAAGGGATTTAATATGGATATCAATGACCTCGATAAAGAACGAAGCCCACTTGTTTTCTGATAGTACTCTTCAGGAATAATCAGCGTCATAGCCACTTCCGAGGCTGGCTGTTGTACGGTGTTCATTAATCCGGAAATGATGTTTAGTGCGTATAAATGCCATATCATCAGCTGGTTTGTATGAAACAATCCAAATACCACTATGGTACAAAGCACAGCAAATAAATCGCAGACAAGCATGGTTTTCTTTTTATCAAATCTGTCTGTCAACGCTCCAGCAAATATACTCATCAGCACATAGGGGGCATAAGAGCATATGGTAAGTGCAGCCGTGCTTAAAGAAGAGCCTGTAGTCTCATATAACCATAGAGTAAGTGCAAATGCTGTGATACTGCTTCCAAGTTGAGATACACTTTGCGTACTCCAGAGAATCAAAAAATTTTTCAACGGATGTGATTTGTTTTTCATTTTTCTTTGCTCCTTTTTCTATGAACAATTTTCAAAACAGAAAGAAGCAAAGTCTGAGGATATCAGCC
>ENA-USTZ01000847-USTZ01000847.1-human-gut-metagenome-genome-assembly--contig:-NODE-847-length-12805-cov-3.151398_pt1 | contig 12805 bp, 10 predicted proteins | sample MGYA00250049_ERZ773375 | MGnify/ENA primary metagenome ERZ773375 (study PRJEB29103, sample SAMN06111956) | human gut metagenome | biome: human gut; feature: ankylosing spondylitis patient; material...
TATCCTCCTGTTTTGTTTTGCAAGTTTGTGCGTATTGCGCAACCGCTTGTCTACAATAATAGTTTAGCAACATTTCCCCCCATGGTAGCGACCAGCGCTTTCTGGACGATAAACGCCGTGATCAGGATGATGGCGTTCGTGCCGACGGAGGCTATGACGTTGATGATCGATTTATGTGTTCGTTTCATGCTTTGTTCCTGTATTCCTATGCTTCCGATATTTCTGTGTCGCTCTAATTCCTACGCTCCCGACGCTCTGCACTCAGTTTCTGAAATATTCTGTCATGTTCTGCTGCCATCGTTTCTATCGTATAGCTCTGTATCCGGCAGATTGCGTTTTCCGACAGCTTCTCCCGAAGCTCGGGGGATTGTATCAGTGTCAGGAGTGCTTCCTTCATCTGTCCAAGGTTCTCATTCTCTACAATCATCCCTGCGTCCGCATCTTCTTTCCCGTTTTCACAGGTGCCCCTGCCCGGGATGAGTTCCAACGCCGCAATACAGCGGTCTGTACTGATTACCGGCAGTCCTGCCGCCATCGCCTCATTGATGACCAGTCCCCAGATATCTTCTCTGGTAAACAGGGCGAAGAGATCCATTGCCGTCATCAACCGCATCAGCCGGTCTTTGGGCATGAAATCCAGGAAATGGACATTTTGTAACCGGTATTTCTCACAGATTTCCAGATATTCTGTCGGTGGCGTGCCGCCTACGATATAGACTCCCACATGCTCCGGCAGATCTTTACAGCATTCCAGTAATAGATCCATTCCTTTCCTCGGAATGAATTGTCCCACGGAGATGACAGCGCAGCTTTCCGTGATGCCGAATTCCTGCTTTCTGCGCTGTTTTTCTGCATCGGGTAGTCTCTCTGTCAGGCAGTCGGCCTTTTTTACAGAGGTGAAGGGATATCGGATGAGATTTTCCGGCTTTGCGCCGTAGGTGATACAGTACCGGTCGAACTCGTTGGAACTGCTGAAGCATTTCCCGGCAGCGCTGATGAGATAGCGCTTGAGGGTCGCTTTGATACCGGATGCTTCTTTGGCGAATCCACCATCTCCCTCGTAGTAGTACGGGATTTTCCTGCGGCGCAGGGTGTGTACCGCCAGAAGCGCTGTGGGGGATGCCAGTACGGTCAACACCACGATATCATACCTTCCTTTTTGCAGATATTTCACGATTTCCGGGCAGAAGGCGGTATCTACACTTACACGTTTTCCCTTCAGGATGATGCCTTCGAAAGTCTCAAAACGGTATTTTTTCCACTCCTCACTGCGTTCGGTGGAAGTCTCCGCCTCGAACAGCGCCGTGAGTTCACAATATTTTCCCAGTTCATTATAGTAATCCACCTTATAAGGGGAGGGGATGTTGGTAATATACAGTACTTTCATGATGCTATCCCTTAATTCCTATCTTTCTTTTCCTGCTTTTTGCTCGTAGATATTCACAACCTCACGGCCAAAGCGTTCTCCGGAGAAAACTGCAGCTGCAGGCGCAATATCCCCGGGAACACCTTGTTGGATACAGTTACGGATCGCTGCTTCTAATTCCGGCAGGTCTCCTGTCACAATTTGTCCTTTGCCATGTTCCACGACTTCCGCGCAGGCGGTATCTGCATAGACGATCGGCCAGGTACCGCATGCCATGGCTTCTGCCACGGTCAGGCCGAAGGTCTCCTCTCTGCTGGGGTTGACGAAAACATCGGCTGCTGTGTAGATTTCTGGCAGTTCAGTAGGTGTGTCGGTTATCGGTAATACCAGCACGCCTAACGGCAGAGTTTGGATCTGATCCTGTGTCAATCCTACCAATACGATTTTTGCGGTCTCACCCAGATGTTCCGATAGTTTTAAGAAGGTAGCAAGCCCTTTTCTCTCCACCCATACATTGGCAACCCCCAGCACGATAAATTTGTCCCTCAATCCGTATTTTTTACGAAAGTTACCGGCTGTCGGATGATAGGTGTCCAGATCAATTCCGTTGTAAATCACTTTCGTCGGATACTCCTGTAAAAAGCTTTGTTTCACCCGGCTTTCCAGCCAGTGGGAGGGCACAAGCAATGTCATATCCTCTATCCCGGTAAACAATTCTTTTTTTCTTCGGTAGTTTCTGGCAGACCGGTCGACAAACAGACTGGCGGGATATTGCCGCGTCAACGGACAATGCCCACATTCCGTCTTCCATTTATCACATCCGACTTCCAGAAAATGAACGCAATGACCGGTAAAAGACCAGCAATCGTGTAATGTCCACACCACCTTCAGCTTCTTCTGTTTCAGATAGCGGAACAGAAGATCGATATTAAGATAATAACCATGTAAATTGTGCAGGTGTACGATATCCGGTGCATATTCGTCTACTTTTTTCAAAAACTCCTCTGTCGCTCTGCGCGAGGCGAACCCCTGGGCATCCCATAGTCTCGTAGCAGCCGCATGCAGGTTACAGTCTCGCATAGTGCCGATTTCTATCGTTTTTCTGTCTCCCGGGTGGTTCTGATATTTATGTTCTCCATAAGCGATGATGCAATCATGCCCCTGTTTTTGTGCCGCATCATAGAGATTCGTCACAATACGTCCTGCTCCTGTAACGCCGCAGACGGAATTGATCTGTAATATTTTCATTACGATATGCCTCTAAATAGTTTTACTGAATTATGGTTGTCCTGCCGTTTCCGGGTCGGAAGGATCTGTTGGCGGGTTATCCCAGGAGGAATTTTGCTGCCTCAATTGCCACGCATTCGATCAGATACCATCTGCTGTAGCCGTTGATACGATAGCAGTACAGATATCTGTCCCGGATCCGCTTTTTGGCAGCTTTCAGATCCTTGTGATTGCTGGCGCCGCCCATGTGGAAGTCCGCCAGTACCCGATCCACAGTAACGATTTTCTTCCCCTGTTTCCGCATTTGGAGAAAAAATCCATAGTCATCATGGATGCCCAATTTGCGGAAAGGGTATTTTTTATAGCATTCCGCACGGACAAAGGTCGTCGGATGATTCCAGTCTCTGGAGGTCTGGAATTTTCTCGTCCTCGCTTTTTTGACGAAGCTGCTGCCGTCCGCTTTGTACATACGGATGTTGGCATACATCAGGTCACAGGCAGTGTGTTGAAAAGTCTCCACAGCGGTCTGCACTGCCTCCGGTTCGTACCGGTCATCGCTGTTGATGATACCGATGATCTCTCCGGTCGCATGGCGGATTCCCTTATTCATGGCATCATAGATGCCGTTGTCCGGTTCGCTGAGGATGTGATAACGGATCCCCTTTGCCTGAAGCTTCGGCCGGTAAGCTTCCGCAATCTCCACCGTGTGGTCGCTGCTGGCACCGTCGATGATCCAATATTCGATTTTTGTATAGGTCTGCGCCAACACGGATTCAATGGTGTGCCGGAGGGTTTTCTCGCTGTTGTAGGTCACGGTAATGATACTGACGGTGGGATCGGCGGATATCTGCTTTTGCTTATGACCGTTCTGGCTGCTTTGGCTACTTTTACTCAGTTCATGATCGATTACCAGCGTACCAAATGCTTTTCTTGCAAGTCTTCCCGGCTTGCCCGGAAGGTAAAACGCCAATCGTACAAAAGGGTTCATCCATGCAGCATGGTACATGCGTCGCCCGGCGGCTTCCGCCAGTTCGAAGACCATATCCGGCGTGCTGCGGCAGGTATCGTCCTGCGGCAGATACAGTCCACCTGTTCCGCTATCGACCAGGTTCCGCAGGTATTCTGTCAGGTGGTCGATATGAAGCACGCTGCGTTCATTATGATAGGTCGGGAACAGGGGAAGCTTTTGTGACATCTTTACCAGGGTCTTATAATTGCCCTTGCAGCCGGGACCGTAGATCATAGGGAGACGTAAGAGTACTAACCGTGTATGCCCTGTTGTTTTCTCCGCAGTCCGGAACAATTCCTGCAGTTTCTGCTCTGCCTGCCATTTGCTGTCGCCGTAGAAGTTCGATGGAGCCGGCTTCGTATCAGCAGTGATCCTTACGGGGGTTCTGCTGTTGCTGCTGTCACCGTAGATGATGATGCTGCTGAGGTAGATATACTGTGCTGCGCCATCCTCTATGGCTTTTTTTGCTGTTTCTACCGCCAGATCACAATTTATTGCATAGTATTCCTGCTTTTGTTCCTCAGACAGCTTCGAAATATCCGTATGGGCTTTGCCGGTAACGTTGAGAATGCTGTCATAGCTGCTCCAGTTCTCGTGCCGCCAGGTATCTCCATGCAAACTTATCGTGTGAATCTCATAATCTTCCGGATATTTTTGATATATATAATTTTCAAAAGAGGTGCCAATATAGCTATTGGCACCTAATATCAGTATCTTTTTCATTTATTATCTGAACTCTCCCCAACTTCTGCTTTGCTGCTTTTTGTGCCGACTTTTGTGCTCATCTTGCTGCCTTCCATACTGCCCGTGCCGCCCTCTACGACACCATCCTGACGCAATACGCTCACGAAGGTGCCGAAAAAGCAACGCAGATCCATAGCAAATCCATATTTTTTGACATAATCTCCGTCCAGCTTTGCCTTCACCGGAATCTCCAGTTCGTCTCTGCCGTTGATCTGTGCCCAGCCGGTCAGCCCGGGGAGGATATCATTGGCACCGTATTTATCACGTTCCGCGATCAGGTCATATTGGTTCCACAGTGCCGGCCGGGGGCCCACGATGCTCATATCTCCCTTGAATATATTGAAGATCTGCGGAAGTTCATCCAGACTGGTCTTGCGCAGGAATCTGCCGGTATGGGTGATATACTGTTCCGGATTGCTCAACATATGTGTCGGCATATCCTTCGGGGTATCCGTGCGCATGGTACGGAATTTGTAGATCTGGAAATGCGTCTTGTGGATTCCCACACGCTTTTGTCTGAAGAGAATCGGTCCGGGGGAATCCAGTTTGATGGCAATACACAGGATCAGGAGAATCGGTGACAGCACAAGGATGCCGATGCCGCTCAAGAGGATGTCCAGCGTCCTCTTAAGCGGTGTGTATCTGCGTATGCGCTTGTCTGTCTGTGTGGCTGTGGTCATAATGCTTCTCCCTCGTATCCGTTTCTTTTTATTTCGTCAATTTTCATATTGCTCAATGCTTTATACTGTTCTGTCTTTTCCCATATCACCTATCATATCACTTATCACTGTTTTGGACTTGTCGGAGTACGTTTGCCCATTACGTTTATCCTCTACGCCGGATGGTACGTCGGTACGATTTTCTCTACTTCCGCACGGATATCCGAAGTCTCATCCACAGCAGCCCGTTCCAGTTCCTTCAACTGCTCCCGGAACTGTTCTTCGTCGAATTCGATCGGTTTACCGATGAAAATCATCTTGTTCGCGGTTTCCTTCAATCCCTCTTCATTCATGAGAAGCTCTTCGTACATCTTTTCTCCGGGACGCAGGCCGGTGAATTTGATCTCTATATCTTCTCCGACACGGTAACCGTACAGCTTGATCAGGTTCGTCGCCAGATCGAGGATCTTCACAGGCTCTCCCATATCCAGGACGAAGATCTCTCCGCCTTTCGCATAGGCACCTGCCTGCAGTACCAGAGATACGGCTTCGGGGATTGTCATAAAGTATCGAATGATATCCGGGTGCGTCACCGTCACGGGACCGCCTTCGGCAATCTGTTTTTTAAACAGAGGAATCACGCTGCCGTTACTGCCCAGTACATTACCGAACCGGACGGCTACGTAATTCGTACGGGAACTGCAGTTCATGGTCTGGATCAGCATCTCGCACAGACGCTTGGACGCGCCCATGATATTCGTGGGATTCACCGCTTTGTCTGTAGAGATCAGGACGAACTTGTCTGTACCGTAGCGGTCTGCCGCCTGTGCCACCTTATAGGTGCCGAATACGTTATTTTTAATCGCCTCGTGAGGGCTGTCCTCCATCAGGGGAACATGTTTATGCGCTGCCGCATGATATACGATGTTAGGGCGATAAGTCTCGAAGATGCTATCGATGCGCTCTTCATTTCTCACAGAAGCGATGAGCACCGCAAGATTCAGTTCCGGGTACTTGCGAAGCAGCTCCTGTTGGATATCATAAGCATTATTTTCGTAGATATCCAGGATAATCAGCTGTTTCGGATGGTGTGCCGCAATCTGCCGGCACAGTTCGCTGCCGATGGAGCCGCCGCCTCCGGTGACGAGGATGACTTTACCACTGACATGATCCAGCACTTCTTCGGTATTGATCCGGATCGGTTCTCTGCCCAACAGGTCTTCGATATCCACTTCTTTCAGATTGGATACGGAGACATCTCCGTTGATGAGCTGGTAAGTACCGGGGATGGTACGCAATTTACAGCCGGACTCTTTACAGATGTCCAGGATCTCCTTTCTCGTCTGTACACTGGCAGAGGGAATGGCAAAAATGATTTCATCAATGCTGTACTGCCCTACGGCATCCAGAATGCTTTCCCGTCCGCCTACGATCGGTACACCGCGCATCAATTTGCCATGGCAGCCCGGCTGATCGTCGATGATACATTTGGCACGCATGCTTAGGTAGCGGCTGTTCTCGATCTCTTTGAGGATCATGTCTCCTCCGGCGCCGGCACCGATGATCATGACATTGGCGCAGTGATCTCTTCCTACCAGATTCAGGCGCTTGTTGTTGATAATGCGCAGGATCCGGTACCCGAAACGGATACAGCTGATCGCCAGTGTCAGCAGGAAGAAATACAATACCGAATAGCTGCGTGGCATCCGGTTGTCTGTGAACTTACAATAGATAAACTGTGCAATAGACGCACAGGCAGTGGCACCTACGATATTGACCAGTTCGTTAGCGCTGGCATATCGCCAGACGCTGCGATACAGCTTCCACAGGACGAAAAAGAAAAGGGTGCCTATAATATTCGGAATCAGGAGATTCTCACAATGTTTGAAAAACATGGGATCAATGTCCTGAAACGAAAAATCGTATCGGATATATAACGCTGCAAACGACACCAGTAAAATGGACATCATGTCCATGATCACCAGTGCCGCGATCCGCTGCAGCGGAACTCTTGAATTGTATTTATTCTCCATCACAGATTGCCTTTCTCCATGCGAGGAACATCATGGTGATCGTCAGGCTGCTCACGCCCCAGGAGTACTCCAGCATACCGAAGGTCACGGGAATCAGCAGGAACAGGAATGCGGACATTGCTGCAACATTTTTGCTGTTTCTGCTCTCCTTCAACAGTTTCACGCAGGCAGCAATTATCAGTACCACAAACACAATCGCCATAGGCACGCCGAAGTCTGTTGCATACTGCAGGAAAATATTGTGTGCATGTCCCACCCAGTAATACGGTCCAAGCTGAAATCCCTGGTCATCCCGGGTATGTCCCCACAGGTTTAATTCTGACAGATAATGAGTATAGATTGTCTTTCTCACCAGAAGTGCCGAATAATATTCTGCTTCTGTCTTTAAAACCGGTTCTTCTTTCAAGGTTTCCTGTGCCACTGCATGCAATACAAACGGGGACTCCCCCAATAGCTTATCGGTGATCTCCGTCGTCCTTCCCACAGCATTTTTAATCACCTCATCGATGTCCACATATTTTTCTGAATTCCAGGGATCCCAGGAATGCACTCTCTGTTCGCTCCATTCTCCCCAGAACCACACGGGATGATGGAATACCGGTGGCAGATATCTGGTCAATCCAAAGGTCACCGGGAACATCAACAGAAAACATAGCAGCAATGTCAACCCACTCGTGATAAATTTTTTTAAATGATGTCTTCCACAATAAAATGCCAGAAAGATCAGCCCCAATAACAAAGAAACCAGCCATGCGGTACGCCCAATTGTCATAAGCAAAAAAGCGTACACAACTCCGGCTCCCAGCCAGTAAAAGATTCTCCAACACTTATGTGCCTGTTTGCCGGTTACATAGAGAATCTTGGTAAATATTGCTACCAGGACAACAACATAGTATAATGCATTAATGTTTGAATTGTTGTAAATTCCCGTATATCGGACAAGATCATACGGTCGGAAGATACAGCAATATCCTTGAAATGCAAACAATGACAGGATGATGCCATTTAATCCTCCCTGAAACAGATCTTCTCGCTCTTCTTTTGTAAAATCGGTCAGATAAAAGCATCCAAACATCACAAAATAGCAAAACGGCCAGATATAATCACTTCTGGAGAAAATCATCAGAAGCATCATTACCGCCCAAAGACTCATGAGCTTTTTATCAATTTTCGGACGTTTTTTGTCTATGACAACACTGATAAAAGTATGAATCAGAATGTAGCCAAACAGCAAAACGTCCAGTGCCGCTACGAAACGACCATTCGCAAAATACTGTAACGGCTGTCCCAGTATCACATATACTGCACCCACTGCCACACCAATCGCTGTCCAGAGCAGATATGGCAGCTTACGGGGCGCGATTTCTTTCCATTTGTAATGTGAGAAGATAATGAGCGCCATCACCACACCGGTCAGATTGCGAAAGACTTCAATGGCACCGTCCTTACCGGATCCCGTTTTGGTTCGCTGATCGATCAAGCAGAACAGGAAAAAACAGATCGTGTATAGTATTCTTTTTTTACTCCAGACAGGAAATGTCTTTCCCTTTATTGTAAGCTCCATGCTTTCTAACCTCTTCGTCTTTTCTTATTTTATTTCATATTTTGCCGCAACCTTATTTTAATCAATTTTGCCTATAAGTACAAGCCTTTATTGTGCTTGCCCCGGTGCGACCACTGTCACCGACTCTTTTCCATAATATTCTGCGCAGGCACCATTGACCCAGGTATACCCACCTTCCGGCTGAAGATCCGTATACATAAGCAGTTCCACATAATTCAACGGCGTAAATACCGGATTTTTCACGGAATCATCTTTCAATACCTTCAGGCGTTCCTCCCAGCCGGCACCGTAGGCCTGTGCCCAGCCGTTTCTCCACATGCGGTACGCACGGTAGCTGGTAGTGCTCTGTACGTTTCCGAAGAGAACTGCTGCCGCCAGAAGGATTCCGGCTACGGCGCAGTAACGCAGGAGGTATTTCTGTGCTAAGCGATCAATTTTTCCACGCTTGTCTGTCTGATCCGGTTTATCCTCCGGTTGTGCTTTAATCGTATCGCGCTTTGCGATCCAACCGCACCAATACATCACGTTCGCTACCATCCACAGCACATAGAAATACCAGAGGATCGCACCCTGTCTGCCACCGCCCATAGTGTTGTCGACATAGATTGTAGCCGTCGCCTGGGAAGCATATACGCCAAAGGAAAGTGCTGTGAACAGACCGGGCAGGCGGAACGTATACTGCATTTTTCTCACTGCCTTCCACAGGAATGGCAGGATCAGTAACAGTACAAGCAACGTTTTAAGGTTCGTCCAACTGATAATATTTAGAAAGGTTCTCTCGAAGGACAACAGGATCGCCATGATCGGTGTATTCGCCACGCTGCCGCCGAAGTTGCCGTTAATCCGGGCCGTTGTCAACGGTGAAGTTGCACATTTCAACACGCTGAGTGTCTCTAATAATGTTATGACCCATGTTCTGCGAAAGGCATCCTTCCGGTAGATCAGGAACAGGATCTGCAAGCAGAGAAGAAGACACATGGTGGATACGCTGGTGGCAAAATTGTCCCCTCCCACCAGGATCGCCAGCAGCATTGCCAGAAATGTCAGAAGTAACCTTTTTCCGGTTTTCATCGTTTCTGACAGTTTCAGGAACAGTGCTATTAGGACAAGAGACATGCTATACACAAAAGTGTAATTTACAGCCCCGGTATACCAGTAAAAACTTTCCTCCGGGCAGGGGCAATATAATAACTGCAGAATAATTACCGGAACACTGACGGGAATGATCAGCTTTCTGTTATTTTTCCCCAGACATTGCGCCGCCAGATATATCTCTGAGAAAATAATAGACCCAATCATCAGATAGGCGACAATGGCGTAGCAATGTTCTCCAAAGATTCCGGGTTGCAGCGATGCCAGTGCAACGTTTGCAAATCTGGCTTCCCAGGTATCGTTCCTGACGGTTTCATAAACCGTCTTAAGGAATTGAAAAACACCTTCATGATTCTGGATCGCCCGATAAGCATTAACGCCATACGACCAGTCATCCGCCGAAGGATAATTATATTTCGAGATGACCAGCAGTGGCCATAATATCACTGCCAGGGCCAGTACACAGACAATATTGATCAGGATCATTTTCTTTCGTTCTGTCAGTTTCATTGGTATTCGAAGATCCTTTCTTCTTATGGTATTCTTAATATGTAAATATCTATCGCATGCGCCGGACTACAACAGATCCGGTGTCCACTCCATATCCACGTCACTTCCGCCGCTGCTGCCGCTGTCTCCTCCGGTGCTGCCACTGTCACTGCTACCGGAGTCACTGCCTCCCGAGCTTCCGCTGTCGGAGCTACTTCCTCCCGAACTGCTGCTTTTCATGAAACTCAATTCTTTCTTTAAATATGTGCTCTTCATATGTGCTTCAGTTTCTTGTGCAGCACCCGGATCCCCTTCGGTGCTATGGCAAACAGGGTGTGGTAACATTTGTTTTTGGAAGTAAGCCAGGGATTTCTCATGGCTCTCCACCAGCCGTGGCGCAGATTTTTTACCACATTGCGGTAGAAAATATTTTCTCCGGTCATCTGCGGGATGGGGATGTGCAGCAAATAATCCAGACGCTGGAATACTCCAAAGCGAAATGCGATCTCTGTGAGCTGTGGATATTTTTTCTCTACCAGCTCCAGTACCATGTCCGCATTGTCGATGTTGTCCGCGAACACTCGGGAGAACCGGTTTTTATCTCTGGTGTTGCTGTCCGGCCGGTAAAATACATGATAGGTCTGTCCCGGAATGCACGCGATCCCGGGAACGATGTTCTCCTCGTCCGTCAGCAGTTTCACCAGCAGATGGAAATCCTCATTCAGCGCTCCCACCGGGAATTTTCCCTTTGTGAACAGATCCTTTTGCAACAGCTTGGTACAGAAGGAGCAGTCTCCCCGGTGCATCAGCAGTTCTTTTAAGAAATCCTCTGCCGGGATCACCTGTTCTTCGGATACCGGTTCACAGATATTCGGTAAGATGTTGCCATCCTGATCGATCTCATCCCTGCCTGCCTGTGCAACGGGCATCTGTGTAGTCGCGATCGCCCGGTACAGGCGCTCGTACATATCGGCATCCACATAGTCATCGCTGTCCACGAATCCCACGTATGCTCCGGCAGCCTGTTCCAGTCCGAAGTTCCTCGCGGAAGAGGGACCTCCGTTCTCCTTGTGGAAGACGCGGATACGCGGGTCATTTTCCGCCAGCCGGTCGCACAGCACCGGAGTGTCGTCTGTGGAGCCGTCGTCGATCAGCAGGATCTCCAGCTCCGGATAGGTCTGCTTCTGCAGGCTTTCCACGCAGCGGGGCAGATAAGGTATGATATTGTACACCGGCACGATCACACTGATCAGCGGCTGGTTGGTCTCATTACTGTTCACGTTCTGTCCTCTTCATTTCTTTCCGTTAAATATCGATACATCCGTCGCTCCGGGATCACCGGGGCCGGGGAGCAGGGGCCGTCTGTCCACAGTGCCGGGACGGGCGGAGCCGGAAGGCATTGGTCGGGTGCAAGTAGTGCCGGCTCTGCAGGTGTGGTACCGGGGGCACCGGTTAGGAATCCCATCTCACGACTCAGTCTGACCAGTCTCTCCGCGGCGGTCCGTGCATTCCATTCCGTCCGGACGGTCTGCTGCGCCGCTTCTCCCAGTCTGCGGCACTCTGCCGGATCCTGCAGCAGCTCTGCAACGTATTCCTGCAGCTGCTGTTCACAGCCGTCGTGATAGAGGATCCCGTTTTCCCTCTGTCGGATCATCCATGGAGCCGCTCCGATCATATGATCCGCCACGACGGCGCAGCCGCTGTTCATGGCTTCGTTGACCACGGCTCCCCAGCCTTCCTTCCGGTCACTGGTGACGAGGTAGATCTCCGATTCCTCCATGGCTGCCCGGACCTCCTCCGGGCTCCGGAAGCCTGCGAAGGTGATCTTATCCGTCACGCCAAGCTCTTCTGCCAGGCTGTGTACTTCTTCCTCGAGTTCTCCTCCGCCGATCATCGTAATGTGAAAAGGAATCTCTTCCAGATGTTCTTTCAGATAAGCGGCTGTCTTCACTACCAGCTCCGGATGTTTCCAGTCGATCATGCGCGCCGCCCACAGGATGCTTCCTTTTTTCTTGCGTGAAAACGGTTCCCCCGGCGCATACTCTCTGGTCTCGGGGAAATACCCGAACCGTAGCATTTTCTCCGGATAGGCATGAATGATCCCCAGGTCGCAGGGCACATAGGCTCCGGCACATAGGAAATACACCGGTGCCTTGCGGTATCTGGTATGGTCTTTATACTTCTGCAGCAGTCCTCTGGGAGAGATGGCTTTCCATTGTCCTTCTTTATACAGCCGCTCATTGTAGCGGAAGATAGGTTTTCCCGCCGCCAGGCGTTCCCGGATGTAGCTCTCGTCATCGCATCCACCGAAGATCACCACGTCCGCTGTCAGGAGCAGGTTCTGCCATTCATTATCCGCAGTCTCTTCGTCAGGATTCCAGGCCGTGACGGCTGTGAGTGCTTCCGGTCCGCGCGTAGTCGTACCGTCCGGCTGTACATAGCGCGCGTACGGTCTCTCCTCAGCCTGCCATCCCATCTTCACCCGTTCTTCTTCCATGGGCTGGGTCTGCAGAAAGCAGAAGCTTCCTTCCAGGAGTTCATACAATGCGTCGCAGAAGGACAGCTGATGGTGATTAAAATAATTAGAGACAAATACCACCTGCATTTTCATTCCTGCCTTTC